>OLXK01000240.1_pt1 | contig 59509 bp, 47 predicted proteins | sample 1674321 | NCBI WGS metagenome assembly OLXK01 (sample SAMEA103958162, study PRJEB25191) | human gut metagenome | reverse complement strand
AGAATTTGATGGATTTTTGACGTTTCTTTCGGGGTTCTGAAAATCCTAGTGTACTAATGCGTACACGGATTTTCAGGTTCTCGGAAAAACTCAAAAAGGCGCAAATTATCGGTTTTTAATCGCGTCGACGGGTTTCTTTCGGGCAATCCTAAGTACAGGTATAAAGCTTGCGAAAAGTGCCGTGGCGATGCAGCCCAGAAGGATAATTCCGATCTCGCGAATACCGTAACTTAAAAGGGTTATCGGCAGTCCGTAGGTTGCGCGCAGGGACGAGTTTACAACGGAAACGACAACGCCGCTTCCTATCGTCGCAAGCACGAATACGATAAGCGAAATCACAAGCGCCTCGTTAAAGAATATGCCGAAAACGTCACTTGAACGCGCTCCTACGGCTCGTAAAATGCCGATTTCTCGTTTTTTGTAGGATATCGACGCCGAAATATAAGTCATAAACAGTATGACGGCGAATACGAAAACGCCGATGCCGACGTACAACAAAATTTTGGCGGCGGCTTCAATGATTGAGCCCACCATATTTTCCGCCGAAACGACGTAGTTGACCAAAGGATACTTAACGCCGTCTTCGCTTTTCATTGAAAACTCGACAACTTTTTCAAGGTCGGATTTTGAAAGTTTTTCGCCGGAAATCGCCCTTGCGTATTTACCGACGGGCGCGTTTTTGATTTCGGCGGCAAGAGTATCGGACACGCCGATAAAACTTGAATCCACCGTGCCGTCGCCGTTATCGAAGAAGTAACCTTTTATCGTTAAAATTTTCGTAATATACGGGTTGTAAGTCCCGCCGCACTGCATTTTGATTTTCGCGTCTTTCACAAGCGGCGAAAGCGTCGCTTTGATTTCTTCATTGTCGGAAGAATTTTCTATGCCGACAAGCCTGTCGCATATTCCCGTGTCGTCGTAATAAACGTTTTTCAAAGCGTTTATAAGCTGCTTTACTTCCATCACTATTTCGTCGTCCGAAAGCGTGGTTTTGCCGCTGTCGAAAAACACGGTGCCCGCGTAATCGGCGGTTGTGAAGTAGTGGCGATAATCTCCGCCCATATACATTCTGCGCGTTTTTCCGTTAATTTCTTCGCTTTGCAGAATCGCCCTGTCGTAAATTTCCCCACCGACGCCGTCGTAAGCAAGGTAGTTTTTGATAAAGTCCTTTCCGCAAAAGAGCAAGCCCGAAAACGCGCTGTTATGCTCGCTTGAAAACTGGCTTTGCAACATGAAGTAATCAAGCGCGTCGTCGTCGCTGCCGACGGTTTTGTCAAGAGCGGCGTATCTGGAATAATCGTAGCCCGTTTTCACGACGCCGACGATTTTGAACGTGCCGTTCATCGCGCTGCCCGCGATTTTCAGGTTCGGTTTTGCATTGACAAAGTCCGCGGCGTTTTTAATCCCCGACGCTTCGATATTTTTGCTTTCGTCGGGAACGCCGTTTTCGTCAACGTAGGCGTATCCCCATTTTTTGAAGCAATCGAAGACAAAGTCGCTTATCGCGATTTCGTCGTCCTGCTCCGGCAACCGCCCCGCCATAAGCGAAAGATTGTGCTTTTTCAGGGTGGCTTCGTCCCCGATTTCGACAACGCCCGCAACGCTGCCGTCATAAACCTTGCTTGTCGCGTCTTTCATGAAATTCCCGGCAACGCTCGCGCTGCCGCCGCTGTAATATCCGCTGCCGCTTTCGGACAGCACGGGCAAAAAATCCATGCCCGTCTTGTTTTTCAGATTTTCGACGTCGGCGTCGGACATTCGTTTTTCGGTGAAGAACTGATCGCCGAACTCGTCAACCAGCACCGTTTTTCTGAACGTGGTATATTTTATGCCGCTGTCGATAATCGAGTTGACGATGGCGGTCTTACTGTCGTACGCGGCAAAACTGTCCACGATTCCGAACATTGCAAAGCATACGAAACACAAGAAAATCGTAATTATCAGCCTGAACGGCTTCGTTTTCATGCCGCTGACGCCCATTTTGAAACTTTCTTTCACGGGCATACGCGATTTGATAAGTCTGAATGGTTTGTCGTCGGAAATTTTTATCGCATTTTCGTCGGTGGGGGCAAACGACTCCATTTTCCCGTCTTCGTCGATGTGCGACGCGGTTTTTACGTCGGCGTTGACCTTTTCGTCAAGCGACAAATACGCCTCGTCCCGTTCAAGATATTCGTTGATACGCTTTACGTCGTCGGCGGTCAGCCTGTACCCTTTCGGGAAGCGCAAAAGTTTCCCCTTGTAGTTTTCCGCGCCGCCCTCTTCCACTTCGGCGTCGATGCGGTGTTTTTCGATGTCGGAAATAACTTTGCCGTCTTTAAGTTCGATCACCCTGTCGCCGTAGGACTCGGCAAATTCGCGGTCGTGCGAAACGACGATGACAAGTTTGTCCTTTGACAACTTTTTAAGAGTGTCGAAAACTTGTATTCCCGTGCCGCTGTCAAGCGCGCCGGTGGGCTCGTCCGCCATGATAATTTCGGGGTTTTTGACAAGCGCCCTTGCGATTGCGACGCGCTGTTTCTGACCGCCGGACAACTCGTTGGGCTTTCTTTTTCCATATCCCGAAAGCCCGACTTCGTCCAGAATTTCGTTGATTCTTTCGTCGGTCGCTTTTGCCCCTTGAAGTTTCAGCGCAAGCGCGATATTCGCACCCACGTTGAAGTCTTCCAGAATGTTGTATTCCTGAAAAATAAAGCCGAGATACGTGTTGCGGTAACTGTCGAAATCGCCCGTGGAGAACTCCTTGGACGACTTGCCTTTGATGATGATTTCGCCGCTGTCCGCCGTATCGAGCCCGCCCATAACGTTCAGTAAGGTGGACTTTCCGCTGCCCGATTTTCCGAGTATGAACACAAGTCCTTTTTCGGGAAATTTCAGACTTACGTCGTCAAGGGCTTTCACCTCGCCGCCTTTTTTCGGGCGATAAGTTTTTACGATATTTTTAATCTCAATCATAAAACCTCCGTGGCCGATGTTTTTACCGACCATAGATATATTATACTTTATACAACGATATACTGTAAAACGAAAATATACCTTAATTTTCGCGCCCCGTCGCGCACGGCTTTCAATTTTTCAAAAGCCACATATTTTTCGCATTAAAAAAGCATCTCGATTTGAGATGCTTCTTCGTTTTATTTTTCGGGTTTTTCGGACGCGATTTTAAGCGAGCCGTTTTCCGCGTCGACGACTATTACGTCGCCTTCGTCAAGGTTGCCCGAAAGTATGATTCTTGCAACCGGCGTTTCGATGTGGCTTTCGATGAAACGCTTCAACGGTCTTGCGCCGAACGTTACGTCGTAGCCGCCGTCGATAATGACGTCTTTTGCCGCATCTGTAACTTTAAGGTGCAGATTTTGCCTTTCAAGCCTTGAATTGAGTTTTTCAAGCAACAAGCCGATTATCTTCTTTACACTGTCGCGAGTAAGCGGAGTGAACGTTACGATGTCGTCCAGACGGTTCAGGAATTCGGGACGGAACGTCGATTTCAACAAGGCTGAAACCTGCTCTTTTGCCTCTGACGAAATGTTGCCGTCTTTGTCGATGCCGTCCAGAATATACTGACTGCCCAGGTTACTGGTCATAATGATAATCGTGTTTTTGAAGTTGACCGTTCTGCCCTGACTGTCGGTAATTCTGCCGTCGTCAAGCACCTGCAAAAGCACGTTGAATACGTCGGGGTGCGCCTTTTCGATTTCGTCGAACAGAACGACGGAATAAGGTTTGCGCCTTACCGCTTCGGTAAGCTGACCGCCTTCGTCGTAGCCCACGTATCCCGGAGGCGCGCCGATAAGACGCGACACGCTGAACTTTTCCATATACTCGGTCATATCGATTCTCACGATATTTCTCTCGTCGTCGAAAAGGTAATTCGCAAGGGTTTTCGCAAGTTCGGTTTTACCGACGCCCGTCGGACCTAAGAACATGAAACTGCCGATAGGACGGTTTTCATCGGATATGCCCGCACGCGAACGCAGGATTGCGTCGGCGACTTTCGTGACCGCTTCGTCCTGACCGATAACTCTCTTATGCAACTCGTTGCCGAGATTCAAGAGTTTGGTTTTCTCGCTTTCCATAAGTTTCGTTACGGGGATACCCGTCCATTTTGCGACGATTTTTGCGATTTCGTCCGCCGTAACTTCGTCACGGAGCAGGCTTGAATTCTCGTGTTTGCCCGCCTTGCTTTCGGCTTCTTCCAGACGTTTTTGAAGTTCGGGAAGTTTGCCGTATTGCAGTTCCGCCGCGCGCGTGAAGTCGTAAGACCTTTTCGCTTCTTCGATTTCAAGGTTCACTTTATCGATTTCGGCTTTGGTTTCCTGAACGCCGACTATCTTTTTCTTTTCGTTTTCAAGCTGGGCTTTCATCTCGTTGAACTTCGCGTTAAGTTCCGCAAGTTCCTTTTCGATGCTCGCCTTACGCTCCATCGACAGTTTGTCGCTTTCTTTTTTTAATGCGGATTCTTCGATTTCAAGTTGCATTATCTTGTGCGAGATGTCGTCCATTTCGGCAGGCATGCTGTCGATTTCGGTACGAATCATGGCGCACGCTTCGTCGACAAGGTCGATTGCCTTATCGGGCAGGAATCTGTCGGTGATGTAACGGTCGGACAAGGTCGCCGCCGCAACGAGAGCCTGGTCGTGAATTCTCACGCCGTGATAGATTTCGTATCTTTCTTTCAGTCCCCTTAAAATCGCGATCGTGTCTTCGACGTCGGGCTGATCGACGGTCACCGGTTGGAAACGACGTTCAAGCGCGGGATCTTTTTCGATATACTTGCGGTATTCGTCCAATGTCGTCGCGCCTATGCAGTGCAACTCGCCACGGGCAAGCATAGGTTTCAGGAGATTGCCTGCGTCCATGCTGCCTTCGGTCTTGCCTGCGCCGACGATCGTGTGCAATTCGTCGATGAACAAAAGCGTCCTGCCTTCCTGTTTTTTAATTTCGTTAAGGACGGCTTTCAGCCTTTCTTCAAATTCGCCGCGGTACTTCGCGCCCGCAATCAACGCACCCATATCCAGCGCGAAAACCTTTTTGTCTTTCAATCCTTCGGGGACGTCGCCGCGTACGATACGCTGTGCAAGCCCTTCAACGATTGCGGTCTTGCCGACGCCAGGATCACCGATAAGCACGGGGTTGTTTTTCGTCTTTCTGGAAAGAATCCTTATGACGTTTCTTATTTCCTCGTCACGGCCGATTACGGGGTCGAGTTTTCCGTTTCTTGCCCTTTCGACAAGGTCGTATCCGTATTTATTGAGCGCTTCGTAAGTGTCTTCCGGGTTGTCCGTGGTGTTGGGCGCGGTTTTGATTTTTTTCAAAGCCTCCAGAAACGCCGCCTTGTCCACGCCGTACGCCGAAAACAGTTTTTTTAGATTCGCCGTCTGGTTGTCGAGAATACCTTCAAAAAGATGCTCGACTCCGACGTACGCGTCGCCGTCTTTTTTGGCATACTTTTCGGCAGCGGCAACGACTTTCGCCGCTTCGTTACCGAGATACATGCTCGCGCCTTCGCCCGAAACCCTCGGGAAAGATTTAATCACGTTTTCGACCGCGCCTTTAAGACTGTCGGCGCTTACTTGCAGTCCTGTTAAAATCTTATAAATGAGTCCGTTTTCGTCGTTAAGCAAAGCGTATAAAAAATGCTCGGGATTGATTTCCTGATTGTCGTGTTCGAGAGCGATGTTTTGCGCGCCCTGCACGGCCTCAACGGCTTTTGCGGTATATTTATTAGTATCCATATATTATTTATCCTCCTTTTTACGATAATACATACGCGAGCGTTGGCAGTCGGTGTTACAAACCGTTAGCACTCGCAACCTTTGATTGCTAATTATTTTAACACTTATTTACGATTTGTCAATACCTATATGAAAAAAAGTTAAAGAAAAATACAACAAAGAAAGCACGCAAAGCGTGCTAACGGCGCACACTGCACTTTTGAAATCGCATTATCGCAGGCGATAACGCTCACTCTTTTGCTTGTTTGCGCCTTTTTCTCCACGCAAGTACGAAAGTATCTTGCGTGGGTTTTATAACAAGGTTACCCTTCCGGGCGATTGCCACCACGGCGCACACTGCGCTTTTGAAATCGCATTATCGCAGGCGATAATGCTCACTCTTTTGCTTGTGTGCTCCTTTTCCCCGCGAGTACACAGTATCCCGCGGGGTCCCAAATTTGGCAATGCCTCGCAATGACATTAAATAAATGCACTAAAAAGTCAAACCCTAACTTTCCCAAAAACGGCAAAAATTAAATCTATGTTAGTTATCCCAAAATCGTCAGAATTTTGATTAAAAAACTTTCCCAAAAACGGCATAAATTAGATGGATTTTTGGGGTTCTTGACGGGTTCGTGCGAAGGCGCGTACTTTGCCGTACGTAACTGAGCAGGGTTCCGTCAAAACGCCGAAAAGGCGCTAATTTTTGCCGTTTTTTAAGGCGAGGGCGGCAGCACCCAATATCCCCGCCTCATTTTTAAGCGTCGCCTTAACAACCTTAATATACGGATTTCTTTTGCCGCCGTAACTGTGACGGGTGACGTACGCTTGCAGGCGTTTTATGAACCAGTCGCCCTGATTGCTTATACCGCCGCCCATAAAGATTATTTCGGGACGGATATAGTTGCCGATATTCACAAGCCCTTCTCCGACGTATTTGATATATCTTGAAACAAGGGCTTTTGCGGTTTTGTCGCCCGCGTTCATCGCGTCGAATGCCGTACGCCCCGTGACCTTCCCTTCTTTTTTGGCGATTTCGTTCATCAGACTTTCGGGATGTTTTTCCATCGCGCGTTTGGTATCGCGGATAAGAGCAGTTGCCGACGCATACGCTTCCCAGCAACCGCGCCTGCCGCAACCGCATTTTTCGCCGCCCATACGAATGACGGTGTGTCCGCCCTCGCCGCCTGCGCCTTTGAAGCCGGAAATCAAATTACCTTTGACAATTGTACCTGTCCCTACGCCTGTGCCAAGTGTCACCATGACAGCATTTTGCACGCCTTTCATATCGCCGAACACCGATTCGCCGATGACAGCGCAGTCCGCGTCGTTGCCGATATATACGGGAAAATCGAAATATTTTTTGAATTCCGCACGGAAATCGTAATCGCGGAAGAAAATATTGCAGGTATAAAAAATCTTTGCGGTGTCGGGATCGACCGTGCCGGGAACGCCCATGCCCATTCCCGCGATCTCGTCCGTCGAAATGCCGGCGTCTTCCAAAAGTTTTGCGACAAGCCCCGCGATATCTTTTGCGTTGTCGTCGGACGGTTGCGTCGGTTTTGTAACAACGCTGTCTTTCACGATTATGTTGCCGTTTTCGTCGACGATGCCGCCTTTAATGCTCATACCGCCCACGTCGATACCTATATAATACATGTTCAAATCCTTATTTTTTTTCTTAATTTTACCACAAATACACGGCGCGCGCAACGGTTGCGCCAGGACATTTTCAGGTGCCGCGCAAAATTCTTCTTGATTTATCACGTTATCGTGTGATACAATACTTCTAAGAATAATGATTATTGGGGATTTATATTATGTTGAAACCGGAAGAAATTATTGCGGCAAGGATTCTTATGAACACCAACGAGGTTTTTTTGTCCTCGGTCGGCGCCGGGGGCGGTCCACGTTCCAGCATTATCACGAAACTTCGCTCGGAAGGACACAACGTCATTTATTTCGGCGCGCCGATTAACAGCCAGAAAGTCCAGAATATCCGACAAAATCAGAACGCAAGCATTTGCTATTACAGCGGCTCGGACAGCATCACGCTTTTGGGCAAGGTTGAGTTTGTCACCGACAACACTTTAAGGAAGCAACTCTGGCACGAATGGTGCAAAAAAACCAACGCGATCGCGCTTAACGAGTACGACTTCTGCCCGATGAAGTTCACGACGACGGAAGCCACTTTCTGGATACGAAACAAGCTTTCGACCTTCACTTACGAATAATCGCGATTAAAGAATAATCAAAGTTCGTACCGAATATAAATACCGTATGAAATATACGGTAATTCGGGTTGGCTTTGGCGAGAACGCCTCATCTTTGGCAAGAAAATACAAAACGACCGAAAGGTCGCTTTTTTTATTGAACGATAATCCGCTTTTCTTTGAGGGGGAACGGCTTATCGCGGCGGAATTCCACGGAAAAACCTGCGTCGCAAGACCTTTCGACACGGCGGAAACCGTCGCAAAAAGGACGGGAACAAGAAAAGAAGAAGTGATCCGTCTGAACGGCACCGACAAATTCTTCCCCGGTCAGAACGTGATTCTTTCGGATTATGACGAATAAGAAAAGTATTTTCAAATCGGTCGCGGTCGTTACGGCATTTTCGGTCGCGACAAGACTTTTTGCGTTTTTGTTCAAAGTTTTCGTGTCGCGGCAGTTCGGCGCGAGCGTTGTCGGCGTATATCAGATGGCGTTGAGTTTTTATTTTTTCGCGTCGGCGGTTGCGCTCAGCGGACTTCCGACGGTGATAAGCCGAAAGATTGCCGAGGACGAAAAAACGGGCGGCGAAAACGTACCGTCGCTTATTTCGACCGCGCTTGTTTTATCGCTGTCATCGGTACTCCCGATACTTTCGGTAATATATCCCGTCGCTTTCCTTTTGCCGTCGGTTTTTGCGGACGAGCGGGTTTTGCCGCTTATCGTAATTATGCTGCCCGCACTTCTGAGCACGAGTATTTACAACGTTATCCGCAGTTGGTTCTGGGGAAAAAGGTCTTTTCTTGCGTTCAGTTTCACCGAGATGCTGGAAGAAGTCCTTCGTATTACTTTCACGCTGATATTTTCGCTGGGACTTATCGCCGCCGTAACGCCGCTTAAAGGGCTTGCGGTAGGTTTTTTGGTGTCGGATATTGCGTGCGCCGTCGTACTTTTCATACTGTTTTTGATAAAAAAAGGTAAATTCGGCCGTATAAAAGACGTTCCGGCGGTGTTAAAGCCCTCGCTTCCGATAACGGCGATGCGCGTTTTCGGCGGAGTCATCGGCGCGTTTACGGCAATCGTGATTCCCGTCCTGCTCATAAAATACGGCATGGAAAAAAGCGACGCGTCGGCAACTTTCGGACGCGTTACAGGAATGGCGATGCCCCTTCTTATGGCGCCGACCACTCTCACGGGCGCGCTGTCCGTCGTGCTGATTCCCGAAATCGCGACGATTAAACACGACGACAAATCCGCGATGTCCGCGCGCATTGACGGCAGCATAAATTTTGCGATAATAATCGCAGCCCTTTTCACGATTTTGTATATCCCGCTTGGAAAAGAGATCACGACTTTCGTGTTCAAAGACGAGTTTTCGGGCGTGTATCTTTCAAACGTCGCGCTTATGCTGTACCCGCTGGGGCTCAACCAGATTTCGACGTCGATATTAAACTCGATGGGGCTTGAAAAGAAATCTTTTTTCAATTACGCCGTCGGCGCGGCGATACTTATGATTCTGACGCTCGCGCTGCCGAAGTACGTCGGAATTTACGCTGTCGCGATCGGGGGCGCGGCGGGAAGCGTCATCTCGTCTTTTCTGAACCTTAACGCGCTCAATAAAAAAGCGCGGATTCTGGACAATCCCAAAAAGACCGCGCTTGCAATATTGTTGTCGTTTCCGCTTGTCGCGCTGACCTGTCTTCTGAAAAACCTGCTGTTTTTCAAAATTCCGCCGTTTTTCGCGATTGCGATTTCGGGCGGAATACCCATGCTTTTGTACCTTGCGGCGTGCGTCGCTTTCAGAATCTTCGACGTTACTCGCTTTTACAAAACGACGCGGAAAAAATCTTTGAAAAAACGGGATAAATCAACAAAGTAAGCCCGATGTTTATCGCAGTAACGGGCGTTTGCGTAACCGCGCGCACCCCCATATAGGCAAAAAACGTCTGCCCTTTGCTGAGCCCCATAAGATACAATGCGTACGTGTTTATGAAAAGCGTGCAGACGACGTAAACCAAAATATACGATATTGCGATATTCACGTACGGCATCGCGCCGCCGAGTTTTTTGATTTTAATATACGACGTGAGCCCCGGGATAACGCCGATAAGTACCGACGCGCAAAGAATCACCGGGTTTGGCGCATACCCGCCGCCGACGAAACAGCCGATCACGTCGCCGAGTCCGCCGACAAGTCCGCCGGCAATCGGCCCGAAAAAGTACCCCGCAAGAAAACATACCGTATAAGTCAGCGTGATTTTGAGCGTGCCTAAGCGCGGCGAGAATATGCCGACAACGACGTTCAACGCCACGAATACCGCAAGGTACGCAATCTTTTGCGCCGTGAAATAACGTTTTTTTTCGGAAGACTCCCCGACGGAAACGTCGGGTTCTTGTGCAACGATTTTGTTTTTGAGCATAAAAAAACCTCCTTTAAGAGGTTCGCGTTAAAAGCCGCGCGAAAACGCGGTACTTCGCAGCGAACGCGACAAGCCACCGCAGGTTTCCCTTTCGTTTGCGGGCGACATTCCATCCCGCAACACTTAACGCGACTTATCTACTCTGCAACGCTAATAATAAACTATCCGCGCCGAAAAATCAAGCGGCGGCGCATAAATCGCGAAAACTTAAAAATAATAGCGATATGCTCAACGTTTTAATTCGCGCAATAATATTGTACTTTTTCCTGCTGGCGGCGATGCGGCTTATGGGAAAGCGGCAGTTGTCCGAGTTCCAGCCCTTCGAGTTTGCGATAACTCTCGTCGCGGCAGACCTTGCGTGCATTCCGATGTCGGACAATACTATTCCGATAATTTACGGCATAATCCCGATATTCACGCTTGTGATACTGCATAATCTCTTGACGTTTTTTGCAATCAAAAGTCACCGCTTCCGAAAACTCATCAACGGCAAGCCCGTTATCCTCATCGGCGACGGCAAAATCGACTGCGACGTGCTTAAAAAATGCGGAATGACCGCAAACGATCTTCTGGAAAGCCTGCGCGAACAAGGATATTTCAAAATCGGCGAGATAAACTACGCCGTACTGGAAACAAACGGGAAAGTGTCCGTGCTGCAAAAGTTTGCAAACGCGCCGGTAACGAACGCCGACCTTAATATCGAAGGCGGCAGCAACAACCTTCCTTACAACGTCGTCGTCGAAGGCAGGTTTATGGGGGATACCTTCAAAAGCATTACCCCTCCCCTTGAAAAGGACGTCGTCGTAAAAACGCTTGAAAAAGAGAATATGACAATCCGCGACGTGTTCTTGTTTTCCATTGACAAAGACGCGGCGTTTATACAAAGTTACGACGGGCGCGTCGTGAACACGATAATCGAAAAATGAAAAAAGCAGTTATCCTTTTTATAATATTTCTTATAATCCTGGGCGCGGGGATTACCGAGCACTTTTTCGTGCATAAAACCTTTGACGACTTCAACGAGCGCATAGAAAAAATCGAAGCCGCCCTTCAAAACGACGACGTTGTTTCCGCACTTTCTTACGCCGAAGACCTGCAAAACTTCTGGGCACGAAAACGAAAAATCGTGGAGGCGATTTCCTACTGTCAGGACGCACGACAGATCAACGTAATACTTGGGGAACTCACGGGAAGTTTAAGGTGCGAAGACACCGACAACGCTTTCAGCAAAATCGAAAGCCTGTATCAACTCATACAAAACATACGGGATATGCTGGACTTCAACGCCATTGATATAATTTAATTATTTCGACAAAAAAGCGGCTTTACGAACGTAAAACCGCTTTTTAACATTGTTTTTTGCAATTTTTGCATTACTTCAAAATTCTTTTAAGGAACTGTCCGGTATACGACTTTTCGTTTTCCGCGATATGTTCGGGCGTGCCGACGTCAACGATCGTTCCGCCTCTGTCGCCGCCGTCGGGACCAAGGTCAACGATGTTGTCCGCAACTTTCACGACGTCAAGATTATGCTCGATAACGACGACGGTGTTGCCCGACGACACAAGCCTTTGCAAGATTGCGATAAGTTTTGCAACGTCGTGGGTATGCAGTCCCGTCGTGGGCTCGTCCAGAATATACAGCGTCTTGCCGGTGCTGCGTTTGCTGAGTTCGGTTGCGAGTTTCACGCGCTGCGCCTCGCCGCCCGAAAGCGTGGTTGCGGATTGACCGAGTTTGATGTACCCGAGCCCCACGTCGTAAAGCGTCTTGATTTTGTTGTAAATCTTCGGAATGTTTTTGAAATATTCGCACGCTTCCTCGACGGTCATTTCAAGGACGTCGTTGATGTTTTTGCCCTTGTATTTCACTTCCAAAGTTTCTCTGTTATACCGCTTCCCGTGGCACACGTCGCAGGGGACGTAAATGTCGGGCAGGAAGTGCATTTCGATTTGTATTATGCCGTCGCCACCGCAATTTTCGCACCTGCCGCCCGAAATGTTGAACGAAAATCTGCCCGCCGTATATCCCCTTGCCTTTGCGTCGGGAGTCGAGGCAAACAGTTCCCTTATCGGGGTGAAAACGCCCGTGTACGTCGCGGGATTGCTGCGCGGAGTGCGACCGATCGGCGACTGATCGATATTGATGATTTTATCAAAGTTATCGATGCCTACAATCTCGTCGTACTTCCCTTCCGTAAGGTTGCTTTTGTTCAGTTTGTTATAAACCGCGGGATAAATAATTTCGTTGACAAGGCTGCTTTTTCCGCTGCCCGAAACGCCCGTAACCGCGGTTAAAAGCCCGACGGGAATATCGACGTCAATGTTTTTCAGATTGTTTTGTCTTGCGCCGCGAACCGACAAATATCTGCCGTCGGGGCGTTTTCTTTTTTCGGGCACGTCGATTTTGAGTTCGCCCGACAAATACTTGCCCGTTATCGACTCCTTGCAGGCGATAATGTCGTCCACGCTGCCTGCCGCAACGAGTTTTCCGCCGTGTATGCCCGCGCCGGGACCGATATCCACGATGTAATCCGCCGCGCGCATCGTGTCCTCGTCGTGCTCGACAACGATAAGCGTGTTTCCGAGGTCGCGCAGTCCTTTCAGACTGCTTAATAATCTTTCGTTATCCTTCTGGTGAAGCCCGATCGACGGCTCGTCAAGGATATACAACACTCCCGTAAGTCCGCTGCCGATTTGTGTGGCAAGCCTTATCCTTTGCGATTCGCCGCCCGAAAGCGTCGAGGCGGAGCGGGAAAGCGTAAGATAATCGAGCCCGACGTTTACCAGAAATTTCAGCCTTGCGCGGATTTCTTTGATTATCCTTTCGGCAATGAGCGTTTTTTGTTTGTCAAGAACGAGCGCGCCGAAAAATTCGTCGATTTTTTTCACCGACATATCCGAAAGTTCCGCAATGTTAAGCCCGCCGACAGTGACCGCGAGCGCTTCCTTTTTCAGGCGTTTTCCGCCGCACGTTTTGCACGGCACGGACACCATATATCTTTCGATTTCGTACTTAACGCCGTCGCTTGTCGTTTCGCGATAGCGGCGCATAAGGTTGTTGACGATACCTTCGTATTTCGTCATAAACTGCCCGCGGAAACTGCGTGAGTTATAATCCATCGGGATTCTTTCGTCGACGCCGTACAAAATCGCGTCAAGTTTCCACTTCGGCAAGTCTTTAATCGGAGTCGTGAGCGAAAAATCCAGCACCTTCGATAACGCTTTCATTTGCGAGCGCACGATGTCGCCACTGCCGAGATTCCACCCCGACGGCGCGGCAAGTCCGCCGTTTCCGACGCCCAGATTTTCGTCGACGATAATCTTTTTCAGGTCGATTTCGTTGCGGAAGCCCAGCCCGCCGCATTCGGGACAAGCCCCGTACGGATTATTGAACGAAAACAGTCTGGGTTCCAGTTCTTCGATGCTGACGTCGCAATCGGGACAACTGTATTTCGTGCTGTAAATCGTCGTCTTTTTTGCATTTTCGACGACGACAAGTCCGTTTGCGAGTTTGAGCGCGGCTTCGACGCTGTCCGTCAGACGTCTTTCCGAGCCTTCTTTTACGGCGATACGGTCGATTGTCACCGATATATCGTGTTTTACGTTTTTGTCAAGGACGATTTCTTCGTCAAGGGTATAGTCGATGCCGTCCACACGCACGCGGACGTAGCCCGACTTTTTGAAGTCTTCAAGTTCCTTTCTGTATTCGCCCTTTCTGCCTCTGACGACGGGTGCCATAATTATGACCTTATTGTCGCCCGACTGCACGGTGCTTTCGATGATTTTGTCGGTAATCTGGTCAACCGTCTGATGTTCGATTTCCCTGCCGCACTTCGGACAATGCGGGGTGCCGACGCGGGCGTACAAAAGCCTTAAATAATCGTAAATTTCGGTAACGGTGCCCACCGTCGAGCGCGGGTTTTTGGACGTCGTTTTCTGGTCGATGGAAACGGCGGGGGAAAGCCCTTCGATATATTCGACGTCGGGTTTTTCCATTTGTCCCAAAAACATACGGGCGTAGCTTGACAGACTTTCGATATACCGTCTTTGCCCTTCGGCGAAAATTGTGTCGAAAGCAAGCGACGACTTACCGCTGCCGGAAAGCCCCGTGAACACGACAAGTTTGTCGCGCGGGATTTCGACGTCGATGTTTTTAAGGTTATTCTCTTTTGCTCCTTTTACAAAAATTTTGTCCGTCATTTACGTTATCTTCCAAGTTCTTTTTTAAGTTCGGATATTCTGTCGCGAAGTTTGATTGCCGCCTCGAAATCCAGCCCTTCCGCCGCGACTTGCATAAGTCCTTTCAGACGTTCAAGTTCCGAAGCGATATCTTTACGGTCGCGTTTTGCGTCTTTATACAGCTTTTTGGTGATTTCGATTGTATTTACGATTTCCTTTTCGACGGTGTGCGGCACGATGCCGTGCGCCGCGTTGTAGTCGGATTGTATCTTTCTTCTGCGGTTTGTTTCGTCGATTGCGCGCTGCATGCTGCCCGTTATCGTATCGGCGTACATAATAACCCTTGCGTCGACGTTTCTTGCGGCGCGGCCGACGGTCTGGATAAGCGCGGTTTCGCTTCTTAAAAACCCTTCCTTATCGGCGTCGAGAATCGCGACGAGCATTACTTCGGGAAGATCGAGCCCTTCTCTTAAAAGGTTGATTCCGACAACCACGTCGACGTCTCCTTTTCTCAAAGAATTGATGATTTCGATTCGTTCCAGCGTGTCGATGTCACTGTGCATATATTTGACCTTGATCCCCTTTTCCTTCAAAAACGAAGTAAGGTTTTCCGCCATTTTTTTGGTGAGCGTCGTAACAAGTGTTCTGCCGCCCTTTTCGACGGTCAGATTGATTTCGGAAATAAGGTCGTCGATTTGTCCTTCGACGGGGCGTATAAAAATTTCGGGGTCGATAATGCCCGTAGGACGTATGAGTTGTTCCGCCACCTGATCGGCTTCCTGCAACTCAAACGGGGCGGGAGTCGCCGACACGCACACAAGCTGATAAATCCTTTTTTCAAACTCGTCGAAACGGAGCGGACGGTTGTCGAAAGCGGCGGGCAGACGGAAACCGTATTCCACAAGGTTTTCCTTCCTGCTTCTGTCGCCGTTGTACATACCGCGGATTTGCGGGATCGTCATATGGCTTTCGTCGATGAAACAGACGAAATTTTTCGGGAAGAAGTCCAACAAAGTGTACGGCGGTTCGCCGGGTTTCCTTCCGTCAAAGTATCTGCTGTAATTTTCGATGCCGCTGCAATAGCCCATTTCGCGCATCATTTCGACGTCGTACGCGACGCGCTCGCCGATTCGTTGCGCCTCGATAAGTTTATTGCGGTCGGTGAAATATTTCACCCTTTCTTCCCTGTCTTTCGTGATGAGCGTCAGGGCGTTTTCCATACGGCTTTCGCCGACGACGTAATGGGTTGCAGGGAAAATGACTGCATGTTCGAGCCGCGACAACGGCTTTCCCGTAAGGGCGTCGATTTCATAAAGTTTTTCGATTTCGTCGCCGAAAAATTCAACCCGTATCGCGACTTCCGAATTTGACGACGGAAATATATCCACAACGTCGCCGCGCATTCTGAATGTGCTGCGCTGAAAGTCGATGTCGGCGCGCTTATATTGTATATTCACGAGTTTACGCGCCAAATCGTCACGGTCAAGCGTCATTTCGGGGCGCAAAGAGATGGACAGGTTAAAGTATTCTTCGGGCGCGCCCAACCCGTATATGCACGATACGGAACTGACGACGATGACGTCGTTTCTTTCGCAAAGACTGCTTGTCGCGCTGTTTCTGAGTTTGTCGATTTCGTCGTTTACTTCCAGTTCCTTTTCGATGTAAGTGTCGCTTCTCGGGATATACGCTTCGGGCTGATAGTAGTCGTAATACGATACGAAAAACTCCACGCGGTTATCGGGGAAAAACTCACGAAACTCGTTGCAAAGTTGCGCCGCAAGCGTCTTGTTGTGCGCGATAACGAGCGCGGGACGTTGCACCCTTTCGATGACGTTTGCCATCGTAAAGGTTTTGCCGCTTCCCGTAACGCCCAGAAGCACCTGCGTACGAAACCCATCGTTCAGTCCCTCGACAAGTTTTTCGATTGCCTGTTCCTGATCGCCGTTCGGTCTGAATTTCGATTTTAACTGAAAAAGATGATTCTCCATCAACGAAACTTGCCCATGATAAGCGGGGCGATGATATATCTTATGATGATTGCGATCGTGCCGGAAACGATTGCCGTGCATACCGTAATCAGCAGTTTGTTGTAAACGCTTTTGCGCCACGCCCTTTCGACGCGCGCGAACGAAAGCCCTTTCTGATGCATCGTGATGCAATACGTCAGTTCGCCGTGGTTGTCGGCGGAAATGTATTCCAGATAATCGTCGAGCGCAAGCCCTTTGAGCATAGGTTCGAGTTCTTCGGGGGTGTAGGCGTAATCGTACGGCAACGCCTCAAAAATTTCAAGCGGTTTCACCAGACAAACGCCCTCGTCGTTTTTTTCGGCAAGGTTAAGAAGGACGTGCATAAGCGCCCTTTCTTTTTTATTCAGTGCGTGTTTTTCAACTGCCATAGTCCGCCTCTTATTTCATTTTCAGAAAAACGCCGATAAGAAGAGCGATCGCGCTTGCGATAAGCCCGCCGAGGAGCGCGCCCCAGAACGCCGCTTTTCTTATCATTTTCCTTAAAGAGATGCTGTCAAGCTTGATTTCTTTCGACTTGCCTTTTTCGCCTGCGACGGGAACGTCGACGGACGCGGTGGGGTGCGAGTCGTGCGGTTCCGCCTTTTCGATGGCGCGCGCTTTTGCAAGCGTGGCAAGGCAATACTCGTCCACCGTCGAATATTTGACTTTGATATAATCGTTGTCGGACAACGTGCGGATTATCCCCGAAAGTTCCACCTTTGTGCAACGGTCGGAATCGGACAATTTCGCGATGATTTCGTCCGCGTCGATGATTTTATAGGCGCCGTCCGAAAAGTCGTTAAGGACAGTCAGCACGGCGTTTAATTGCCTGTCAAGCATATACTACCTCATTTTAGTTACCCTATTATACCACCTGCAAGGTCAAATTGCAAGCCCTAACAAAAGTCTTTCAAAAAGTCGATTGAAAATTAGTATTTCAATTTGCTTTTATTTTATAATAAAGTGTGCTATCATTGACTAAATTATAAATTTTCGAGTGAATATGAATCTTTTAAGCAAGTTTTTGAATAGAACGGATTTTTCGGACTACGACGATTTCAGAAGAAACGCGAAACTTTGCGTTCCGTCCGATTTCAACTTCGGATTTGACGTCGTGGACGAATACGCAAGGCTTTGTCCCGAAAAACGCGCCCTTGTATGGTGCAATCAGAAAGGCGAAGAAAAAGTCATCACCTTTGGCGAAATGAAGGAATTGTCGCTGAAAATGTGCAACGTCATTTCGTCGTACGGCGTGAAAAAAGGCGACTTCGTAATGAGTATGCTCAACCGTCGTTGGGAATACTGGGTACTTGTCGTGGCGTGCTGCAAAATGGGCGTCGTACTTATCCCCGCAACGCACATGCTCACCCCGAAAGACGTCGCATACCGCGTGAACGAGGCGGGCGTGAAGTTGCTGTTTGCGACGGAAGAAGAAGACGTTGCGGAACATATCTCGCTTGCCCTTCCCGATTGCAAAAATCTGAAAGGCGTATTGTCGGTAAACGGCGCGCACTTCGACAACCTTGACGAAAAACTTGAAAACGCTCCTGCGGAATTTTCCTTTGACGCGCGCCCGAACCCCCGCGATCTGATGCTCGTATATTTCACTTCGGGCACGACGGGTATGCCCAAAATGGTCATGCACGACTTTTTGTATCCTTTGGGACACGTCTTCACCGCAAAATACTGGCAGGACGTCGTCGACGACGGCTTGCACTTCACTATGGCGGAAACTGGCTGGGCAAAATGCAGCTGGGGCAAAATCTACGGTCAGTGGATATCGGGCACGGCGGTTTTCGCCTACGACTACCACGGCAGATTTACCCCCACGGACGTCTTGCCGCTTGTGAAAAAATACGGGATAACGACTTTTTGCGCCCCGCCCACGATTTACAGATTTTTGGTGAAAGAAGACTTGTCGAGTTTCGATTTATCCTCGATAAAACATTGCTCCACCGCCGGCGAAAGTTTGAATCCCGAAGTGTTCAAACAGTTTGAAAAAGCGACCGGGCTCAAAATTTACGAAGGTTTCGGTCAGACCGAAGGCACGGTAATGCTGGGCACGTTCAAATATTTGTCCCCCGTCACGGGCAGTCTCGGAAAGCCCAGCCCCCTGTACGACGTGCGCCTTATCGACGACGACGAAAACGAGGTTAAACCCGGCGAAGAAGGCGAAATCGCCATACTGAAATCAGAAAATCAGTGCGGACTCGTCGCGGGCTACTTCAAGGACGAGGCGCGCACCGCCGCCCTTAAAAACGACGTTTACTTCCACACCGGCGACCTTGCCTATCAGGACAAAGACGGCTGGTTCTGGTACGTCGGAAGAAAGGACGATATCATCAAATCGTCGGGCTACCGCATCGGACCTTTCGAGGTCGAAAGCGCGCTTATGGAACACCCCGCGGTGCTGGAATGTGCAATCACCGCCGTCCCCGACGACCTGCGCGGACAAATCGTGAAAGCGACAATCGTCCTGACCAAAAACTATCAGCCGTCGGACGCGCTTGTCAAGGAACTGCAAAACCACGTGAAAAAGGTAACCGCGCCGTATAAATACCCGCGCATCGTGGAGTTTGTGAAAGAACTTCCGAAAACGACGTCGGGCAAAATCCGCCGTGTGGAAATCCGCGAAAACGACAAAAAATAATAATATCCATTTCGGTATATCCCAAACAAAAAAACTCCGCCGTTGCGGAGTTTTTTAATGCGGTTTTTGTGCGTTTTTTGTGTGGTTTTGTGCGGTTTTGCGCGGTTATTTTTTGTTGTCGCGGTCGTCTTTGCGCTTTTTCGCTTCCATTATGTTGACAAAAAAGATTATGCCCACAAGCACGACAAGCCCGACCAGAATCCACACTTTGTAGGTGTTGAAAAAGATCTGCACCTTTTCCCAAAGCGTTTGTGCCTGAGCGATTTTTTCCTCAAAATTTTTGATTGTGTCGCCGATTGCGGACAGTGTGATTTCTTTCATTATTCTTCAACGCGGATAAGCGCGGCGACGTTTTTCACGCCGTCAAGAGCGGTGATTTCTTTCAACGCTTTTTCAATGATTTTCTCGTGGCTCAGGTGCGTGACGAAGATAATGTCCGTCTTTGAATTGACGTTCTCTTCGTTCTGAAAAACCTTTTCGATACCGATTTTGTTTTTGCCGAAAACGGTTGAAATTCTGCCCAGAATTCCTTCGCGGTCGGTGGCGCATATACGGACGTAATACTTGCTCTTAAAATCGGTGATAAAATCCGAATCGCGACTTGAACCGTCGTTTTTGAACGGTAAATAGCGTGGTTTGCGCTGATGCGCCGCATAAATAATATCGCTGACGATTGCGCTGCCGGTGGGCAGATCGCCCGCGCCCCTGCCGTAAAGCATAATATCGCCGACGCTGTCGCCGACAAGATACACGGCGTTGAAACTGCCCGACACCGCCGCAAGCGGATGGCTGCTTTTAATAAAAGCGGGATGCACGCGCGCCTCGATTTTTCCGTTGTTGTTTTTGCTGATTGCAAGGAGTTTCAGCGTGTAGCCGAGTTTCTTCCCGGTGTTTATGTCGTCCACGGAAATCTTCGTGATGCCCTCGCGATACACCCTTTGTACGGGCACTTTTTTGTGATAGGACAGCGTGGACAAAATCGACAGTTTGTACGACGCGTCAAAGCCTTCGACGTCGGCTGTCGGATCGAATTCGGCATATCCGAGTTCCTGCGCCGATTTCAGCGCGTCTTCGTACGACGTGCCGTTTTCGCTCATCGCCGATAAAATATAGTTCGTCGTGCCGTTTATTATGCCCTTTATCGACAGAATCGTATTTGCCTGCATGCCTTCGGTAATCGTGCGGATTATGGGCACGCCGCCGACGCAACTCGCCTCGAAATACAGCCCCGCCTTGCCGCGTTTTGCCGCCGCTTCGAGTTCGTGCCAGTGTTTTGAAAACAATTCCTTATTTGCGGTGACGATGCTTTTGCCCGCTTCCAGAGCCTTGATAAGGAACGTCCTTGCGGGTTCGATACCGCCGAAAAACTCGCAAACTATCGAGATATCTTTGTTGTTTACGACGTTGTCGATGTCAGTTGAAACGATGTCGGGATTTACGCCCAACTCTTCAACCCTTTTCATGTTGCGTTCAAGCACGTGCAGGACTTCGATATCGAGCCCTTCGTACTTTTTGAACGCTTCGTGGTTTTTTTCCAGAATCTTATAAGTGCCGCCCCCGACCGTACCCAGTCCGAGCAGCGCGATGCCGACTTTTTTCATTCGTTATTACCTTCTTTATTCATATCGTACAAAATTTTAAGCCCTTTGAGAGAAAGCGAGCGGTCAACGACGTCGATAATCGACTTGTCCGCGTTGACGACAAGTTCCGACAAACCGCCCGTCGCGATGACTTTCGCGTCTTTCATAAGCGGATTTTCGCGGAATTTTCTGACAATGTAGTCAACCTGCCCCGCATATCCGTAAACAGCGCCCGACTGCATACCCTCGATTGTGGAACGGGCAATCGCGTCTTTCGGCGGAACAAGTTCGAAACGGGGAAGTTTCGCGGCGGTGTTCACAAGGCTTTCCGACGCGGTTTTGACGCCGGCGCAAATCGCGCCGCCCAAAAACGTGCCGTCTGCCGTCACCGCGTTGAACGTCGTCGCGCTGCCGAAATCCACAACGATAATCGGCCCGCCGTATATGAAGTGCGCCCCGACCGCGTCGACGATCCTGTCCGCACCGAGTTCGATGGGGTTGTTGTATTTGATTTTCAAACCCGTTTTAAGCGTGGCGTCCACGAAGACAGGCTTTTTCTTCATATAGTACGTGCACATATGCTCCACCGTGTAGTTGAGCATGGGCGCGACGGACGACATGATAATGCCGTCGATATCCTGAAATTCAACGCCGACGTTTTTGAACAAGTCGTACAAAATCATTCCGAGTTCGTCCGCGGTGCGCTTTGCCTCGGTTGAAAGACGCCAGCTTTTTTTCAGGACGTCGCCGTCGTACACGCCGAGTTTCATATTCGTATTTCCTACGTCGATAACAAGTAACATTTTTTAATCCTTATCGTGATTTTACGTTATTATACCAAAAGCGCGCGCATTTTACAACTATTATTTTTTAAAACATATATGGTACGCGTTATAAATATAATTTTTATATGCAAAAAGTAAAATGGCTTTACGCCGCGTTTTTCGCGCTTTCGTTTGCGCTTATCGTGGAATGGACGGGAAGTTTCACCGTGCAAAGAAACCTATCCTGGTTTTTTGGGCTAAGTCTTCCGGTGTTTTGGTTGGACACGACGGCGTTCACGGCGTTGTTCTCGGCCGCGACGGCACTTGAAGCGTTCGTCGTGTCCGACGCGCTCGTCAAAGACGCGGTAAATCCGACATTCGGCTTGTATGCATCGGTCAAGTTTTCGTCCGCATTGTTCCTTGCGCTGTTTTTCGCGGCAAGAAATCCTCTTTTGGGACTTGTCACAATGACTGTCACTTTGGCGTTAATGTGGATTTTTTGTATTTTTATTCTGCGATCCCGCGCGGGGAAACTTGCAAAAGCCGCCGTTCCCGTCCTGCTTTTATGGTATTCGTATCTGTGGTCGCTGTCCTACGCCGTCGCGATTATAAATTAAAAAAAGGACGGCGCCGCCCGCCGTCCCGAAAAAATGGTGCTTTTATGTATTATTTGCACCCGCCGCCACCGCCGCATCCGCAGCAGCAACACAAAATCACAAGCCACGGCCAGAAGCCGTACGCTCCGCCGCCGCATCCGCAACCGTCGTTGCAACCGCCGCCGCATCCGCCACAGCAGCAAAGAAGGATAAGAATCCATAACATGCAGTCACAGCCCGAACCGCCGCCGAAAAAGTTTCCGTTCATAGCACAACCTCCCTTTCATACTCGATAACCGCAAGGATTATCTATACTTCACAATACGCAAACTTCATTTTTTTTGTTACATAAAACCCTTGCCCGTCGGCGTTTCGCTTGACTTTTTATTAATATGTAAATAGAATATAAATAAACTTTTTTATGAGGTATGCGTTTATGGCAAATCTGACAATGGATAAACTCGTCGCGCTTGCGAAAAACCGCGGCTTCGTCTTCCCGGGAAGCGAAATTTACGGCGGTCTTGCAAACACCTGGGACTACGGTCCTTTGGGCGTCGAACTTAAAAACAATATCAAAAAAGCGTGGTGGAAAAAATTCATCACCGAAAGCGAATATAACGTAGGTCTTGACTGCGCGATTCTTATGAATCCGAAAGTCTGGGAAGCAAGCGGACATATCGGCGGTTTTTCCGACCCTCTTATGGACTGCAAAGCGTGCAAATCCCGTCATCGCGCCGACGACCTTATCGAAAACTGGAACGCCAAAAAAGGTATCACCCTTAACATCGCCGGCTGGACGAACGAACAGATGGAAGAATATATCAGGGAAAACGAAATCCCGTGCCCGATCTGCGGCAACTCCGACTTCACCGGCGTGAGAAAATTCAACCTTATGTTCAAGACTTTCCAGGGTGTCACGGAAGACACGACAAGCACCGTGTACCTTCGTCCCGAAACCGCGCAAGGTATCTTCGTAAACTTCAAAAACGTGCAGCGCACCACAAGAGCGAAAGTGCCTTTCGGCATCGGACAAATCGGCAAGTCTTTCAGAAACGAAATTACCCCCGGCAACTTCATCTTCCGCGTCCGCGAGTTTGAACAGATGGAACTTGAATTCTTCTGCAAACCCGGCACCGACCTTGAATGGTTCGATTACTGGAAAGAACACTGCAAAAATTGGCTTTACGGCCTTGGAATCAAGGAAGAAAACCTGCGCCTGCGCGACCACGATAAGGAAGAACTTTGCTTTTACAGCCGCGCCACGACCGACTTCGAGTTCAGATTCCCGTTCGGCTGGGGCGAACTTTGGGGCGTTGCCGACCGCACCGACTACGATCTTAACTGCCATCAGCGCGTCAGCGGCGAAAATATGGACTATGTCGATCCCGTCACGAACGAAAGATATATTCCTTACGTTATCGAGCCGTCGCTGGGCGTCGAGCGTATGTTCCTTGCCGTGCTTTCAAACGCCTATGACGAGGAAGAAGTCGACGGCGATACCCGCGTTGTTTTGCATTTGCATCACGCTCTCGCGCCGTATAAGGTTGCGGTGCTTCCTTTGCAAAAGAAACAACTTGGCGACAAAGCGACGGAAATTTACCGTATGCTTCAAAAGCACTTTTCCTGCACGTACGACGAAAGCGCAAGCATCGGCAAACGTTACCGCCGTCAGGACGAAATCGGCACTCCTTTCTGCGTGACGGTTGACTTCGACACCCTTGACGACGACACCGTAACCGTGCGTGAACGCGACAGCATGGCGCAAATCAGAATGCCTGTCGATAAACTTGTCGAATATCTGGAAAAAGAACTTGCATACTAAGATAAAATGATAAAAGGCTCGGTTTACCGAGCCTTTTTGTATGATTAAAGATGTTATTCGGTCGTTTACTTAAACAAATCAGAAAAAGAAAAGGCTATACCAGCCAACAACTTGCCGACGCTTTGCACGTGTCCCGCAGCACTTACAGCCGCTACGAAAACGACTTAAAGGACGTGGAGCCCGACATACTTTTGGGCCTTGCGAATTTTTACGACACCACGGTCGACGACTTCCTGCTCTGGAACGCGCTTATCAAGTCGCCCGATTATCCGATGAACGTCAACAAATTAAGGCGACTTGGAAAATTAAAATAATTTTTCGACGATCATTTCTTTCAGTTTATTCACGCCGTCCCCGGTTTTTGCCGAAATCACGACGGCGTTTTTTTCGTCTGTGGAAAAGCCTGCGTTTTCGTCGGCTTTGTTATAAACCGTTATAATCGGCGTGTCGGTAACGCCCAGCGACGTAAGGACTTCTTTCACGACTTTTTCCTGTCTTTCAAGGTCCTTTGAACTGCAATCCGCAACGTGCAGAATAAGGTCGGCGTACGTTGCTTCTTCCAAAGTGCTTCTGAAAGCGTCGACGAACTCGTGCGGGAGATTGTCGATGAAACCTACGGTGTCGGTCAGAAGATATTCCTTGCCGATATCGACGAAAATCTTGCGCGTCACGGGATCGAGCGTTGCGAAAAGTTTGTCTTCCGCCTTGACTCCCGCTTTCGTCAGAAGGTTCATCAGCGTGGACTTGCCGGCGTTTGTATACCCGACGATGGCAACGGTTTTTATGCCCGATTTTTTTCGGCGTTCACGGCGCAAATCCCTTTCTTTTTTCAGAATTTCGATGCGTTCCGACAGTTCGTAAATGCTGCGGCGGATACGCCGTCTGTCGGTTTCGAGTTTGGTTTCGCCGCTTCCTTTCGTCGCTGCGCCGCCGGAGCCCCCGCCGCCGATTCTCGACAATTCTTTGCCTTGTCCCAAAAGTTTCGGCAAAGTATATTTCATCATCGCGAGTTGCACTTGAAGTTTGCCTTCGTTCGAGGTTGCGTGCCGCGCGAAAATTTCAAGAATTAGCATCGGACGGTCGATGACCTTCGCGCCGACGTATTCTTCGATATTGTTCAGTTGACTTCCCGTGAGCATATTGTTGAAAATGACGAATTCCGTATTTTTCACCTGCACGAGGCGTTTGATTTCTTCAAGTTTACCAAGCCCCGCACAATAGCCCTTGTCGGGATTTTGTTTTTGGACAACCGCGCCTTTGACGTCAAGTCCCATCGTGTCGGCGAGTCGTTTCAGTTCCTCGATTTCGACGTCGAGGTCGCTGCCCGTGCCGACGTTTACAAGGATTGCCCCGCGCGTTTCGGGCGTATTGTCGACAACGTCGGGGATCACCGATTTTCTTTCGTATTCGGTGATTTTTTGAATCATATCGGCATCGTCGATTTTTGCCGCGGACTTAAAATAAAACCTGTCGATTTTTTTGCCGTTGATAAAAGCGACTTCGACGTCGTTTACTCTTCCGTGCAACACGCCGACGGCAATCATTGCGTCAAGGCGCATCGACGTGAGCGCGGACGTGTCCATATCCGACAGTTTTCCGCTTCCTTTCGGGTGAGTATGCACGCATCTCACGCCCTGAAACCGTTTGTCGCTGCGCTTCAACGAAAAATCTTCCAGCGATACCGTGCCGCTGTCGCCCACTCCCACCGCGACGACCTGTCCGTTTCTTGCGACGAACACGCAAATCTCGCGGTTGATTTTTTCGGTAATTTCGGCAATAGTCGAAAGAACCGTCCTGTCGATAAGAAGGTTTTTGTCGTACGCTCCGATAAGAGCTTCAAGCCGCGCAAGCACGGTTTGTTTTATTCCTTTCGTATTGCCGTAAACCATAATAAAATCCGTTAAGCCCTGGTGGAGTAGTTGGGGCTTTCTTTCGTAATCGTGATGTCGTGCGGATGGCTTTCGATAAGCGATGCGTTGGAAATTCTGACGAATTCCGCCGTGGTACGCAGTTCTTCGATGTTATGTTTTCCGCAGTAGCCCATACCGGAGCGGATACCGCCGACCATCTGATAAACGACGTCAGCAAGGCTTCCCCTGTAAGGTACGCGTCCCTCGACGCCTTCGGGAACGAGTTTTCTCGCGTCTTCGCTGTCCTGAAAGTATCTGTCTTTGCTGCCCGCCGCCATTGCGGAGATACTGCCCATTCCGCGATACACTTTGAAACTTCTTCCCTGGAACATTTCGATGTCGCCGGGGCTTTCCATAGTTCCCGCAAACAGACTGCCGATCATGACCGCCGCCGCGCCCGCACCGATTGCTTTCACGATGTCGCCGCTGAATTTGATACCGCCGTCGGCGATGACTTTCTTGCCGTATTTGTCGGCAGTTTCGGCGCAGTCCATAACCGCCGTGATTTGCGGCACGCCGATACCCGCGATGACGCGCGTCGTACAGATACTGCCGGGGCCCATACCGACTTTTATGATGTCCGCGCCCGCTTCGATGAGATCGCGCGTGGCTTCCGCCGTTGCGACGTTACCCGCGATGACGGGAAGGCAAGGGAATTTCTTTTTGATATTTTTGACCGTTTCAATAACGATCGCATTGTGTCCGTGCGCCGTATCGACGGCGATTACGTCAACTTTGTTTCTGACGAGTTCTTCAACCCTTTCCATCGTGTTGTTCGCGATGCCGACCGCCGCTCCCGCAAGCAGTCTGCCGCCCGCGTCCTTTGCGGAGTTGGGATACTGAATGGCTTTTTCGATGTCTTTGATGGTGATAAGCCCTTTCAGATTGAAATCTGCGTCGACGATGGGCAGTTTTTCGATGCGGTGTTCGCCAAGAATTTCTTTCGCCTCTTCAAGCGTGGTGCCGACGGGTGCGGTCACAAGGTTTTTCCACGTCATTATATTGCCGATGGGCTGGTTGTAATTTGTCTCGAATTTAAGATCGCGGTTGGTAAGAATACCCACGAGTTTCCCTTCTTTCGCGATAGGAACGCCGCTGATTCTGTACTTTGCCATAAGCGCGACCGCTTCGGTAACGAGGTTGTCCGGTCCAAGGTAAAACGGATCGGTAATGACGCCGTGTTCGCTGCGCTTCACGCGGTCTACGTGCGCCGCCTGTTCTTCGATAGTCAGGTTTTTGTGAATGATACCGACGCCGCCTTCCCTTGCCATCGCGATTGCCATCTGGGATTCGGTAACGGTATCCATGCCCGCGCTCAGAAGCGGAATGTTGAGTTTAAGCCCTTTTGCAAGTTCCACCGACAAATCGACGTCTTTGGGAAGCACGTCGCTGCGCTTGGGGATAAGCAAAACGTCGTCAAAAGTTAAACCTTCCTTCAAAATCTTTGCCATTTGTACACCTCGTTAAAAATTATTTTCGGAAAATTTGTAAATTTTTCTTATGTTATAATATATGGGATTAAAAGTCAACGGATTTTTTGATTTTGCCGTCACGTTTTTTGAAAATTACGAAAAACGATAAAACGATTACGATAAGTATGCCCATTCCCGACACGACGGGATAATAATAATCGACGATATCCTCAAAAGAGAACAACGCCTGAAACGGAAGCGACAAAAGCGTGACGAAAATGACGCCCGCGGTTTTCTTTTTTTCGTCCGGCGCGATTATTTCCGCAGCCGTTTCAAGCGCGGATACCATCGTCGTAAATACCGAAAGAAGTATCACCGCGCCCGCCGCGTATTTAAGCCCGACTTTGTCCGCCGCGACATACACGGGCATTTCGCCGCCGCTCTTTTTCACGACAAGCGTGATAAGCGCAAGCATCGTCGCCATAACGACCGCAGTCACGCACCCCGATGCCGCAATCGACTTTTTCGTCGCGGTTTTTCCAAGCCTTATCATCACGCCCATCGACAACATAACGTTCATTGCGGCGTACGTTATCCCGTTGAAAAAGTTGTATGCGCCGCTTGCTTTTTCTTTGTCGGAATATACGAAAATCACTATTGTCAGAAGAAGTATCACAGGCACCGCGACAGAGTTCAGCCCCTTCATAAACCTTAACCCGTTTGCAGCGATGAAACCCGCCGCGACAACCCACGCCACACTTGTGTATTTAACACCGAATATTTTCACAAAAAGGGTTTCAACACCCGAAAACATTGCTATAAAAGTGATATATGCACAAATGAACATACATACATCATAAAGTGCTTTTGCCTTATTCTGCAACATATGTTCATTGATTCTATCGTTGAATTTTGCGCCGATTGCCAAAAAATACGCGTTAAAAAGTCCCAGTAAAATCCCCGAAAAAATCGGCACGGCAATGCTTGATCTTCCGAAATACAACAATACTTCCTGCCCCGTTGCAAACCCCGCGCCGATGACCGTCCCGATAAACACGGCGGCGCATTTCAATCCTTCTTTCATAAAATAACCCTATGCCTTGCGACACAGGGTTATGAATAAATAACATTATGAGTATTCAGTTTTTCGTTTCGGCGGTTTCGGGATTTTCGCCGTTTTCCCCGATATGATTTATGTACTTGTAATACGGATCGTCCGAAAAATCTTTTTCTTCCGTCATCTCCCCGCCGAGTTCTTCGACGGCGTTTCTTATCTCGACAAATTCCACGTAATTTATATCGACCTCGCTTGCGAAACTTTTGAGAATATCGATTGCGGCGGGATCGCCGTATCTTCCGAGAAGCCCCGCATACGTCGGCACGTCTTCGGCGCGCTGCAACATGGTAACGAGCCAGTAAAACACGTCCTTTCTCCCCTTGAAGTTGGAAAGCACCTCAACGAGAATTCCCTGATTTTTTTCGGGCACGGAGTTTATGATTTCCAATATTTTTTCGGGCACGCAGTCGTCGCCGTCGGACAGATATTCGAAAGCGACCGTTTTCACTTCGTCGGGCATTTCGTCGTTTGTAAGGACGGAAATAAAAATATCTTCGACTTCTTCGTCGTCGATTTCTTTAAGTAAAAGCGCGGCAAGAAGTTTTGCGTCCTTGTTGTTTTCGTACAAAAGCCCGTTCAGGTATTCGGTTGCGCCTTCCGCGCGCACGACCTCGTCGCAAATGGTGTCGGTAACTTCGATATTGTTTTCAAGGCATTTCGAAACGTAGTCGAAAATTTCGCCGTCTTCGCGAAGTTCCGCCGCGTACTCTTTCGGCGTTTTGCCGTCAAGGGTTTTGATCCTGACGTTTTCAAACCTGTTGAAAAGCATGCCGAGATCGTCTTCGAGAGCCTCATGCGAGGAATATTTTTCCTTATTTTTCCTTACGGTTTCCTGCACGTAAAGTTCAAACAATTTGTCAAGATTTTCAAATTTCATATTTTTCGTCAACCTCTTTCAATAATTCGACGTATCTCAGATACTTTTCGTCGATGACGGTCATGGGCGTCGAGCGTCTGACGCGGTGCGTGGACAAGTCGCACAAGGCGTCTTTCATCGCAACCATACTGTCAATCGAATTCAACTCTTTCACAAGGTCTTTCGGGCTTAATTCGCTCATTAAAAACCCCGATATTCTTTTCAGTCTTTCGCTCAGCGCGTCCACGGCGGATTTCGGCTTTTGCTCACGCATAATCACCTGCGAAAAGGCAAAATACGCGGCGGCTTTCACGACGTCGTTAATTCCTTTTTCCCAGCCGTAATCGCCCATTTTTACGATTTTCAGTTTTTCGTCGATATTCGCGACGGCAACCTCGCCCGGCATTGCGTCCGAAAGATAAACCGTCAGCGCAAGGGTTTTGAGATACGGCGACGCGTACGGCGAAATAAGCAGTTTTTCGTACATATCGAACATTTGCTTGGAAACGTACGTGGTAAGCCCCGTCATCAGGACGTACACGTTCTGCTCGTTCTCGTTAAGTAACACGTATTCGATATTTCTGTAAGCGTCCTTGTCGTATTTCAGGTAATTCATAAACCCGATGTTGTCCTGCATCTTCATTTTGAGATCGGACAAAATCCGCACGCGTTTAAGCATCACTTCCATATCGCCGTACGGTATAAGACCGTCTTCGCCGTCGTTGATTTTGTCAAGCAACAGACGGGCTTCGAAATTGTCGGGATACAGTCGGACGATTTCCAGAAAAGTCGCGCGGGCGGGCTTGATATATCCGCAGTTGTACTGCGCTTTTCCGTACAGAATCAAAAACTGCGGCTGATACGGAAAGTCGGGCAAAACGTTTTCGACGGCGTCAAGCACTCCTTCGTGGTCGAGCGCAAGACGGCATGCGTCAAGTTTCACCATATATTCCATCGTGTTTTTGGGTTTTTCGGTTTTGATTTCCGAAAACACTTTTTCGGCGTCCGCCTTTTCGTCAAGGAGTTTTAAGGCAATGTAATAATAGCACTTCAACGAAAAGTCGTCGGGCAAGCCTTTAAGCGCGGTTTCGGCGGCGATTTTCATCGACTGCAACCGGTCAAGCGCAAGATAACACATCGCCTTGTTTTTCTCGGCAATGTAATAATATTTCCCGTTTTTCTCGTTTATGTTTTTGAGAAGGTCTAAGGACTCCTGCGGTTTCCCCGAGGAAAACAGTTTGAACGCGTCGGAAATAATCTGCTCGCACTCCGCCGACGGACGGGGATAAACCTGCTTGAATCCGATTTCGGTACGGCGTTTTTCGGGTTTGTCGTTTTCTTCGCCGTCGTCGAAGTTCAAAAGTTTTTCCATAAGTTCCGAAAACTTCATAAAGTCGGGATTCCCGCCAAGTCCTTCCAGATCGTTTATCGTAAGGTTTTTCAGATTTTTCAGGTCTTTTTCTTTGACAAGGTTTTCGCCGCCCTTTTCTTTTCTCGATACGACAAGTCTGAGGTGTCTTTCAAACTCCCGCTCTTCTTCGTCGTCGGGGAAAAGGGTTTCGCCGTCTTCGGTCTGCACCGTCAGAAACTCCGAAAAGTCGTAATCGACGCCGTAAGTATCCTTGTAGTATTTTGCAAGGCGGAATTTGCCGTTAACGAGCGCATTCGAAATAATGCCCTTGATCGCGTCCTTCGACTTTGTTTTTGCATAGGCGGTCATATATGCGACGTTGCTTTCGTTGAAGGCGTTCATATCGGCGTAAATCCGTCCGATGAGAATGAGCGCGTCCTTGTTTTTTTCGTCGCGTTTAACGACTTCGAACAATAAGGTAAGTGCGTCGGCGAAGTTCTCGTCGGCGTAAAGATCGTTTGCGCGGTCTATCTTATATTCGATTGTGTCGTCAAACTTAATAACTTTTGCCATAGTACAAAATAACGGTTTTAAGCCTTTGAAAACAACGTATCAACGTCGTTTTTGGTGAAAACATACTTTTTGTTGCAGAATTGACAAGTAAGCTCCAACTTCCCGTTTTCATGCAGAATGTCGTACGACTCGTCGCGCCCCAAAGACACGACGACTTGTTCAAGCCGCTCCCTATTGCACGTGCATTCGTACGTCGGATACACGTCGGGAAGATAAAAAATATCGAAATGCGAAAAGTACCTGTCGATAATATCTTCGGGCGTCATTTCCTTGAACAGGTCGCTGACGCGCGTGAAATTCGTCAATATATCTTCCATCACCGTGATTGCGTTGTCGTCCGCCCCGGGAAGCGCGCTTACGAATATTCCGCCCGCCGACACGCACTCGTTATCCGCCGCAAGCACGCCAAGTGCCACCGCCGACGGCTGTTGTTCGGACACCGTGAAATAATACGCAAAATCGTTTGCGATTTCCCCGTCGACAATCGGGCATCTTCCCGAATACGGTTCTTTCAGCCCAAGGTCTTTTATGACGCTGATATAGCCGTTTTTGCCGACGCCGCCGCCCACGTCGAGTTTTCCTTTTCCGTTCAGCGGAAGTTCGACCGCGGGGTTTTCGACGTAGCCCCTGACCTTCGCGCCGTAATCGGACAGCACGACGATTCTTCCAAGCGGGCCGCCGCCGTTAATCGTAATCGACAATTTTTGTTTGTCGTCTTTAAGTTCCGTCCCCATATACGCGCCGACGATAAGCGTCCTGCCGAGCGCAGCCGCCGCGGTACGGGAAAGAGAGTGAATTTTTATCGCTTTGTCGACAAGTTCCTTTGCGGAAATCACGCTGACGAGAATCGTCTTGTCGAACAGCATAAATCTTTTTATAACGTCCATTATTTTTTCGCAACGACGATAAGTCTGTTGCAACGCTCCGTAAATTTTTTGAATTTTTCGTTAAAAAACCGATAAGAAAAGCCCGCCGCCGTCAATGCGGATTCGACGTCTTTCGTTTTGTGTATATATTGTGATTCGCTTTCGTCAAAGCGGCGATACACGTCGCCGTCCCGCTCGAAAAAGGTCAGATCCATTTTTATTTTTTCGCCCTTTTTCGTGTTTTGCCAAAGGTACGTCAGGTTTTCGTCGTCCTCGTAAAAAAGGTTGTTTCCGAGTACGTTTTCAAGTTTATTGGCGGAACTCACGTCAAAAATAAAAATACCGCCGTCGTTCAACGCGGAGTAAATTTCATTAAACGCCGCCGCCAGGTTTTTCCCTTTGACGTAATTGAATCCGTCGCAGACAGCCGTTACGAAATCGCACTTTTTTTCAAGGTGTAAATCGTTCAGGTCGGAAAAAACAAACGGCACGTCAAGGCGTGCTTTTCTTGCTTTTTCGGTCGCTTTTTCAAGCATTTCGGGCGAAACGTCGCCGCCGACGACCTTGAACCCGTTGCGTTTAAGGCGGATTGCCATTTCGCCGCTGCCGGACGCCAGATCGTATCCGAACCCGCCCCAAACGTCTTTCAGATTTTCAAGGGCGAACTTTTCGTACGCGTCGTAGTCAAAGTCGCCCATCAGATCGTCATAATACTTTGCAAGTATCTCGTACAATTATTTTTTTCCGCCTTTTGCCTTTTTTCCGTTCCGGTTTTCCGCGGGAGTACCGTTTTCGTTTGCGACGGGTTTTTCGGTTTCCGCCGTTACGGGTGCCGTGACCGCGTTTTGTTTTGCCTTTTTATCTTTCTTCGACGACGGTTTTTGCTGCGTCATCATATAAAGCGGGGTAAGCACGTTATCGAGCGCCCATTGCGAAAACGCCGTGAACGTAAGCCCGTACAAAGTCGTGCCGAACATCATCATCACGACAAGCCAGATTATCGAGAAGAAGCTGCTCTTGACAAAGAACAACGCAAGCGGCACAAGGCATACAAGGAACAACGGCAGACCTATCGGCGCAAGTTTAACGCTGAAAAGGATTGAGTTTTTGACCTGTTTTAGGAGTGGCAAGTCGACTTCCGCAATCATCGGCAGAAGTTGCATGTTGACGTAAAGCAGCAAAAACTCAACAAGACACACGACGATTATCATCACCCAGTGTCCGGCGTTGAGCGCACCCATCACCTTCAATTTCAGGAAGAATACGAACGCGCTGCCGAGCGCAAGCACGAGAAGCGAATCGACAAGCATAACGATAAGGTATTTCCACCAATATTTTTTGACGCCTTTGAAGAAGGTTTTCGTGATTTTTTCAACCTTTTCGCCCCACATAAAGGCTTTCAGACAGTTGAACGCGCCCGCCATACCGATAAACGTAATCGTGATTGCGGGGACAAGCAGATAAAACACGATCTGCCACGCGTCGTATACGGCAATCTGCGCCTGTTGCAGGGTGTCCGCCCCGCCCGGGAACGCCATGCCGACGTTGCCCATAAAATCGAACTTCGACGTCGCAAGGCTCGTGAAATAATTACTGCACCAATAAAGCACGAAAAAGAGCGGGATCGCAAACAGCAAAAACCACGCGTTCACTCTCATGAGCGAGTTCATTTCGCCGCTCATCACCGCAAAAACCTGTTTCACGCGGCCCTTAGGATATACCCCCTTCGGTTCTTCCGCGCGGATTTCGGGCCCGAGCGAAAGTTTTTTATACAAAGGGCTTAATTCTTCCTTTTTGTTTTTATTGTTCGTTTTATTAGTTTTGTTCATTTTTTGCTCCGACATTTGTTGTCTTTCCATTTTACACTATAAAAAGAAATATATCAAGAATTTATCGCGGAGTTTTGTCGGCTTTTGACACGAATCGACGAAAAATAATACTATGTATATATCAGCATTTGACAAAGTCTCTTTCGTGTGTTACCATATTAAACTATTAAAGAGGTTATTCGAACCTTTCCGAGTTTGGAGGTATCTATGAAAAAATATAACGTGGCGGTTGTCGGCGCAACGGGTATGGTCGGCAATAAATTCCTGGAAGTTTTAGCGGAAAGAAACCTTCCCGTCGAAAACTATTATCTTTACGCAAGCGCGAAAAGCGCCGGTAAGGTGATTGATTTCATGGGAAAACCGCACACCGTTATCGAACTCACGAAAGAAAACGTCGTCGATAAAAAAATCGACATCGCGTTGTTTTCCGCGGGCGCAAGCGTTTCGAAAGAATTCGCCCCGATTTTTGCAAGTATCGGCGCAACCGTTGTCGACAACAGCAGCTGCTGGCGTATGGACGAGAATGTTCCCCTTGTCGTGCCCGAGGTCAACCCCGAAGACGTCAGATGGAACAAAGGCATCATCGCCAACCCGAATTGCAGCACGATTCAAGCTATGGTGGCATTAAAACCCCTGCACGACAAATATACTATTAAAAGAGTGGTTTACAGCACTTATCAGGCGGTTTCCGGCGCGGGCGTTCAGGGCTACAACGACCTTAAAGACGGCATAAACGGCGTCCCTCCCAAAAAGTTCAATCACCAAATCTTCGCAAACTGCCTGCCGCAAATCGACGTGTTCTGCGACAACCACTACACCAAAGAAGAAATGAAAATGGTCAACGAAACGCGCAAAATTCTGCACGCGCCCGATATGCGAATCACCGCAACCACCGTCCGCGTCCCCGTTTTCCACGGCCATTCCGAAAGCATAAATATCGAGTTTGAGAAACCTTGCGACCTTAAAGGCGTGTTCGAATGCCTTGAAAACGCCCCGGGACTCGTCGTCATCGACGATATAGAAAACTGCAAGTACCCGATGCCCGTCGATATCGAAAATACCGACCCCGTTTACGTCGGTCGTATCCGCATCGACGACAGCGTCGACAGCGGCGTCAATATCTGGTGCGTCGCCGATAACATAAGAAAAGGCGCCGCAACCAACACGGTTCAGATTGCCGAATTGCTTATAAAGGAAAATCTCGTTTAATTCACGATTTCACAAAAGTTTAATAACCCGAATCGGTAATAATCTTTTAAGAAGGTCAAGGCGAAAATGTCAATTTTCAAAGGCTGCGCTACCGCGCTTGTTACCCCGTTTTCCGATTCGGGCGTCGATTACGATTCTCTCGGGCGCCTCATCGATTTTCAGATTGAAAACGACGTGGGCGCTCTTGTTATACTCGGCACCACGGGCGAAGCCGCAACCATGTCGGAAGACGAAAAAATCGACGTCGTAAAGTTTTCGGTAAAAGCCGCGGACGGGCGCGTCCCCGTCATCGTCGGCAGCGGCTCGAACGACACGAAATCGGCTGTGCGACTTAGCCGACTTTTCTCGTCGCTCGGAGCGGACGCCCTGCTTGTCGTTACGCCGTTTTACAACAAATGCACGCAAAGCGGGCTCGTCGCACATTACTCGGAAATCGCAAATTCCGTCGATAAACCCGTTATCGTTTACAACGTGCCGGCGCGCACCGGCGTCAACGTTCTGCCCGAAACTTTCCGAAAACTTGCAAAAATTAAAAACGTCGTCGCCATCAAAGAAGCGGCGGGGGATCTTTCACAAATGTCCGACACGATAATGCTGTCGGGCGACGCGGACGTCTTTTCAGGCGACGACAACCTTACCGTCCCCGCAATGTGTATGGGGGCATCGGGCGTTATCTCCGTCGCGGCGAATCTGTTCCCGAAATTCGTGTCCGCGATGACAAAAGCCGCCCTTCTCGGCAACTACGACAAAGCGGCGAAAATGCAGTTGAAAATCAACCCACTGATACACGGATTATTTTCGGAAGTCAACCCCATCCCCATAAAATACGCGCTCAATAAATTCGGGCTTTGCAAGAATATTCTGCGCTTGCCGCTCACAAAAATGTCAAAAGCGAATTCCGACAAATTAGACGTTTTAATTGACAATTTTTTAAGTTAAAGTATGATAAACGTCATATTAAACGGCGCGTGCGGCAGGCTCGGCACAACGTTTCAAAAGGTTGCAAAAGAAACGACGGACGTAAATATCGTTGCCGGCGTCGACGTAAACCGCACGGGAATTTCAACGGGTTTTCCGCTGTATAAAAACATTAAAAACGTTGCCGTTTCCGCGGACGCAGTGGTCGATTTTTCAACGCCCGCCGCCCTTGACTACGTGCTTGATTTTTGTGTAAAAAACAATACGAAACTCCTTGTAGCAACGACGGGACACTCCGAAATCCAAAACGAAAAAATCGCGGCTGCCGCCAAAAAAATAGCCGTTTTCAAGACGGCGAATTTAAGCCACGGCGTGTACGTTTTGTCGCGCCTTGTTGCGCTCGCGGCGTCACTACTTGACGGCTTCGACGTCAACGTCACGGAAATCCACCACAAGAAAAAACTCGACGCCCCGTCCGGCACAGCCAAAATGCTCGCGGACGTTATAAAGTCGTCTTGCGTTGACGAAAACACGCCGGACGTTTCGATAAATTCGATTCGCGGCGGCACGGCAGTCGGTAAACACGAAATCTCGTTTTTCGGCAATTACGAAACCCTGACTCTCACCCACGAAGCCTGCTGCAAGGACGTTTACGCCGTCGGCGCTCTCCGCGCCCTTCGCTTCCTTATGACAAAAAAAGTCGGACTTTTTTCATCGTCCGACCTGTAAAATTTCCGTTTCCTTATCCCATTATGCTTTTCAGATAGTCGCTTCTTCACAAAGTATTTGCCGCGCATTACTTTTTTATTTCTTGCGGCTGCCGGAATTAAAGGATTTTTGCAAAATTGCCGCAATATGGTTGCCAAATCCGGCGAAATGTTGTATATTACACACGTTGGGCATTTCCCCGACGTAATCAGATTGGAGAGATATCGAAGAGGTCATAACGAGCCGCACTCGAAATGCGGTCGTCAGGAAACTGGCGCAAGGGTTCGAATCCCTTTCTCTCCGCCACAAGCACCCAATTTGAACTTTAACGGTTCAAACGGGGTGCTTTCTTTATTTTTCGCATCTTTTTCGGCTTTTGGGTGACTTAATTCGCGCAAAGATTGTAATTCTTCTTTTTCCAATTTTACTTTTGTCGGATATTCGGGCGAAGTGTTGTAAAAAATGTAGATATGATCGTCAAACAAAACCACACGATAGATAAACGAATTGAAAAACTCGTTCTTTTCTTCGTCCGATTTGTACTCTTTATTTGCAAAATAGTAAAGAAAAGCGCGGACGGTTTCGTATTTTAACGGCGGAATATTCCGTTGCTTTTCCAACTCGATTTTGTTTTCCAATTCTTCTTTCTGCGCTTCCAGTGAGAGCATACGCTCTTTCGTAGACTTCGTTACGATACCTGCGGCGATAGCAGACAAAAAACCGTTCAAAGCCTGTTCCACATTGGCAAGTTCTTTTTCAAGCAAAATCAAAGCATTGGACTTTTTTAATCCTTGATTGAAATTGTCGGTTACGCTTCGTGCGATCGTATCAATTACGTCCGGGCTTAAAATGTATTCTACCGTCTTTTCAAAGACTAAATCTTCTATGTATTGCTTGCTTACGCTGTTCTTTTTGCATTGTCCCTTATTTCTCTTACGGGTAAAACATTTATAATAATGATATTGTCTGCCCGTCTGGCTCGTACCGCCTTCGGCAGTCATCAACGTTCCGCAGTTGCCGCAAAACAATTTTCCGCTTAAAATATATTCGGAATGTTTTTGAATACATTTCTGCTTGTGCCGTTGATTGTCTAAAATACGGTTGCAATCGTCCCACGTTTTTTCGTCCACAATAGCGGGCGTAACGTTGGTCAGAATTCTCTCATCGTATTCCACGATGCCTTTGTATTTCGTGTTGCGAATGAGTTTTGCAAGTGCGTTTACCGTAAACGGTTTACCGCTTTTGTTTCGCACGCCGATACTATCCAGCCAACTTACAATGCTTTTTGCTTTTTCTCCGTAACGGTATCTCTCAAAAATTTCCCGCACGACAGCGGCTTCCGTCTCGTTGATAACCCAATGCTTGTCTATGATATCGTAACCAAATAACCCGAAACCGCCGATAAAATATCCTTTCTCGTAGCTTTCGCGTATTCCGCGTTTTACTTTTTGGGAAAGCTCGGCGGAGTAATACTCCGCCATACTTTCCAATACGCCTTCGATTAAAATTCCGCTTGCGTCTTCGGATATATTCTCTTTGGCAGATAAAACGCGCACGCCGTTCTTCTTTAGCTTTGCCTTGTAGTTTGCACTGTCGTAACGGTTACGGGCAAATCTGTCCAACTGATAGACGAGAACATAATCGAATGTTTTCTTCTTACTGTCCTCAATCATCTGCAAAAAGCTCGGCCGCTTGTCCGTCGTTCCCGTAAGCGCTCGGTCGATATACTCAGACACGACGAGCAGGTCGTGCTTTTTTGCATAATCGTAACATTCCCGTAGCTGTCCCTCGATGGACTGTTCCGTCTGACTGTGCGAACTGAATCTTGCATATATTACGGTGCGTTTTTTCATGGTTTCCTCCTGCCAAAAACCTTGTCCGGCGTCAAATCATCCATATTTCCGCCGTTTCTGGCGTAATCGAGTAAAATATTTGCTAAAATTTTAGCGCTTGCCTCTAATCTTTCTTTCGGCAGATTGAGTCTGCCTTTTTCCGTTTGTCCCGTTAAAAGATCTACTTCAACGGTATTGTCTTGTATCCGCTTCAACGAACATCATCTTTATTGCGCGGATACGATGTGCTCTTTCCCGGTGGATACTATGTACTCTCTCCATTTGCCGCAAAATCCTCCTTTCAGATTTTCGCAGAGAGGGAACGTAGCCCGTCGATAGCCTTCGGTTATTCGGCTTGCTCGGTTTCGTCTGCGAATTTTTTCTTTTCTTCTTCAAATTGTTTTAATTCGGACTCAAAGAAGTCGTCGTAGCCGTCCATTATCTTCGCAAGGTCGGTGTCTATTTCGTCCGCCTGCTCCAACAGCGCTTTGTATCCTTCTTCAATGAGTTTCACCTTCGTATAACGGTGTTTTTGCAAAAAAGCGTCTATTTCTTCCGCGAACGTTCTCGGAACACTCGTTCCCCAGATAACGTTTTTGGCTTTGCGCTCTTCCTTGTGTCTTTCCTCGTACCTCTTGTCCTTTTCGCTTCTTGACTTAGCCATCTTTTCATTCCTCCGTAAACAGATAATCGTATATATACGACAATATTATTTTACGCTATTCTCTTGCCAATGTCAAGCTCTTTTTCAGAAAAAGTGGTGGGGCTATCGCTACTTTGAGGCTTCTCTTAACAGACGTGCTTCTTCCTTTACTATGAAGTCCGGTGTATCTCTGAGCAGTCCTTTCCTGAAGCTTTCTCCCGTTCGCGTTCCATCTGCCCAGACACTAAGCAGATTGAATTCAGAACAACTGAGTTTCTTTAACGTGAGCTGATTCGCAATAATTTCTTTCATCAATGACACGATCTGAAAATAATAATTGCTTTCAGGTATAACGACTTGCGACACTTTATCCGTTTCGGGTTCTTCAAGAGAAACGCTTCCTTTTAATCTCTTTTCCAATTCCGGCAAACCGTAATAAAGTGCGTCGTTGATGACTTTGTTGAAACTTTTTGCATAATCCGGGTGGCGTTGTATTGTGTCTATCATCTCCCAGATGGATTCGTCCGTTATGGTTATGTATCGTCTTGCTCTGTTGGTTTTCTTTTCTTCGTTTTTCATAAATACCTCCGTAAAAATTGAAGTCGGTTTCCGACTTGCTGAAAGTTCGAAATTCTCACTTTGTGGGACTTTCCTTATCCTGCTTGTAAAATGTACTCGTTTTCCAATTTATTTTTCGGGCTTTTGCTTTCCGTTATGGCGCTATAATCTCGTCGTAGCGTTGTAAATTTCAAAAAGTAAAATGCATCAACCTTAATACCTCCTTGTGTTTTTCTGCTTTACGTTTGGTCTTTTCTGCCCGCTAAGGCGGGTACACTTGTTTGTAACTCATGATCTGTTATCTTCTTTTCCATTCACTTTATATGGACATTTGCTTGCCCGTTTGTGGGGGTGTTTTTCGTAAGTTCTTGAAAATATCCTCTACTTATATTGGAAAGTTTTCATCTCTTTGTGGGGGTATTTCACCGAACTTTTTCAAAAAATCCTCCTACTATTATTGGACACTTCTCATACTCTTTGGCGGGATGTTTTAAGAAATTCACGGTAATTTATTTCCCCTCTACTATTAATGGACACTTCTGGTACAAAACTTAATGGTTTACGAGAAACTTTTTTCTTACAGAAGAAAATCCTTTCACTATATATGGACAACAGAGAGTAAAAACTTCGTACTTTTCTGAAAAGAAATATCCCTCTACTATAATTGGAAACTTCCGGCACGAAACTTAATGGTTTGCACGAAACTTTTTTCATTAAGACAAAGATTTTCTCACTTTATATGGACAATAGAGGGCAAAAACTTTGACGTTTCCATTACATATCCTCGATATTATTGGAAAGTTTCAATTGCTTTGCGGGGGTGTTTAGAAAAATTTTTTATTATTCTTGGAAACTTTTGTTGTAAAACTTCGTATTTTACGCAAAAGAAAAACATCCCTCACTTATATAGGACATTTGAAGATGAGTTTTACAAGGGCTTTCACAAATATAATACGTTGCAAGTTAAAATAATAAAAATTAGCAACAATTTCAAAAAAATTTTCAATAAACTCAGATTTTAGTATTGACATACTAAATTCCATGTGATATAATACCATTGAAAGAATAGAGGAGGTTTCCTTATATGAGTAATATCACAAACGAGAACACACTTCTTCAGGCATCCGAAGTGATTAGAAGTTATGGATTTTCAGATTCGTCAAGTTTGATTGACCTCCTGTGTAGGGTTGTTATGACAAAACAGACGCTTGGGGACAAAGACAACGAAGCAAATATTGTGTATCGAACCATGCAAGAAGTTTCTGTTTCACTGCCGCGTTTTCCTGGAGATGCAGAACTGTTCTTCAGTATCTACCGAGTTCTCTCGAAGATTGATGAACGCGGCATTCTATCCTTTATGAAAATAGTAAGCGAAGGTCGAGAACTCTATGTGCCGGATGTATTGACAGATAAGTTTTCTGAATATGTCGATGCCGATGTCAGTAGTATTCTTGTAACGGAATGTGAGCAATATGGCCCAGCGCTTTTTGATTTAATTGAGTCTCATCCCAAGATTGAATTTAGTCTAACTACTCGTCAAGCAATAAAAGCAGAATTGCTATCGCTGGTTTATGGTCGCCTAAAAAATGTCAAAATCATTTCTGCCGATATTTACAGTTACGGTTTTACAAATGAGAAATTCGACCTGATATTTTGTATTCCTGTTTTCGGCGGACGAATGCTGGTAACCGGAGAAGACTTTATTAGCAGAGAGCCTGATTTGATCGCTGTACAAAATCTTCTATACCATATCAATATGGATGGCAATCTCGTTATGGTTCTACCGGCAAAAATTACATTCGGCGGTGGCAGCACAGCTTCTTTGCGCGAATATATAGAGAGCAACTATAAAATAAAGGAAATTAGTGTTTTACCAGCCTGTCTATTTATGCCTTGCACTTCTATTCGCACATACTTGTTTGTTTTCTCCACAGGCAAAACAGATGATGTCGTTCTAAAATTATATGAGTCAGACAAGCCCATCAGAAAATCTTCACCTTGCGAGAAGCTGGTTGTAAAAAATGAGCTACTACTTTTTAACGATGAATTTGCTGATTTGAATGGATGGAACATAGATATAGCTTTATCTGAAGAAGATGAGGATATTAGAGCATTCTCTTCCTCTCCAGTGAAGAAACTACCGTTGAGGGATGCAGCAACGGTATTTCGTGGCAAGGCTGTAAACGCGAAATCTGAAACTGGAAATATAGCGGTAATTAATATTTCAAATATTACAGATACAGGCATTGACTACAAAAATCTGGATTTAATCGAAGAAGAAGAGAGAAAGGTTTCTCGATATATTCTTGAAGAAGGAGATGTTCTTGTAACCGCTAGAGGAACTACGGTCAAAATTGCCGTTTTTGAAAAGCAACCCATAATCTGCATCCCTTCTGCAAATATCAACGTCATTAGGCCAAAGGGCATTTTACGAGGTACCTATCTAAAGTTGTTTCTTGAATCCCCGGTAGGGATTAAAATGATTCAAAGTCTGCAAAGAGGCACCGTTATCGTAAATATAAACTACAAGGATATTTTTGAGATAGAAGTGCCTGTCCTTCCGCTCGAAGCCCAAGACACTCTGATCAAAGAGTATAATGATGGGTTGAAATTTTATAAGGAGACCATCGCTGCTGCCCAGGAAGGGTGGCGAGGTGTTCAAAAAGATATTCAGTCAAAACTGTTTTAAGCATGTTTTATGACACAGCTTATTTGATACAAAATACGTGATCAAGATGGAGGATACAAAATGCCTGCTAATTTTAACGAAGATAACACAATTGAGCAGATGATAATTTCCACCTTAAAGAATAACGGATGGAAGTATATACCTGCTGAGGAACTCCCTCGCATATATTCAGATGTGCTTGTTGAGCCTATGGTGAAAGAAGCTCTAATTAGGTTAAATCCTGAGATTGCCGAAGATCCATCTCGCGCAGATGAAGTAATCTATAAATTGAGAACGGTCATTTTGTCTGTTCAGCCACATAACCTTGTCACTCAAAATGAGGTTTTCAAAAAGTTAATTTTTGAGGAAAACTCCTATCCTTTTGGAAAGAACGGACGTATGATTCCTATTCGTTTCTTCGGAACGATGAGCAAAGAGGATCTAGCACTGAATGAATATGTTGTTACAAATCAGTGGGTATATCCACAAGCGGAAGGTGGAAAGCGACTTGACATCGTGCTCTTAATCAACGGCTTTCCGATTGCCGTTGGCGAGCTTAAAACACCTGTCCGCAGTGCAATTACCTGGCTGGATGCAGCTGGTGACATATCCGCTTACGAAAAAAGCATTCCGTCAATGTTCGTAACCAATGTGTTCAACTTTGCTACGGAAGGAAAATGCTATCGCTACGGTTCGATCAATATGCCCATTAACATGTGGGGACCATGGCACACTGCTACACATAAAGCCGAAGGTGGGCTTGCCGATGTGAAGATCAGCATTGAGGATATGATTACGCCTGAAAAGGTTATGGATATCTTCCAGTTCTTCACCATGTTTGCAACAGACAAAAAGTATCGAAAATACAAAATCATCTGCCGCTATCAGCAGTTTGAAGGCGCAAATATGATTATTGACCGTGTTATTGCCGGTTATCCAAAGAAAGGATTGATCTGGCATTTCCAAGGTTCTGGTAAATCACTGTTGATGGTATTTGCTGCTCAGAAGTTACGTATGATTCCGGAGCTCAAAAATCCTACTGTTGTAATTGTGGACGACCGCATTGATCTTGAAACGCAGATAACAGCCACCTTTAATGCATCTGATATTCCAAACCTTACAAGTGCATCCACCAAAGAAGAATTGCTTTCCTTCTTCCGTGGCGATATGCGCAAAATTCTGATTACAACCATCTTCAAATTTGGCGAAGTTAATGGTGAGTTGAATGCCCGAGACAACATCATCGTCATGGTCGACGAAGCTCATAGAACACAGGAAGGCGACCTCGGTGAAAAGATGCGTATGGCTCTCCCGAATGCATTCTTCTTCGGGTTGACGGGTACCCCTATCAATCGTGTCGATAAAAACACCTTTGCAACTTTCGGTGCGGAAGAAGACCGTACCGGATATATGAGCCGCTACTCCTTCTCTGATTCCATTCGAGACGGTGCCACACTGCCGCTCCATTTTGAACCGGTGCCGGTAGAACTTCACGTGGATAAAGATAAACTTGACCGCGAATTTGATGCCATGACAGAAGAGGCCGGTCTATCACGAGAGGAAAAGAACGAGCTCTCTCGCCGTGTCAACATGAAAGCGATCATGTATAACCCAACTCGTATCCGTAAGGTTTGCGAACACATCGCAAAGCACTATAAAGAAAAGATCGAACCCAACGGATACAAGGGACAGGTCGTTGTTTATGACCGGGAATGTTGCCTCATGTATAAAGAAGTCCTTGATGAGTTGCTTGGTGAAGAAGCAACCACCATTGTTATGGACACAAATAACGATAAAGAAGATCGCTACAAGAAATATCGCCGTGATCGTGATCAAGAAGGAAAAGTTCTGGATTACTTTCGTGATCCCAACAGTCCGCTCAAGCTGGTGATCGTTACCGCAAAGTTATTGACCGGTTTCGACGCTCCTATTCTTCAGGTTATGTATCTTGACAAACCCATGAAAGACCATACTCTTCTTCAGGCTATATGTCGTACTAACAGGACCTACGACCAAGGGAAAACACATGGACTAATCGTTGATTATATAGGCATTTTCGACGATGTTGCAAAGGCTCTTGATTTCGACGAAAACAGCATGCGCCGTATTATAACCAACATTGAAGAAATCAAAAAACAGTTACCTGCTCTTTTGAAAAAATGCCTGAGTTACTTTATGGGTGTGGATAGAACCATCGAAGGCTGGGAAGGCCTGATGGCAGCGCAGGATTGCCTGCCCACCAACAAAGAAAAAGATGCTTTTGCGGCAGACTACCGTGTGCTCAATCGTGCATGGGATGCTCTTTCTCCGGATAGTTTTTTGAATGTATACAAGGTTGATTATCAGTGGCTCTCCCGTGTTTACGAGTCCGTAAAACCAACAGATGGTCGTGGCGGATTGATTTGGGCCTCTCTCGGACCAAAAACCATCGAGCTTGTCCATCAAAATGTTATGGTTGGTGATGCCGATGAAGACATGGATATTCTTTCGATGGATGCCGATTTGATTGATGATTTTCTGGATAAACAGAAGGATTTGAAAAAATCTACAAAGAAAGTTGAAATCAACCTTGTTGCAAAAATTCTAAAGCATACTGACAACCCGAAGTTTGTGCGTCTTGGCGAAAAACTGGAAGCTCTGCGTGAAAAGCACGAGCAAGGCCTCATCACCAGCATCGAATTCCTGAAACTTCTCCTTGAACTTGCCAGAGAAGCTGCACAGGCGGAAAAGGAAGTCATACCTGAACAGGAAATTGACAAAGGAATCGCTGCTCTTACTGAACTCTTTAATGGCATTAAAAATAAGAGCACACCTGTTATTGTTGAGCGCATTGTTGCAGACATTGATAGCATTGTAAAAATCGTTCGCTTTGATGGCTGGCAAAGCACGACTGCAGGTAAACAAGAAGTCAAAAAAGCTCTTCGTAGCGTTGTATGGATTAAGTACAAAATCAAAGATAAAGAAGTTTTTGATAAGGCTTACAACTATATTGAGCAATATTATTGATTCAAAAAACGAGGTGTTGAGATGATTGGAGCAATAATTGGCGATATTGTCGGCTCACGCTTTGAATGGGATAATCATAGGTCAAAGGATTTCGACCTGCTTACCCATAAATGCTTTTTCACTGATGATTCCGTAATGTCACTGGCTGTATGTGATGCTCTATTGAAGTGTGAACCCGATTACAGAAATTTAAGTGAACAGGCGGTCCAGTCTATGCAAAATATCGGGCGCCCATATCCGCATTGTGGTTACGGCGGTTCATTCTGTCGATGGATGTATTCTGAAAACCCCCAGCCATACAACAGCTACGGTAATGGCGCCGCCATGAGAGTGAGCGGTTGCGGCTATGTCGGGAATACGATTGATGAAGTCAAACAGCTTTCAAAAGCCGTCACCGAGGTTACTCACAATCATCCGGAAGGTCTGAAAGGTGCGGAAGCAACAGCAGTGGCTGTTTTTCTTGCCCGGACTGGCAAAAGCCTGTTTGAGATCCAGGACTATATAACAAAGAATTATTATACACTTGGATTTACACTTGACAGCATTCGTGAAACTTACCTTTTTAACGAAACCTGTCAAGATACCGTACCGCAAGCATTGGAAGCCTTTTTTGAGTCGACCAGCTTTGAAGATGCCATCAGGAATGCTATATCTATTGGCGGCGACAGCGATACCATTGCAGCCATCACCGGAGCAGTAGCTGAGGCATACTATGGAGTTCCGACGGGTATAAGAAAGCACGCACTCACCTTCTTGGACGAGAGGTTGCTGAAAATTCTGCTGGAGTTTGAAAACAGATATCCGGCAAAAATAGAAAAATTAAACGAAGCCGGGATCGTGAGCATTACTCCATCTACTGGCAAGAAAGTAAAAACAGGAGGTCGTGCAGAAATGATAGAGTCAGCTATGGATGTTGTTGATTCGGAACTTGATGCCAGCATGACTCATCCTGAAGAGACAACAAGTCAGAAACTCTTTTCTCACCTGTTTGAAGCCTGCAACATTCTGCGTGGTCCTATCAATCAGGATGAATATAAGAGTTATGTGACACCGATTCTGTTCTTTAAGAGGCTCTCTGACGTCTATGATGAGGAGACACAATTGGCTCTTGAAGAATCCGGTGGTGATGAGGAGTATGCAAGCTTTGCAGAAAACCATCGATTTGTTATCCCTGATGGATGTCACTGGCAAGATGTTCGTGAGGCAAGCGAAAATGTCGGCGTTGCTATTGTCAACGCAATGAATGGTATTGAACGGGCAAACCCGGATACCCTTAGTGGCGTGTTCAGCAGCTTTGACGATGCAAACTGGACAGATAAAACGAAGCTTTCGGATGAAAGATTAAAAGACCTGATTGAGCACATGTCTAAACTTAAAGTCGGTAACAACAATTATTCTGCCGATGTAATGGGAGACAGTTACGAATTCTTAATCAAGAAATTCGCTGATTTGTCCAAGAAGAATGCAGGCGAGTTTTATACCCCGCGTTCTATCGTAAAATTACTCATCATGTTGTTGGCGCCCAAAGCAGGTGAAACAGTATATGATCCTGCTTGTGGAACAGGCGGTATGCTAATTGAGGCCATCCGCTTTATGCACGGTGATAAGCTTACGTATGGCAGAATCTACGGTCAGGAGAAGAACCTCGCAACCTCTGCTATTGCACGAATGAACCTGTTTTTGCATGGGGCTAAGGATTTTAAGATCACGCAAGGAGATACTCTCCGCTCTCCCAACTACCTGGAGCGGGGCTCTCTTCAGACATTTGACTGTGTTGTTGCCAATCCTCCGTTTTCGCTCAAAAACTGGGGTTCAGAACAATTCAGCAGTGACATATATGGACGCAATATCTGGGGATGTCCTACCGATTCCAACGGCGACTTTGCATGGCTTCAGCACATGGTTAAATCCATGAATCCGAAAACCGGACGTTGTGCCGTTGTGCTTCCGCAAGGCGTTCTGTTCAGAAGTGGCAAAGAAGGAGAAATCAGAAAGCAACTTGTTGAGTCAGACAAACTGGAAGCGATCATAACTATGGCCAGCGGTGTATTCTACTCCACAGGAGTTTCAGCATGCATTCTGTTCTTGAACAACAATAAAGCAGTTTCTCACAGAGGCCGCATTTGCATGATAGACGGTTCCGACATTTACACCCCGCAGAGAGCGCAGAACATTATGACGGAAGCCGATATCCAAACCGTATTCGATTATTATGCGGCTTATGAAGATTTAATCGAAAAAGTCAAGGTCGTCACGATTGCCGACATCAGAAAAAAAGATTACTCTCTTGCGATAAATAATTATATTGAGAAGAAGGAACAGGAAACCGTTCCTCTGGAAGAAATCCGCAGACGATATTTTGAGGCCTATGATGAAATGATTGAGGCTGAAGCGAGGATGAGAGAACTACTGTTGAAAGGAGGATATGTCAGTGAGTAAAAGAATCACGATTGAAGAACTGCAATCCTATCTTTGGAATTCTGCTGTTCTGCTAAGAACAAACATTGATGCCGGTGCCTATAAACAGTACATATTCCCGTTACTCTTCTTTAAGCGCATATGCGATGTTTACGATGAAGAAACTGCTACTGCCATAGCGGAATACGGTGACGATGCTACAGAATTTGATGAGGATGAAATTCACACCTTCATTGTACCCAAAGGCTACCATTGGAATGATGTCCGTGCGGTTTCAGAGAATGTCGGCGTGGCTATCGTTGAAGCGTTTAGAAAAGTTGAAAATGCAAATTCGGATAAGTTGCAAGGCATCTTTGGTGACGGCGCTTGGACCAATAAGAACCGCCTTCCCGACAGACTTCTGAAAGATTTGTTGGAGCATTTCAGCACGAAGACGTTGTCTATTGCCAATTGCCCGGAGGACGAGCTCGGACAAGGCTATGAATATCTCATTAAGAAATTCGCAGACGACAGTGGTCACACGGCACAGGAGTTCTATACTAACCGTACTGTTGTACATCTGATGACCGAAATGTTGAAACCAGAGCCCGGAGAATCAATATACGATCCGACCTGTGGAAGTGCCGGAATGCTTATCTCCGCAATCGCATATTTGAAAGCGCAAGGAAAGGAATGGCGCAATGTTGCCGTCTATGGTCAGGAGATCAATGCTCTGACTTCGGCCATCGGTAAGATGAATCTGTTCCTGCATGGGGTTAAGGATTTTAATATCGTCAACGGAGATACATTGTCCTCTCCCGCTTTTATCGAAAACGGCAAGCTTAAGCAGTTTGACCTCATACTAGCCAATCCTCCATATTCCATTAGCCAGTGGGATAGGGCCGCTTTTGAAAGTGACAAATACGGTCGTAATTTCTTGGGGGTTCCTCCACAAGGACGCGCCGACTACGCTTTTCTTCAACATATTCTCGCAAGTCTCAAGGAAGATACCGGTCGATGCGCTATTCTGTTCCCTCACGGCGTACTTTTCCGCAATGAAGAAAGTTCAATGCGTGAGCGGCTGGTCCGTAGCGACAGAGTAGAATGTGTCATAGGATTAGGACCGAACCTTTTCTATAATTCCCCTATGGAAGCCTGCATTATGATATGCCGCATGACAAAGCGCCCGGAACGGCGTGGACAAGTGCTCTTTATCAATGCCATAAGCGAGGTGGAGCGTAAAAACGCCCAGAGTTATCTTGAAGACCGGCACATCCAGCGAATCGCAACTGCTTATAAGAACTACTGTAACGACGGTGATTTCGCAAGAATCGCTACTATTCAGGATATCGCAGACAACAATTTCTCCCTCAGCATTTCGCTGTATGTCAAACCGGAAGTAAGCAAGGACGAAATTGACACTCGAACCATTCAGGAGCACTATGACAGTTGGAGAGCTTCTTCGGAAATGATGAAATCAAGCTATGAGAGATTGAACAAAATACTTGAAAAGGAGGCCGAAGAAAATGAGTAAAGTGAAGTTGGGCGAAGTCGCAATAGAACACAAGGAAACCTGCAGAGAAAATAAAGACGGATATCCCGTTGTCGGCCTTGAGCATCTGGTTCCGGAGGAAGTTACTCTCACTGCGTGGGATGAAGGTTGCGATAATACCTTTACGAAGATGTTTCGCAAAGGGAATGTCCTGTTCGGACGTCGTAGGGCTTATCTTAAAAAGGCAGCCGTTGCACCGTTTGATGGCATCTGTTCCGGCGACATCACGGTTATTGAAGCTATCCAAGACCGCATCCTTCCTGAGTTGCTGCCGTTCATCATCCAGAACGATGACCTGTTTGACTTTGCGGTTGGCAAGTCTGCCGGGTCCCTCTCTCCCCGTGTAAAGTGGGAACATCTGAAAAACTATGAGTTTGAGCTGCCTGATATGGACAAACAGCGTGAACTTGCCGAGCTCCTATGGGCTATGAACGCCACGAAAAAGTCCTATCAGAAATTGATCGCAGCGACGGATGAGCTGGTGAAATCTCAATTTATCGAGCCAGCTGCCCGTAAAGATTTTTACGTTCGTACCGCTTCCATAAGGAGGTGTGCGTAATGGCAAAATATCGGTTTGAACAAATTGCAATCAACAGTACTGAGAAGAAAAAGCCTGTTGAAGAGGATCGTTTTACCTATCTTGGACTCGAACATCTTGATACAGGGAGTCTGAAGATTACTCGCTTTGGTTCAGAGGTTGCTCCAATCGGTGAAAAGTTGGTAATGCACAAAGGAGATGTGTTGTTTGGTAAGCGCAGAGCCTACCAGAAGAAAGTCGCTATTGCACCTTTTGACGGTATTTTCTCTGCTCACGGCATGGTATTGCGTCCTAAAGAAGAGGTTATTGACAAAGACTTTTTTCCGCTATTTATTAGCTCCGATTACTTTTTGGATTCTGCTATCAATATCTCGGTCGGCTCGTTGTCCCCAACAATCAACTGGCGTGATTTGAAAGATCTTGAATTTGAACTGCCTGAGTTAGATACACAGCGTAAGCTGGCTGAGGTTCTATGGGCGATAAATGATACAATGGAGGCTTATAAAAATCTGATCTCTGCCACTGATGAACTCGTTAAGTCTCAATTTATCGAGATGTCTCAAAGTGCAGAATCGACTACTATTTTGACCGATATTTGCAGCCCAAAACAATGGGCTACTGTGGCAACCAAAGACTTTACCGAAGCAGGATACCCTGTCTACGGGGCTAATGGTTTAATTGGTTATTACACCGAATATAATCACGAACATCCTACAATTATGATTGCTTGCCGCGGAGCAACTTGCGGTAGCATAAATGTTTCGTCAGGAAAAGCATACATAAATGGAAATGCAATGTGTTTAGATAATGTGTCAGAACGAGTCAATTTACGCTTTTTGGAATATGCTTTGAGGTATTATGATTTTACTAATGTTATAACGGGTTCTGCACAACCTCAAATAACGGCAAATAACCTAACTCAAGTTAAATTGCTCATTCCATCAATTGAAGTTCAAATAAGATTTGAAACTCTATCAATTCAACTCGATAAATCAAAATTTGAACTCGAACAAGCACTTTCTGAACTCACAGCGACCTATAAACGCATTATAAAAGAGAATTTAGGTTAAAAAAACGGTCATGAAGTTTCCTCCGCCTCGTGGAAACGGTATAATAGGAGGAAATTTTATTGGAGGAAACGATCATGATCGAACAATTTATTACAAACATACAACAGGATTTATCTCAAATCCTGACTGAAGCCCAAATGGAAGCACTGTTACAGTCACTCAACAGGCATCTACCTATGCTGACTGTGGGAAACCCTGCAGAAGAAAACACAAAACCTGATATGCTACCGTTGTTTATTGCCGCAAAACGTGTAGAAGGCTGTTCCGAAAAGTCTCTCCGCTACTATGAATCGACGATTCGTAATATGCTGAGCGCCATCAATAAGACAGAATGTCAGATTACTACCGAAGATCTGCGCGGTTACCTCGACACTTACCAGTGCCGAGGAACCGTCAGCAAAGTCACTCTGGACAATGTAAGACGTATTCTCTCCTCGTTTTTTGCATGGCTGGAAGATGAGGATTATATCGTAAAAAGCCCGGTGAGAAGGATTCATAAGGTCAAGACCGGAAAAACAGTCAAAGAAACCTATTCAGATGAATCGCTGGAACTGATGCGTGATCATTGCGATAATGCTCGGGATCTCGCAATGATTGACCTATTATCTTCAACCGGTATTCGTGTAGGCGAATTAGTGAAGTTAAACCGGGAAGATGTGGATTTTGAAAACCGTGAATGTATTGTGTTCGGAAAAGGAAACAAGCAACGAAAAGTATACTTTGATGCCCGAACAAAAATCCATCTTCAGCGTTACCTGAATGAGCGAGAAGACAGCAACGCAGCCTTATTTGTATCTCTGCTCAAACCATTTGAGCGTCTACAGATAAGCGGTGTAGAAATACGCCTGCGCAAAATTGGACGAGAACTTAGTTTTCATAAAGTTCACCCTCATAAATTCCGCAGAACATTAGCGACAATGGCCATCGACAAAGGCATGCCAATCGAACAGGTGCAGCAGCTTCTCGGGCACCAGAGTATTGATACCACGTTGCAATACGCTATGGTAAACCAGAACAACGTAAAAGAATCACACAGAAAATTCATCGGATAGTTGTTTGCAATTCTCAATTTATCGAGATGTCTCAAAGTGCAGAATCGACTACTATTTTGACCGATATTTGCAGCCCAAAACAATGGGCTACTGTGGCAACCAAAGACTTTACCGAAGCAGGATACCCTGTCTACGGGGCTAATGGTTTAATTGGTTATTACACCGAATATAATCACGAACATCCTACAATTATGATTGCTTGCCGCGGAGCAACTTGCGGTAGCATAAATGTTTCGTCAGGAAAAGCATACATAAATGGAAATGCAATGTGTTTAGATAATGTGTCAGAACGAGTCAATTTACGCTTTTTGGAATATGCTTTGAGGTATTATGATTTTACTAATGTTATAACGGGTTCTGCACAACCTCAAATAACGGCAAATAACCTAACTCAAGTTAAATTGCTCATTCCATCAATTGAAGTTCAAATAAGATTTGAAACTCTATCAATTCAACTCGATAAATCAAAATTTGCCGTTCTAAAATGCGCAGATCAAAACAACGCTTTTCGCAGATTAAAAAGTATAAAAACAAGGAGAGATAATACTAATGAATGAGTTTGATCGTAATATTCTAATAGTTAGCGAAAATATTTGCAAAAATATTGCAAATATTACAGAAGAAGATCGCGGTTTCAGGTCACAAAACATTCTTAATAATCTACGTCACTTAGTTGAAGCGGTCGATCAACGCATTTATAGTGAAATAGAAACAATCACGCTTAATAAATATGATGATATAGAAAAGTCCGTTTCTTATGTTGCCTCCAGAGGAAATTTGAGATTTCTCAACAGGTTTCATTATTTTTTACAGGCGTCAGTTTCGCATTTTATACCTGACGAAGACGGTGCAACCCGTTTGATGTTAAAATACTATGAATGGCTTATTCGTATTCGCGAATATGTAAAAAACGAATTTGGATTGGAGATATTGCAAAACCTCGAAGACTATCCGTTAGATCAGGATGATTCTCTGGTAGAATATTACGAGAAAATCGCGTTTCAGTTGGATAATGCTTCATATTCGAAGAAAGCACCCACAGACAGATTTTACATACAAAAAAGTAAAACGTTCTTTGCCGGCGGGCACATTTATTATGAAATAACTGTTGTCCCGGCGGACGATTATTCCAGCAAATTCAACAGATTTACTGTCTTTTCAAATAAAGAGATTCCAACGTATTATGCTATTAAATTAAACTTTATTGATGCGTCAATTGACATTCTCAACCGCCGCATGCCAATCAAAATGGTTAATAATTATATGGTGGCAATTCGTCCAATTGAGTTTGAGGATTTGTCTAAAATTCTCAACATGCAGAAAGTTGGCACTGGAACCAAGGAGTACTATGCCATGATGAACTACCTCACGACCACCGGAATCAGTTTGTCTGAGTTAGCTGTTATGAGTGACCAGTATTATGCAGCAGTAAAAACAGAAATTCAAAATTTGAGCAACTCGAATAATTTTTTCAACTCTTTAGATCGCTGTCGGAAACTCATCAAATCAGGTGCAGCCGGAAGTAATATAATACGATACATTTTACTAAAATTGCGGCACAATATCATGAGATATCAGATTGCTGACTGCCCCAATAACTGGATTTCATATTTGAACCTATTAAATAGATGTCTGCCATTTGATAAAATGCCATTTGACGCTTCTTTGGTTAATCACAATCCTACATTATTCGATGTGTTTTCATGTATTAGCAGTAAAGGACGCGAACATGAAATATTATCGCGTAAAATACGCAGTAATACCGAACAGAACGTACAGTTATTTACCCCCACAAAAGATGTGGAATATATCGGTGATGTAGATACATTATCAACTAAGTTTAATTCGCTTCTTATTCCAAAACATATTCCTGTTAGAAGTTTGATTGTTGAGAAAGAGCGCATTTATATAAAAGGCTATGAAGCGGATACCGTCAGTATTATTAACAATCTGATTTCGCGCATAGGTAATGGTTTGAACGGGTATCGCAATGCAATTGAGGCTTGGCTTCAGGAAACACCATCGGTCGACTGCGAAGAAAAAAAGAAGATACTTCTTAATATGTTTGATAAAAATGATCTTGCTATGATATATGGAGCAGCGGGAACGGGAAAAACGACCCTAATCAAGCATTTGTCTACTTATTTCGCTGATTCAAGTAAATTGTATTTAGCAAATACAAATCCCGCAAAGGAAAATCTGCGACGTCAGATAAAAGTGAGTAATAGTGAGTTCAGTACTATTGCAAGTTGCAATCCACTCGTCGACGGACGAAGTTACGATATCGTTTTTATCGACGAGTGCAGTACTGTCGATAATTTCGCAATGAAAGAGCTATTGAGTAAGCTCAGGTGCAGATTGCTCGTTCTGGTAGGAGACGTATATCAGATTCGGTCTATTAAATTTGGTAACTGGTTTAGTTTAGCGCGATATTTCTTAAAACCAGAGGTGGTGTATGAGTTAAACACACCATACCGTAGCAAAAACAGTGGTATGATAGAACTGTGGAATAAAGTTCGCCAATTGGATGAGCGTACCGAAGAATTCATTGCTATGCAGCATTATGCTTCTGAACTCGATGACAGTATTTTTACACACGATGACCCTGATGAAGTTATTCTCTGCTTGAATTATGACGGTCTTTATGGAATCAATAATATCAACCGTTTTTTACAAAATGATAATCCCAATCCAGCGTTTTACTGGGATTCATGGATTTATAAAGTTGGGGATCCTGTGATATTTAACGAATTTAATCGTTTTTACCCTGTACTATATAATAATCTTAAGGGATGGATTCGTCGTATAAAGAAGGAATCCGGAATCATTCAATTTGATATAGAGGTTGATATGCCGCTCACAGAATTTGCGGCAAATACTGCAGGATTTGAATTGCTTGATTGTAATGTTCCAGGGCACTCTTTAATACGTTTTTCTGTTGATCATTATGTAGATGATGATGCAAGAGAAAAAAACGACAGAGAAGTCGTCCCTTTCCAGGTAGCATATGCAATATCCATTCATAAAGCACAAGGTCTGGAATACAATTCTGTAAAAGTAGTTGTCACTAATGAAATTGAAGAATTAATTACCCACAATATTTTTTACACAGCTATAACGCGAGCTCGTCAAAAATTAAGAATATATTGGACTCCAGAGACACAGCACAAGGTGTTGACAGAAATGGAACCACTATCCTGCAAGCGAGACGCGCATATCATTTCAAACAAATACAATATTCCAATTTTGAATAATCGTATTTGATGTGATTTATGGACTGAACAAAGCTGGCTATATTTTCATTCATATATCAGTCACATATTGAAAAGCCAATCACGTATCCTATATTTTCTCTGAATAAGTACAGTTCGACATCGCACGATTCATTCCCGCCACAAGGGAATAATACGAACACCGAGATAAATTCGGAGTTCGTATTATTCTTTATAATGACTATTTCGGCGTAAAGGTAAGCCGATGAAAGCGAAAAGAAACGGAAATCCGGGCAAGCGATTGCCCGGATTTTTTCATATATTGAATCTTCTTCCCGTTGCCCAGATGGAGAATACTTTTTGGGTAGAGATGGAATCCCTCCGATTTATTCGCCTTTCGTCTCCACGTTGTAGCACAGTAAAAATCGGAAGTAAACGGACGGCTTACATCGTAATAATAGTAATACTTTTTCTTATAGGATAAAACCTCATAGCCGTATTTATTTAATGCGTCTATGTCCGTTGCAACCACTTTACGCATTACGCTGATTCCGCGTTTTGCAAGCTCTTCGCGTATCTCGTCAGAGTTCATTGCGTGATTTTCGTCCGTGTTTTTACACAGAATATCCCATAGAACAAGCAATTTGATTTTATTTTTATCTTTTGTCATCTCATCCCCCTATTTTACAATTTGAGCCGCTCGGAAACCGAGCGGCTCATTGCTGTCTTTGATTATTCCGCTAACGTACCGTCAACCATTACATGCGTCGTTAAAACGTTATTAAGACATTTATTGATTTTTTCTTGTTGTTATCTCAGTTTGCTTTCCCCTTGCCCCGAAAGGCAAGGGGTAATTGTTTAGCACCGGTTATTTCTTCTTAAACAATGCAATCAGGTCGGCAAATTTCTTTTTCTTGATAACGAACCAGAAGAGAGAAAATCCTCCCAACCCGACTACTGCGACAGAGCCGACGGCAATACCTGCGATAGCACCACCGGAAAGTCCGGTCTTATCGGGTTCGATCTCTCCGCCCGGATTTTCGGCATTGCACATTGCATAATCGCAAACATCGCACTTGCCGTCATTGTCTTCGTCTGCGCGAGGTGCAGTGTTCGCTTTATCTCCGCATTCGCACTCGTTCCAATGGTTGTTTTCATCGGATTTCCAAGTCGTGCCGTAGTCATGAACGTGGACAGACTCGAGTTTTGCGTATTTATACGTAGCAATATCGCTTGCTCTATAAACAGCACTTGTGCCGTCCGCATTTGCGCATGCGGTCATCTTATAAGCGCCAACGTAATTTGTAAGATCGGGTGCAATAGCAATGCATACATCCTGTCATAGTTATAATAGCAGAACGCTCCGCCGGCAATTCCCGTTGAGATCTCAAACGTACCGCCGCTTATCGTAGGAGGTGCGTCCTCGTCGCTTTCGTGCCACATCCGTATGCCTGCTTCATTGTTTAAATTCAAAGCGGGGGAGCGTTCAGCTCCCCAGCCTTTTTGTGGGTTAAAATAATTAAACGGTCTCTTTTACCCATATGACGATTTCGCCTTCTACGAAGTGCCAGTAGTTGCCGTCGTATGCCGTTTCATCTTCGTTTAATGCAGGCTCGGTTTCGGTGTAGTAGTATATGTTTGCACTTGTTAATTTATCGTTGCCTGTACTATCTATACTGATATCAGCCCACTCTGCCGCCGTACCGCCGTAATACACGGTTGATAGCGAATTGCACTTATAGAACACACTGTTGCCGATTATGGTTACACTGTCGGGAATGGTTACGCTTGTAAGCAAAGTGCAATCCGTAAACGCAAAGGCATAGATAAGCTTTGCATTTGTGTGTATATTGTAAGTTGTTATCGACTTATCGATTGCCTTGACAAGTACTAAATAGGGGTTGGTACTATTACCAAGATACTTGGCGTTATTGTACACTGTAAAAGCACTCGAATTAAAGTCTAATGCCCTATTTTCGATTGTAGTTATGCTATCGGGAATAGATATACTTGTAATATTATTGCAACCGTTGAACGCAGCCTCACCTATAGTCGTTACACCGTCGGGGAGAGCAATGCTTTGTAAAGAAGAACTACTAAAGAACGCATACCTATCAACAGTAGTCAATTGACTGTTTGTGGCAAACGTTACGCTTGTAACACCGCAATGTGCGAATGCATACTCACCGATAGTTGTTACGCTTGCAGGTATTGATACACTCTTAAAAGACCTGACGGATTCAAACGCTTTGGAACCTATTGCCGTTACGGGCAACCCCCTATACGTAGCAGGAATAAAAAGGTCCGTATCTTCACAATACCCGATACCGACAACAGTATAACCTTTTTCATCTGTATTGAGTGAATATTTAAGCCCTACGCTATAATCACTTTCCACGCCCCAGCTTACGGGGGTTTTGCCATCCGTATCGAAGTGCCAGAAGAAGCCCTCCTCAGGTTGAGTTTGGGAGAAATAGTAAACTTTTGCGTCAATGAGATAATCGTTGCTAACCCCTATTGAAGAGCAAAGCGTTTCCCACTCCTCTTTAGTACCGTTATAATAGACGTTTATAAGCGAGCTGCAAAGGTTGAATGCCCCCTGACCGATTGAGGTTACGGCTCTATCTATGAGTACGTACGTAATATCGGTATTGCCATTGAATGCAATTTCACCTATTGCGGTTACGGGCAAGCCTTTATAGGTTGAAGGTATTATTAAATCTTTATCTATACAATCACCTATACCGACAACGGTATAACCTTTACCATCTGAATTGAGTGAATACGCAAGCCCATAACTGTAATTGGGTTCATTGCCCCAACTTACGGGGGTTACGCCGTCCGTATCGAAGTGCCAGAAGTAGCCGTCTTTTTCAGGTTCGGTTTGGGAGAAATAGTATTTTCTCACACCGTTAAGGCAACCGTTGTTATCTTCTATGGAGATTGTACTCCACCCTTCCTCTGTACCGCCGTAATATATGGTTGTCAAAGCGTCACAATACAAAAACGCAGCAAAAGCAATTTTGGTTACAGCACTTGGAATTATTATGCTTTTCAGACTACTACAGTTCTTGAATGCAAATTGGACAATATAATAAACACTTTCAGGAAGTGAAACCCATTCTAAACTTTCACAACCATTGAACGTATCAAATCTTATAAACGTTACACCATCAGGAATTATTATATTCTCTAACTTCTTGCACTCATAGAATGCTTTATTACCGATACTTGTAACACTATTCGGGATAGATATAGATTTTAAGTTATTGCACCCTTCAAATGCAGACTGACCGATAGACGTAACGGTTTCGGGTATGGTTATAGTCTGCATATTAGTGCAGCAGAAGAATGTTCCATCTTCAATGGTTGTTACGCCATAGGGAATTGTAAAGGTCTTTAAGTTGTTACAATGCTCAAATGCATAGGATCCGATACATAAAATGTTTTGTGTATTTTCTATGCTTTCCAAAACTCTACATTCGGAGAAGGCACTGCTCCAAATAAACTTTGTCTTATCGTCTATTGTAAAAGAAGTGATTTCTTTTGAAATTACGCTTACTAATACTAAATAGTGATTTTCGCTGTTGCCTAAATAAGATGCCGTACCGTCGTTATAATATTGCAAGTTGGCGCAACCATAGAACGTATTGAAACTAATACTTGTTAAACTATCGGGGAGCGATACGTTAACTAAATTAGTGCAATTCAAGAACGCATTATCTCCAATACTTTTAACACCCTCTGAAATTGTTGCGCTTTCCAAAGCGGTACACTCTTTGAACGCATTATCTCCAATACTTAAAACGCTACCGGGAATGGTTATGTTTTTCAAAGCGGTACACTCTTTGAAAGCCGAATATCCAATACTTAAAACGCTGCCGGGAATGGTTATGCTTTTCAAAGCGCTACACTCTGCGAAAGCCGAATCTCCAATATTTAAAACGCTGTCGGGAATGGTTATGCTTTCCAAAGCGGAACAACCTGCGAATGCATAATTTCCGATACTTGTTACACTGTCGGGAATGGTTATACTTTCCAAACTTTCGCACCAATTGAACGCCCCATCTCCGATACTTGTTAATTGACTATTCTCCCCGAACGTTACGCTCGTAATGTTGTAGCAATCGCTGAGCGCAAAACAGTTTAATGCGGGTTGATTTGTCAATATCGTTTTGCTAAAATCTCCTGTGCGAAATAACAGTTATTCAGTTGTTCTGTACGCGGTATCCCGTAAACGTCGCGTCCTGCAGAACCTGAAAACCGTTGTCCGAAAACTCCCGTACGGTTTTAT
>OLXK01000237.1_pt1 | contig 60269 bp, 45 predicted proteins | sample 1674321 | NCBI WGS metagenome assembly OLXK01 (sample SAMEA103958162, study PRJEB25191) | human gut metagenome | reverse complement strand
TGCAAGTGCGCCTTATTACCCGCACCCTTGCTTTTCATGTAGGATAATCTTTTAGTCCATACGGGAAGCATGTCCCCTTTCCATGCTTCCCGTTATGGGCTATTTGTCGTTCCGTAAAAGCATATCGGAAACGATGTGTTTTTACAGGCCGACAAAGCCTTTATTGTTCTTTGACAAAGAAAGCCCGGCGGGAGGCCTCCGGCGCAGTATAAGGCAGACGGATACGATCTGTCTGCGTTGAGCCGGTCGGCCGGTGCGCCATGACCCTGTTGCAAGTCCGCAGGACGGGACCCCTACCAAACAGGAGAGCGACAAACATCAGGCCGCAAAACAGGTGTGGCAGCCTGTGGGCGAGGACGCGCAGGCAGGATAATGAGACTCCCGCGTTGAACGCCCTCAAAGCATTGCGCGGCACACCCATCAGCATGGGCCGGGGTGAGATTCCCGTGGAGCTGCGGCCAGCAGCCATCCGTTTTCTGCCTCTTTTATAGCTTTAATGAAATGGCATGAAAGGGGCTTTATCATGCAGAAAAATCAATCTGAAAATAAATATGCCCCGCCTATGCGGAGCAAAAAGAAGATCGGCAACACGACCTTTATCGTCAATTCCTTTTTCCCTCAAACGGGAAATCAGACGATAGCCTCCAAACTGGAGAACCTGATAAAAGCCGATATTCAGAAACAAACTGTGACTTGAAAACCTCCTAACAGGCAGACAGGGAAAAGAAAGCGCGGTATAATGAAGTTGGACTTCAATATCGTGTTTGACTGCCGGATAGGAGGTATTTATGTATTATCAGTCAAACACCGCTGCCGCGCTTCAATTCCCTTACACGGCTATGAGCTCCGAAGAACTTACAGCTTTGTATTGTCGCTTATCCCGTGATGATGAATTGCAGGGTGACAGCAATAGCATTGTAAACCAGAAAAAAATCCTGGAAAAATATGCCCGTGAGCATGGATACAGCAATTTCAAATTCTATGTTGATGATGGCATCTCAGGTACGACCTTCAACCGCCCAGGCTTTCAGCAGATGATTGCAGACATTGAGGCTGGCCTTGTCAAGAGGGTCATCATCAAGGATATGTCACGTTTCGGACGTGATTATCTGCAAGTCGGCATATATACGGAAATCATGTTTCCCGAACATGATATTCACTTTATTGCGGTGAATGATGGTGTGGACAGCACTCAGGGTGACAACGAGTTTACGCCCTTCCGCAATATTGTCAGTGTCACAAATGGATACGCAACTATTCTTCAAACAAAATAACCAGTAAGTATCAATCTTCTGATGCATCAACTCGCCCTATATGGGCGTTTTTTCTGTTCTTTAGCGGCTTGTCGATCAGCTTGTAATAGACATGAATATCACGGACAGCCTTCTTGTCATTCGGGTTCTCATCAATGGTGATGTACTCGATAAGTTCCAATGCCATCTGACGGGTGAGCTGTTCTGCCCCTGCATATGATCTCAGACGGCGGATATATTCGTCCACATCTGCTTCGTCCTGCTGTTCGGTTTGAGTGCGCTGATGAAGTTCATCGTATTCCGCTGTCAGCGTATCTTTTTCTGCTTGATACTTTTCAAGAAGCGGGATACAAACCTTTTCCGAAACTCTGCCAAGTGCCCTGTCCTCATAAGCTGTTTCAATAAGCCTGTCAAGCTCACCTAAGCGTTTTGTTATATCCTGCAAGCGTTTCCTGTCAGCATTCTCTTGTAAATTGTTCAGTCCACGCTTTCTTGCAAGATACTTTTCCCTTGCCTTATCATCATTCATCACAAAGTCGATCTGACGCTGAATATCAGCAAGCACAACACTTTCAAGTGCTTTCAGAGTTATGAAGTGCGTGTTGCAATACTGCTTACCAAATCTGGCGTACAGACCGCAGGTGTAGTTCTGAGGTGTCTTGCCTGTCATAGAAGAAGTAAACTTCATTTTCGTACCGCAAGTGCTGCAATAGCACATACCCGACAAAGGCTTGACCTCACCTGTTTTTGTGGACTTGCCAGTGCTGACGGAATCCTCCAGCTCTCGAACCTTATCCCATAACTCCTTTGAGATAATAGCCTCATGGTTGTTCTCATGAATGATCCAGTCGCTTTCATCACGCTTGATGACCTTATGGTTCTTGTAGCTGACAGTGGTCATTTTCATTCGTGCGAGCGTACCGATATAGATCGGGTTATGCAGGATACGTTTTACCGCCTGCGTACTCCATAGGTGATGAGAATACAACGGAGTTGCTTTTCCTGCTTTCGTGTAGTGGTAATCCGCAGGCGAAAGAATGCCATCATCATTCAGTGCCATAGCGATCTTACGGAGATTTGCCCCCGAAGCCCTCATCTCAAAGATACGGCGGACGATCGGAGCAGTCTCAGGATCAATCACAGGCGTTCTGTTTTCATCATCGCCCTTATCATATCCGTATGCTGCGAAGGTTGTTTTGTACTTGCCTGCCTTAGCGTTGGTTTCTATGACAGCACGCAGTTTTTTCGACGTATTGGCAGCGTACCACTCATTAAAAACATTTACTATCGGAAGCATTTCCATACTTGCACTGTTATTATTCGCCGTATCAATATTGTCGGTCAGTGCAATAAATCGGATATTGTACATTGGAAAGATATAATCCACATACTGACCGACAGCGATATAGTTTCTTCCGAAACGGCTCATGTCCTTGCAGATGATAAGATTGATCTTTCCGTTTTTGGCATCTTCGAGCAAACGCTGCACACCTGGGCGTTCAAAACTTGTTCCCGAATAACCATCGTCAACATACTCGTCGTAAAGAGTCCAGCCCTGTTCATTGATATAATTGGTCAGGACTTTTCTCTGGTTTTCTATCGAAAGGGATTCACCCGAACGCTCATCGTCCTTTGATAAGCGAAGGTACATCCCCACATTGTAATTGGTCTGCTTTGGTAACATCTATAACTCCTTTCTCCCCAAAGCGACCTTTACCGATATAGCTATTATAGCGCAATATATCGGTAAAGGCAATACTTTTGAGGAAAAAATTTAAGCCGATTTTACCGACGGAACAAGTCTGAGCATTTCACTCAACGCTCTATCCTCAGCATACCGATACATCACATCATTGATGTCCTTGTCTCCGATGAAGTGGCTATGCACACGATAATGTCTGCCGCCCACCTCATACTCGTTGACCTGAACGGGACAGTCCTTGTACTGCTCGTTCATTTCCTGCATTGTTTTGTTTTTCATAGCGAATTTATCTCCTTAGCTTCTATCTCTCTATGCTTTTAGAGTTGAGGGCATCGCTTTCTATCTCTAACCCTCATTGTTGCTTGTGTGTATTAGCTGTGCGGAACGGCAAATGCCGTCCTGTCTCACAGCTTTTGTTGTAGGATTTTATCAATCCTCGTAAGGGTTGTGCTTCTTATCAAAGAACGAAGTCTGACCGTCCATCTCATCACTGTCCTGAGCTGTATCTGTATCGCTCACGGCAGTACCCTGAGCCGTAAGCTCCAGTAGCTTCTCAGGGTGCTGAGTGATAAGTTCAAAGAACGCCTTCTGGTCAAGCCCGAAAGCCTCACGCACTCTTGCGAGCTGCATCTCATTCAGTTTTGCATTGATCTTGTCGATCTCAGCACCGTCCTCACGCATACGCTTCTCCAAAGTCTCACGTCTGGCGAGGAGTTTCTTTGTCTGTTCTTCATAGCTGAGCATAAATCTCACTTCCTTTCGTTTTGTCCTCTCCTTGTCGGTTCGGGATCATATCCCGATGATATAATTATAGCGCGCAACACCGCCCTATGTCTACTGGTATTGCGCTCAAACTTTCTGTTTCATTAGAGTTTTGCGTTCGACAGATTGTTATGGGGAATTTTGAAATTCACATAGGAGAAAATTTTAGGGAGCATATTTTTGAAAAAATCATGCCCGTTTTTTGATTTTTCGTACTTGTATATATGGAGGGTATTTTATGCAAGCACCGCCGCAAACTATTCGCATTATAAATAGAAATCCTGTGTGGAATTTAGGCATAAGGGAGAACTGCCATGAACAAAGTGTAAACTTTTGCAAAAATCAGGTGCAAATCATCAAAATCCTCGGTTGTATAGTGGAGGGTGTTTTTTGCCATGTCGGTCACAGCCTTCTACATATCATTACCAATAAAAAACGGCTATCGTTAAGTGCTGCCGAAATATTCTCTGTAATACACAAATATCCTGTCGTATATTTTCCGAAATTTTCAGCGCAGATACTTAACGATACGGCTTATATTTTGGTATTGATAAATGAGAAGATATTTTCATCGGACTGCCGCCCAAGTTGCGCTGAAACTGCGCCGTACTATTTTACAATAATATCGTAGGCAATAATAAGGGCATCACGGCGGAGCGTGAGCGATATGACCGCCGACCAAAACGGCGGCATAAAAAAGAGAAAGTCGCTATCGCTCCAATTCTCGCCATGAAAGCGAGAAAACCGCCGAAAGGCGGTAAAAGCCGTGCCGATGAAAAATCGGCACTCTCAGTTCGCAAGCACGGTGGATTGTGCCGCGTTTCGGAAAACACGGACAAATCCACGATGCTTGTCAGGGGAAAAATTTCCCCTAAAACCCCTAAATAAAAAGACCGCTGATGCGGTCAAAAGCGAAAGGAGACTTTTATGACAAAAGCCGAAAAGAATTACAAGAGAGATTACGGTCACAAGGACAGTGCAGAGCTTGCTTTGAATTACACCCGTGACGGTATGCGTGAGGAGCTTGACGGAGTGCTTGAAAAGGTCAGTCCCGATGAGCTTACCGCAGACGAGCAGGAGTATCTGGACGGCAGAGGTCAGTGCCGTAATCATACGCTGAATATCCGTTTCAACGATACGGAGTGGGAGCATATTTGCAGGCAGGCGGAGTTGCTTCATGTGAAGAAGTCCAGCTATGTCAGGGAATGTGCAAAAGCGCACTATGTTCTGATGATGGATCAGGGAGATATGAACGGCATTATCGGTGCGGTCAGAGGCTTGTCTGCGAACGTGAATCAGATTGCCCGACGAGCCAATAAAACGGGCAGAATTTACAGCGAAGATATTACTACAACGAAAGAGAGTGTGAATGCGATTTGGCAGTTACTAAGCTACATTCAATCAGCGACTCAGTGTGCGGATCACTTGAATACATCGTGGACGGGAATAAGACCAGAGGTCATTCGCTTGTCGAGTCTTTTATGTGCGAGACAGAACCCGTCCGAGCAGCCGCAGAGTTTCGAGCCGTCAGAGAGCGTTTCGGAAGTAGTCGAAGCACCACCAAAGCCCAGCACATAATTCAGTCGTTCGCCCCCAATGAAGTCACTCCCGAAAAGGCTATGGAAATAGCGCATGAATTATGTCACAGGCTATTGCAGGAGCAGTATCAATATGTCATTGCGATACATACCGACCACGACCATACCCACGCACATATCATCGTAAATAATACAAATTTCATCACGGGCAGAACCTTTGAAACAGAGCATAATCAGGGCAAGAAAAAAGACCGTGCGTGGGCAGAGGTCAGGCGCATATCGGACGAGCTTTGCAAGGAGAATAATTTGTCTGTTATCGAACACCCCGAAGAAGTCAAGGGAAAGTCGCACTGGGAGTGGGACATGAACAGGCAAGGTCTGTCATGGAAAGCAAAGCTGAAATATGCTATCGACCAAGTTGTTAAGGATAGTGATGACTTTGCAGATTTCCTACTGAAATGCGCTCAGAACGGCATACTTGTCTACTACAATCCGGAGCATACGATCGACCTGAAATTTATGCTTGCCGAACAGAAAGAACGCAATCCGAGAGCCAAAATGACGAGGGCAAAAACGCTTGGGTGGTTTTACGAAACGGAGCAGATCAAAAGCCGTATTATCCACTACAAAAATGCTATGGAGTACAAGCCGAAAGCAAGGATCGTCCGTGTACCTGTGCAAGTGGAGGAGAACAAGTTTATCCGTGACAGCATCGACCGCAATAACATGAAGCTGACAAGCAAGGCGATGAATATTCTTGCCAAGTATGGCGTGACCGCTGAGGAGGCGAAAGCTGCCGCCGTTGATGCTTACGGCGAAAGGATAACTCTTGTCGGCAAGATGAATCAGATCAGCGAGGAGATCAAGGAGCGTGAGCAGCAGTTGATATGGCTCAGGACTTACCACAATGCGAAGCCGTTTCACGACCATTATATGTCGCTAAAAGGGCGCAAGCAAAAGAAATATGCCGACCGTTTTGATGCCGAGCTGTATCGGTATTCAGCGACTGAGAGTGAACTCAAAAAGGCGTTCCCGAAAAAAATTCCTACAGTCGAGCAGTTGGAAAAGCATATTTCCAAACTTCGTGGAAAACTGGAAAATATGAACACCAAGTATGACGTATTGGATCAGAAGTCGAGAGAGCTGTCCGAAGCAACGAGGGAGATAGAAGAATTTCTCCGTCAGGAGCAGAGCAGGGATCGGCAGAAGAAACGCAGGCAGAATGAACTTGAATGATAATAGTATTCAAATCCATATATGATATTGTATTGTAGAACCCGCTTTAATTAAAAGAATCATATATTTGTGTTATCAATTTTAGTATTAACTTTAAGCAGTTTATATAAATTGATTTTTAACTGTTCAAAATACTTTATTATCGAATCAAGTCTTTCGATTGAATCACGCAATGTTTGTTCAGAATTCTCAATTAGTTCTTCGTATTCTGATAATGTTTCATCCATTACTTTATCGGTATAATCATCAAGGTATTCATCATAGGCTTCCATACCATATTCATTGCTGATTCTTCTACAAGCTTCACTTGACACATCATAGGTAGCCATTGGCTCAAGAGCATCAAATAAAGAAGATATATCCGTAAAAAAGTCTTCATATACTTTTTTATACTCATCATATAAACCGCTAAGCTGTTCAACTTCTTCAGGTAGTTCTTCAAAGTCCCAATACTCATCTACTATTTTATCTATCACATTTAGAGCTTCATCAAATCCCATGATAAACGAAATGAAATTCCGTAGGAACGAGATAGTAAGGCAATTTTCACTTTTACGAAATATCCATTTTTCTTCAAAGTCAGTATCATAATCTGCCCATGGTTCAAATGAGGACTCAAATAAATTATCTCTTGCTTCTTTGCAAACAGGAATCAAACTCTCTAAATTTGAAATCGCAACAGCAAAATTGTTTTTGTAATATGGTATAGATTTATCTTGGATATTTGTGAATAATGTCTCTCTCATATATTTTATTAATTCTTTGTCTGTAGAAAGAGTACCACATTCAATGTTTTGACTACTTTCATCTGAAAAATTACTCGATCCCCAATAAACCATATTATCAGTTAAAACAACTTTTGCATGATTGTCAAAGGCAAAATAAGGATTTATCTCATTGAATAATTTTGTGGATTTAGACACTTTTTATACATATCAATAGTTTTTTTAGCTGCCAATGCGTAGGTCGTTTTATAGTATTTTGAAAACCTTTTGGGAATATTTGTAATTATCACAGCGTTTGAGCCATTATCACAAGCATCTTTTAACAGACTAAGCAATATACTGTCTGGCTTTGTTGAAATATTAAATGTAATAATTCCAATAAAGCTTGTGTTTTTAAAGTCATCAAGTACACGTTGATACAGATATTCATTTTGACCAAATACAACCTTAGCATTATCCAGTTCAAAACAATCCATTTTTAGTATCCTCCTATAACTTAAGTCAAAAAAATATGCTTAGTGCTTTATATGTATTATACTCCTATTTCCTGAAGAAATCAATGCCATACTTGCTTTTTATCATATTTCAGAAATACTTTTTCAGCGCATTGCACCGGGGATAATTGTTATATTGCTGCGCCTTTCACAAGAATTATTACAATTATTCCGATATGCTGGACTCAAGCGTGATGATCATGTATACTGTATCTACAATAATGATTTGGAGGTACACAGCTATGTTGAAAATACCCGAATTGGCGATGCCGAGGTCAAGCAAGGTCACTACCGTCTGCAACGGTAAGCGAGAGATCTGGACAGACTACGAAGAAGCTAAGGCACATTTCCTTGAAATGATGATGACAGCCGAGGGCGAGAAGCGTGACCGAGCAGAGTGCATATACATTCAGCTCACGCACGGGCTTGACGAGTGCAGCGATGAGGACTGATATGAAAAATGGGAGCGTTACAAATAACAGTAACGATCCCATTTTTATTATATTTATTTTGTTACAATATTAAGCAGAGACTGATAACTGTCAATAACATCATAAACAACATTATCACTGCTGATAGCCTTGAAATGCTCCTTAGCACAGTGTATTTTGCCTTTTTCAATATCACGGAGCTGCATAGAGGACATAGAGCCTTTAGTCTCAGCTATGAAATATATGTGCTTTACTTCACCCTCATAGAAAGCTATCGCCCAGTCGGGATTATACTTGCCGACTGGAGTTGAGATATAGAAACCGTTCGGCAGCTTGACGTATACTGCAACAGCCTTGTTTGTATCAAGCTCCGTTGCAAAATCATGTTCATTGGTGCTGTCATATACGATATGATCATAGAGGTGCTTCTGAGCCTTCATAGCATTAACGTTCAGCTTGCCCTTGATAGTCGGCTCAGTAAATACTTCCGTGCCGTAATGGTCATCAAGAGCGTGATAGGTGATATGCTCTATAATAGCTGTAGCTTTCTGCTCGTTTATTAGCTGGGCAGATCTGAGGATAAATTCTTCTGGGTTAAACTGATACTGCTGGAAAACAAGAGGCTCAATACCTGTCATGATACGAACAATATCTTTTCTTGTAAGCCCTGTTTCTGCAACGAGCTTTCCGACAAGATCGTATTTTACGCTCTTGTTTGCAGTGATAGTTCTTGTTTCGGTTGCGGACTCGTTTTTCTTCATAGCCTCGCCCTTTTCAAGTGCTTCTTTGGAGTCAATACCTTCCATAGAGCCTGATTCGATCTTGTAGAATATCTTCTGCACCCTGAGTTTGCTGTTAAGGGTATTGATAGCATTCTTGATAAGCTCATCAGTCTCAAAATCGACTACATATACCGATTTGGAATTTATCTTCTCCCATAACGCCTTAAATTCGGGCATAGCGAGCTTCTTATCATCGACTTTAAGCTCAACATTATTCTTACGGGCATCTTCGGGCAGAGCTGCTTTTTCGTCATAAATGCTCTCAATGATCTCGATAACAGCAGGAGCGCTGTCAGCTACTTCCTCCGCCACCTTGATCTCACCGTTAGCCTTGTCCTCATAATATTTGTCAGTAAGCTGACCACGCTTGATATAGCCGTTGGAGATCATATCCTCATAGATAGCCTGAGCAAGATCGTCATCAATGAACTGAGTGTTGCCCTTGCTGTCAACGATCTCTCTGCCCTTGAACAGGTCGGCACTAACAATTTTTGGTCTGTATGCGACTGCTTCTGCAATCTCGCTCTGCAAGCCTTTGGCAAAGCTGTCATAGCTTTCACTGGCAATAACGGTCAGGACATTGATGTTATGGACTTCATTTCCGAGAACACCTGTGTCCATTCTGTCTCCGTCCTCATTGACGCAAAGTCGCAGACCTCTGCCGACTTCCTGACGCTTGCGGACTTCACTTGTGGACTGTTTCAGCGTGCATATCTGGAACACGTTAGGGTTATCCCAACCTTCACGGAGTGCCGAGTGTGAGAATATAAAACGAACAGGAGAACGCTTCGGATCACGGTCAAGGAGAAGTTCCTTGTTTTTCATGATAAGGTCATAAGCCGATACATCGTCCGAGGTTTTCTCTTTCTTGTCGATCTTGCCGTCTGTCAGCTTGCCCTTTTTATCTACGGAGAAGTAACCTGCATGGGTGCTTTCCGCTGTGATCGCATCAAGATAGCGGATATAATCATCATCGCCAAACTCACGCTGATAATTCTCAATAACAGCCTTGTATTCTTCCTCAAACATATCGGCATAGATACCGTTCACAGGCTGTCCCGATTCATCATACTGCTTGTACTTTGCAACTTCATCAATAAAGAACAACGACAGCACTTTGATGCCCTTATGGAAAAGCTGTCTTTCACGCTCGATATGTGATACAATCGTTTCATGTATCTGGATACGGCGGATCTGCTCCTCATCAATGCTGCCCATAATGTCACCAAGGAACAGCTTTTTGCCGTTGATGAATTCTATATGATCGTCCCTTGCGTCGATACGGGAAACCGTATAGCCATTCTTGTATTCTTCAAGCTGTCCCGACTGGTCATAGAGGTTGAATCCCTCATTGACGGTTCGGCTGACCTGACGGGCACCTGTTTTTCCCTTTACATCAAAGCGGATAGTCGCAGTCGGATTTGCTCCCGATACGTTGATACTTTCAAGAAAAACAAAGCCCTCAGTACCCGTTGTGCCGCTGGCGCTGATGCCCTTGACTGCTATCTTCTTGACGAGCTTTTTGTTATAGGCTTCCAGTGCGTCAAGGCGGTAGATCATGTTGTAAATGCTGTCCGACTTGTGAGTGGCAGAATAGCGGAGTGTCAGTATCGGCTTGAACTCTTTCAGACGCTCCTTTGTCTGCTTGCCTTCAACAGACTGCGGTTCATCAATAATAAGCACGGGGTTTGTCTTTGCAATAATGTCGATAGGGCGGCGAGAACGGAACTCATCGAGCTTCATATAGATACGCCTTGCGTCCTTGCCCTTTGCGTTGAACGCCTGCGAGTTGATTATCATGACATTGATATTGCTGTCGGACGCAAAGCGGTCTATCTCGGTCAGGCGAGCAGAATTGTATATGAAAAAGCGTATTTTCTTGCCGTATTCCTCTGCAAAATGCTCCTGCGTGATCTGGAACGATTTATACACGCCCTCACGGATAGCCACACTCGGCACGACTACGATAAACTTTGACCAGCCGTAAGCCTTGTTCAGCTCATACATGGTCTTGATGTAGGTGTAAGTCTTGCCGACACCCGTTTCCATTTCGACGGTCAGGTTATATCTGCCCTCCAGTTTGTCCGAGGGCTTTATCTGATTCGCACGCTGAATTTTACGGATGCGCTCCAGTATCATATCATCGGTCAGGGCAGGAATAAGTTTCTGATTTGCCCAGCCCGTGAATTCCTCGTCCGTATCGGTGAGTTGCCTTGCAGATTCTGCGCCACGGTCTATCATATATGTGGGGGTAAGATAGGGCTGTCCTGCGAACACATCAACTACCGCTTTAGCCGCATCAGCCTGGAATTTCTGGTGTTTGAATTGAAGTTTCATTATTCTCTATGCTCCTTGTGACAATTTGAGGATTATCATTTTTGAATATCCGAACAATCCAGACTGGGAAATTATCTGCTGGTAATGCCCCACCTTTGATTATTCTATTTGCTCTTTCAGTAAAAACCATATACTGCATTTCTTCTAACTGTTTAATGTAAGTGGTAAACTGAAATGCAAATGACATTTTTTGTGCTAACCCCATGTAAGGATAATCATCTAAAACAGACTCAAGTTCGTCAGCAATTTTTAAAAGTACATCTAACGCCCCCTCATCTTCGGGTTCGTCATAATCATAGTCAATTGCACTAGCATTTTCAGCATAGACAAACAGTTCCTTGCCTGTTGATACTTTAATGAGGTGCGTCGGCTCAGAATCATTGGTTATATATACTTTAATGGGTTCTAAGAGTTTTCCTTTTTTTTCAGATACACTTTCTTCTCTGACTTTTTGATACCAATTATCTCTATGGTCAATCAATTCTTTATCAGAAAATTTCGTTCCCTTAGGATGTTTAGGATCATACTGTCCAACCTCTGCATGACAATCAAAACATAGTGGAATAGCATTTTCAAACGTATCATTCCCACCTTCGGCATGATGACGAATATGATGTATTTCCATTTTGTTTCCGCAGAATTTATGGCATATACAGCATCTGCGTCCGCAAGCAACCAATGCCTTTATTTTAACTTCGTTTGGAAAAGCCATGTCTATCCTCCTATCTTATATCACCTTAACTCTTGTATCCGGCGAGAGCATCTTGAAAATCTCGCTGACATTGATCTTTGACGGGCTGTCTGCAAAGCTGTCATCACGGAACACGACACGCAGCGGCTGACGTTTTGCAATGGTCTTAATGACGCTTTCGGGGATAGCCTTGTCAAAGCAAGCGATCAGGTCGCCGTCATTGTAGGTATGCACTGTCACGCCCTCGATCTGCTCGGAGCTGTACGGCATGGAAAGCGGCAAGCCCCAGTCGATCAGGCAGCCGAACAGCAAGTCAAGGTCGGTGCGGTCGGGTTTGATGTTGCTTTCAAAGCCTGCAAGCATAGTCTGCGTTGTTTCAGCAGGGGTGTAATATACGTCCTGCATATTCGTGTCATCGAGTTTCAGCACACGGAAACCGTAATCAATATCCGCACCTGTTTCGGATTTTATCTTTGCACCTGCCCTGCGGATACGCTCTTTGCCTATCTCGCAGATGTTCTTGTAGCCTGCCTTGAATGCTTCGCTGCTCTCGTCAGTCTTTTCGGGGAGCTGAACCATGACAAACTTGCGGTGTCCGCCGTCCTCTGCGTTTAACTGCATTACGGCGTGTGCGGTTGTCGCACTGCCGCTGAAAAAGTCGAGGATAATAGAATCTTTATCTGTACTCATAAGTAAAGCTAAATGTGGTATTTCTATTGGCTTTGGGTAATCAAAAATGCCTTTACCTCCCATTATATCTCTAACTTGAACGGAACCATTTTCTGTACGAAATTTTTTATCAGTCCATGTATTTTTCACCATCACATTTTCATCTCTGTATTTTTCAACAATCATGTATGTTCCGTCCTGTTTCTTTTTTCCTTTAACATTTATGTTGAGATTTGGGCGTGATTTTTCATTCTTTCCCCAACGCCATACTGTTTGTATTCCATTGGAAACCAAAGGCATAACCTTAATAGAATGATTTTCATCAGGCTCTAATGCAAGATGATATAATCCAAATTCATCAACATTATTAGGGTCAAGATAAAACGGATAACACAGATTAGGTCTGTTCTTATCATTAAAAACGGTATTACGATTTCTTAACTCTCTCAATTCAAATGGTCCGATTTCGTCTTTCATTTCAAAAATATGGTTCTCGTCAGGTACTTTCTGTAAAACAGTGCTTTCAGACTTTGAATAGATCATAATATATTCTGTTGTTTTTGCTATTCCACCATAATCTCTTCCACCTGGATTCGCTATAACAGTTACCATACTTCTAAAATCTGTTAATCCAAATACTTCGTCACATATTTTTTTCAAATTATCATATTCATTATCATCAATCGAAATAAAAATAACCCCGTCATCACTCAGCAGATTTCTCGCCAGCATCAGCCTTGAATAGATCATACTGCACCAATCGGAATGGAATCTGCCGTTTGAATCGGTGTTCTTGAAAAGGCGGTTGCCGTCCTCGTCAAGCTGTCCGCTTTCCTCTGCGTAATCGTCAGCAGACACGGCAAAATCATCACGGTAGATAAAGTCATTCCCCGTGTTGTAGGGCGGGTCGATGTAGATCATCTTCACCTTGCCGAGATAGCTTTCCTGCAACAGTTTCAGCACTTCAAGGTTGTCACCCTCAATGTAGAGGTTCTCGGTGGTGTCCCAGTTCACGCTTTCTTCGGGACAGGGGCGCAGAGTCTTGCGGATAGGACGGTTAGCCTCAGCGATAGCCGCCTTTTTGCCCACCCATGTGAATTCGTAGGCTTCATTGCCCTCAGCAATATCCTCGCTCAGCATTGCACGGAGCATCTCAAAGTTGATAGCCTTTTTCAGCTTGCCGTTCTCGTCAGCCGTTTCCGTAATGCAGTTCGGGAACAGTGCGGCGATCTTATCTATGTTCATATCCGTGAGATTTGCGGATTCCATTTTCATTTTTTCCATAACGACTTTCTCCTTATTATGCAAGTTCTTCGATAAACTTTATCAGATCTTCTTTTTCATTATGTAGAGCCTGATCCGTAATGTCAATTGCAGGCTGAAAAATACTTAAATTTCCCTCAAAATGATTGAATTCATTAATTAATGTCTTCTTGGACGTTAATTTGATTCTAGTACGGATATCCTCGATATTATTATCATCTGGAAAAGCGGCTGATATGATTTGGCCTAGTTGTGTGTTTTTGTTTGTATCTACGTTTCGCTTTTCGACAAGCGCTTTCTCAACCAATAATCTAAGCACTAAGTATTGAAATGAATGTCTTAACGTCCTGTTCAAGAGCGGGAATACTGCCGTATCGACAATCATCGCGCCATCTATGCTTTTAGCAAATATATCCGAAACATTTACAATATAGGAGTTCGGAATTCTACCATCAGGATTGCCAAACAATTCAATATACGCCTTAGCAATATCGGAGTTACCGGTTTTATATCCATGCATAACCTGAGTTAAGTCTTCATAGATATCTTTTCTGTTGACAATGTTTGCGTATCCGCGAATAAATGGAATCATCGATATCAAGAATAGTTCCATATCTCTAACATTCTTAGGAACGTCTGTCCTGAGGGCTTCTAGAAGCTTTTCTAAACTGATCAGCATATCTTGCTCTCTGTTTCTTAACGGAATGAATCCATTTATTTCGCCATCTGTGTTGTTTAATAAATATAACTTAAAACACTTTTTATATTGGCCATCCAAAAGCCTAATGAGGTCAGTATTATGAGTGAGTATTATCCTTTGTTTCTGATGTAGGATTTTTACAATTGCATATACAACTTTGTTTTTATAGATTGAATCAAAACTTGATACAGGATCATCTATAACAACAATTGGGGCAGTTGAATTTTTGGCTTTAAGAAACTCAAACGTTAGCGATAGAAAATTCTGCTCTCCGTTGCTTAATGGTAACTCATCTCTCGATACTCCCAGAAAATCCCGCTCTGATAGTTTTATCCTTATTCTCTTATTCTCATCGCGCTCAACAGTTAATGGCTTATTCATGCTATTTGCAACAATTTCTTGAATATATAAATAGTCTTCTTGTGTTATTTCGGGAGCCTTACTAACTATTTCTTTATATTCATGAAATACGTCCTCAATATTGGCACGAGAATAGCTTTCGGCTACAGAGTTCTGCAACTTAGCGCTGAATATAGTTTTATATTTCTTAATCTCATCTATTATCTGAGTAACTATTGACATATCTGCTTCTTCTAATGTTCTCAGAAGGCGCTGTTTTAGATCAAAAGGATCGGATGTGAAAGTAAGACTGGTTATCTCATCTAACAAAGATTTAATCTCGGGGGTAAGCTTCTTCTTAATTGTATCTCTATTAGATGTTTTGGACTTTAGCAATTCTTCCCAATCAATATTGCAAGTATCGCATACGATGCATTGATCCTTATGAAAACGATTCAGTATCGATATTGCTTCAGTATTTTCTTCAATTTCTCTTACTTGATGATTTGGGAGCAGTTCCATATTAGCCAATTGCTCAATTTGTGTTATGACGGGCTTCTTTTTAGTTAAATCCTCTACAAGAAAAGCTAGTTTTGCTTCGTCATATTCTTCAATAGCACACTCGGCGACTGTATTCATGGTCAAAACAATTTTCTCATCTGGGAATTTTCGACCTTTTTGTTTAGGATTAGCACAATCTTTTAAAAACTCCCTTAAATCACTATTACTAATTAAGTCGAGTAGAGGGCTTTTTGAGGCTTTTATGCCATTAGCATTCAATATTGCTATGACGGCAGCCAAAAATTCTTCTCTTTTTTCAGCTAGTTTATCTTGCAACTCAAATTCGTGCCGGATATTATCACCTAAGAAAAAATCTCTTGTTTCCCCGGATATTATATTTCTATTGTTTTGGTCACTTACAACGTGAAATAGTCCCGAATCAGAAGTATAATTAGTGCCGTCAAGTTCGAACTCAAGTTCAGTTTCGGGTGCTCCTGACAATACTTTTGACAAACTTGTCTTTCCGGTACCATTTGGGCCATACAATACACAGATTTTTTCACTTCTAGGAAAGCTAATTTCATTATTGATAGTCATAGGGGCAAAGTCACTTGTAAAGACTTCGGCGTTTTTTATTTTTTTAAAAAATAAAGACAATTATAGTACCTCCGTTTTCTGTCCTTTATAATAGTTTTTGAAGTTGTTCTTTTAATTTCTTTAGTTCAGCATTTAGTTCTATTTGTCGGTTGAACTGCTTTTCCTTGCGTACCTTTGCACGGAGTTTTTCGATTTCTTTTGTGAGCTTTTCCCTTGCTGCCTGCCGTTCGACCGTTTCTTTCAGGCTCTCGCTGTTTTCCTGTGCCAGCGTATCGCCTGCGATCTGACGGACAAGGTTCTCATAGACCGTATCCATGTTCAGACCGTCTATCCGCAGGGAGAATGATTTTTCCGTCACCCGGTCGGTATGATAATAATTTCCAACCTTGAATGCGGCGCTGACACTTTCTTCTTTGTAGCTTGTCCACAGCTGATACTGCTCCTCAAATTCAAGAATGAATATCAGATGATAGTGGAGTTGTTTGTCCATTTGCCGAAGCACGTTCAGGTCAAGCTCGCTCGTTTTCAGCTTGATAAGAAATACTTCGACTTCCTCGACAGTAGCACCTTTTTCCACGTTCAACGTATCGGCAGACAACTTATGCACCCACCGTATCGAGTTGATCTGATCTATGAAACTGCGTTCCAGTTTCTTGTCGATAGTCAGCTTGTCATAAAATTTGTTATTCGGAACAAGTCTTCCGAAATAGGTTTTCTCGGGCAGTCCGAACATTATTTGTCACCGTCCTTCACCACAAGAAAACATATCAGTTCAAAGTCCGACAGTCCAGAAATATCCGACACAAGCGCACTTGTGCCGCCCGAACCGAACAGGCTGTCAATATCGCTTTCGGCTTTCGTGTAAATGATTGAGTCGATAGCCATACTCAGCAGTTCGCTCATCTGCGACATATCCCTGCCGTCATCTGTCTCCTTATTGAACAACGCACACAGTTCCTTTATCGGCTCAGACTTGCCCCTGCACAGCAGACGCACATCGTCAAGCAGTTTCTTCGGATTCAGGTAATCACAGATCACCTCTCCGTCATTGCCGATATAGACCATGTAAAACGGATGTATGCGGTTCTGATTTCCGATGTTCACGCTGTCATTGACATTCCGCAAAACGAATATCACGCCCTCGCCAAGCTCGTCCGTAGCAGGAACAACTGCGTGAAGTCCTTTCGGTTTCTTTTCAATATCCTTATGTGTTTTGACATATTCCAGCAGATCAAGGCGGTATTCGTTAAGCCCCAAGTCCATGATAGAGATTCCGTCGTTCATATCCTCCATGTCAACTACTTCGTTCATCATCTTTTTAAGCTGAGAGCTACGGTATTCCAAATCGCCTTTTTCTTCCGCATTTATAAGGTCATCATCGCCTGTGGAGGTCATGACGGATATTTTCATTCGAGTTTCAACCCTTGATTTCAGGTTCAGATAATCATCAAGGTTCATATCAGGCCAGAAATTCACAAGCTGAATGACCTCGTTCTTGCTTCCGATACGGTCGATTCGTCCGAAACGCTGGGTGATACGAACAGGATTCCAGTGAATGTCGTAATTCACAAGATAATCGCAGCCCTGCAAGTTCTGACCTTCAGAAATACAGTCGGTAGCAATCAGAATATCGATCTCCTGCGTACTATTCGGCATCAGGACATCACGCCCTTTAGATATGGGCGAAAAGAGCGTCAGCACATTATTGAGGGTGGCTCTTTTCAGCTTGACAGTTGTTCTGCCGTCCTCGCTGCCTGTTATCATAGCAGTATCAAGTCCGAATTGTTGCTTAACATATACGCTGACATTCTCATAGAGATACTCCGCTGTATCCGAGAATGCCGTAAAGATTATCATTTTCTTGTTGCCTGCATTGATAGGCTCTATCTGCTTTTTTGCGATAAGCTCAAACAGCGCCTGCAATTTGGCATCATGTTCGGGTGTAATATCTCTTATCATCAAAATCAGCAGTTCAAGAGTGTCTTTATCCTTTTGCAGATCGTCACGCCATGAGCGGTAGTCCATATCCGCAAGGTCGATTTTAATCTTTTTGCCGACTGTGAAATCTGTGTTGCTGTCATCAATGTCAAGGTCATCATCGGTCATCTCGTACATATCAATATTAGCGGCACCGTGCTTTTCAAAAGCATTGATAGCATTTATCGTAGTAGTTATAAGATTATAGATACGCTGTAATGTCAGCGAGAATGAATTGACCGAGCTTTCAAGCCTTTTCAGCAGATTGATAGCCATAAGCCTGCGGATACCAAGCTCACGGTTAGACTGTCTGAAATTATCGCTTGTGTCCATATACTTTGAAATCTTACTTTCAAAGATATAATGGGACGGCATATAGATGCATAGCGATAATTCTATCAGACTGCTGTATATCTCATTGTAGTTTATGGCATTGTCAAGATCTGTAAGACACGGAGTAAGCGAGATAGGTTTCAACCTTTCGGGGAATTTTCCTATCTTTTCACTGTTATAATATTTCTGTATATGTTTCCTTGAACGTGCGATAGTTACGCTGTCGAGAAGTTCAAAGAAATCAAAATCGAGTATACGCAGCAGGGAGTCGGTCGTTCTTTCTTCCTTCGGATAGCTACTCCATTCGTTGAATACTCTTTGCGCCTGACGAAATATTTCTTCTATGGTTTTCTTGGTGTTCAGCTTTTCGCTCAAGCTCTCCGAGCAGCCCTCATAAGCAAGAGCGAGCTGATTTCTAAGATCGGTAAAACGGTTATTGACAGGAGTTGCCGACAACATAAGCACTTTAGTTTTAACACCTGCACGGATAACCCTATCCATAAGACGCATATATCTATTTTCGTGGGTATTTGAGTGTGTACCAATACCGTTTCTGAAATTATGGGATTCATCTATAACGATAAGGTCATAATTGCCCCAGTTCAGCCTGTCGAGATCAAGACCGTTGGAGTAACCGCCGTCACGGGATAAGTCCGTATGGAACAGTACATCATAATTCAATCGGTCTGAGGCGATAGGATTATTGACATAATTGTCCTTGTATGTATTCCAGTTTTCAGCGAGCTTTTTCGGGCATAATACAAGTACAGTCTTGTTACGGTTCTCATAATATTTGATAACTGCAAGTGCCGTGAAAGTCTTACCAAGACCAACACTGTCCGCAAGAATACAGCCGTTGTATTTTTCAAGCTTGTTGATGATAGCAAGCACGGCATCACGCTGAAAATCATAGAGCATATCCCATATCTTGCTCTGCTTGAAGCCTGTTGCTTCATTAGGCAGCTCATCTTCGGAAATATCCTCAAGAAACTCGCTGAAAACATGATACAGCGTCATGAAGTATATAAACTCCGGAGCATTTTCATTATAGGCGGTACTGATACTTTCGATCACTGTTTCGGTAACATCTTCAAGTTTGGATTTATCATTCCAAAGCTCATTAAAAACAGAAATGTACTGCTGCGCGAAGGGAGCATCGAGGCTGTTTACCATATTATAGGCGTTGTTTCCTCGGTCACAGCCTATATCGGTGGTAGTAAATCCCATGATCGGCATATATGCAGTTGTATCAGCAGGACTTTCAACGGTAATAAATCCGCCCATACTGTCACCGCTGACATTTGAGCGGAATTTCACCTTAGCTTTGATCCAGTCAGCACACTCCTTAGCGATAGCCTTCTGTGTCATTTCATTGCGGAGCTTTATCTCAAATTCCGTACCATACAGCCCTGACTCTCTGTCCAAACGGGGGATAAAAAACTCACGCTTCTCTTTCTTTGATGATTCCTTTACAAAGGTAGGAGATGTGAATATGAAGCGGAGTTCATCTATATTATCGAGCTGTTTTTTCAACTCTTTGTATGCGTACATAGAAAAGCAGGAGGCAGCGATCGTCATCTTACTGCCTTTCTTTATGTTTTCTATCAGTTCATCTTTTAACAGAGTGCTGATATTATCGATTACCTTCAAGCTGTTACCTCCCTTACTTCAAAGTAAGTACATAGGTCTGATTTTTCGCAAAATTATTGATTTGACGAGAAAAGCGAAATTTGTCCCGATAATATGCAGTTTTCAAGATGCTTACTGACGATACTTTTACGTTACCCTGACGGTCACGCACACTTGGACAGCAGACTCATACAGGTACGTTTGCGTTCCATATCAGAATGAATGTAGCGGTTGAGAGTGACCTCTACGGAAGAATGCCCCAGAATTTCAGACAGCGTTTTCACATCAAAACCCAGCTCGACACAGCGAGTGGCGAACAGATGGCGAGTGCTGTGGTAGTGGAATGACGGCAAATCTGCGTTATGCAGTATCTTGGCAAAGCGGTACTGCATAGTCCTCGGTTCAACAGGCTTCTTCCTGCCAGATACCACATACACCTCGCCGTTATCCTTAAACTGCCTGAGCAGATGGAGCAGACAATCGGGAATGGGGATCGTCCTCTTGGAGCTTTCGCTTTTCGGCTCGGTGATGATGAGCTTGGTGTGCCTTGCACCCGTTCTGCACTGTACCCGCTGAATTGTCTTGCTGACGGTCAAAGTCCGTTTTTCAAGGTCTATGTCCTTCCATTGAAGGGCGCAGACCTCTCCTATTCGCAAGCCCATATACATGGAAATGGATATACCCACGCTTGTAACAGACGGGCGCTTGTCCAGATATTTTTCAAGCCTGAGCTGCTGTTCCTTATTCATGACAGCAATTTCAGGCTTATTCTTTTTCGGGAGAACGATACCGTCAAGTACGTTACGGATACGATACTCACGGTTTGCATAGCGGAACACGGACTTGAACAGCACGATAATATCCGAAAGATACCGCACCGACAAGCCCTCTTTCAGCTTACGTTCGATAAATGCGTATATATCTTTCGCTTTCAGCATACAGCACTTTATCTCTCCAAAGGCAGGGATAAGGTGCTTTTCTGCCTTCATAGCATAGTTGGCAGCGGTAGATTCCTTGATTCGTGATGCTGTCACATGAAGCCACTCGGTCACAAGCTCCCTGACCGTCATTTCCGTTACAGCATATTGTTCTTCTGCCTGCCCCTGTGCGATCATTGCCTTGTATTCGGCTTCCTCACGGTTCTTGCCGTAGAATGAACGGAAAATACGCCTGCCGTTCTCATCTCTCCCCATAGATATACGGCACTCACAGCGTCCGTCCTTGCGTTTATATACTGTTCCTTTGCTCATAATAATACCTCCGATATAGTCTTTATGATTATTCTACCAAACTGACAAAATCGCTTGATCTTTCCTTGACATACGGAGGAATTTTTGGTATAATTTATTATATATATCCGGTTACGGCATTTTTGCCCGTATCGTCAAATCAATAATTTTGCGAAAAGATAGGATCAGTTTTGGCTTGATTTCTGCTTTCATGTTTTTTTAAAAGCTATCTTGTTGTTTTTATCAAAGATATTGAAACTTACTATTGCATACAAAAAAGAAAAGAGTATCATTCTCCCGTATTATAGGAAATTGATACTCTTTTTAGTTGTTATTTTGTTTTGGCGGTAAAGGTCACTTATGGGTTATCCATCTGTGACACTTAATATCATCAATGAATGGTACGCCAAAGACACCAGCAAAAAAATCCGTGCCGTTATGAAAGTGAAAGGCAATGCAGGAGAACATTTGACTGTTTTGCCTCCGTATGGATACATGAAATCGTCTGATGACAAAAAGCAATGGGTGAAGGATGAAGAAGCCGCCCAGGTAGTTTATGAAATTGGTCTCTATATCATGGATGGTTTGGGACCCTCGCAGATTGCAAGAAAACTGACGGAAAGAAAAATTCTTACTCCGGCTGCTTACTATGCGAGCAAGGGCAGAACAACCAATGTCACAAAGAAAGGTTCTCCTTACGCTTGGGATTCTTCTACGATTGCCGACATCATGGACCGCTGGCGTGAATACCTGGGGCACACAGTTAATTTCAAAACCCGTAAAAAATCCTACAAGAGTAAAAAGACCTTGCACAATCCTGAAAGCGAATGGAAGATTTTTGAGAATACCCACGAAGCCATCTGGACGGAGGCGATTGCCGATGCAGCAAGGCTCGCAAGGCAATCGCGGCGCCGCCCTACAAAGATGGGAGAAATGGGAATGTTCTCCGGCATGATGTTCTGTGCCGATTGCGGCTCCATCATGTACCAATGCAGGGCAACCAATTTCCGGCGCGATCAGGAATATTACCTGTGTTCCGGCTATCGGAAAAGCCGTGATGTATGTGGGCAGACACATTCTATCCGAACTGTTATCCTGGAAGAATTAGTTCTGCAAAATCTGCGCGAGATTGTTTCCTTCGCATCACAGCGCAAAGACGATTTTGTGAAGATGGTCATGGATGCGGATATGCGCCAGCGTAACCGAGGTTTGGCAAAACGGCAGAAAACATTGGTCTATGCCGAAAAGCGGATCGCAGAACTGGATACCATCTTCAAGCGTCTTTATGAAGATACCATTTCTGGAAAACTTTCTGACGAGCGTTTTCAAAAGCTCTCCGTCGGCTACGAGCAAGAGCAGCATCAGCTTCAAGAGGTAGCGGCTACCCTTCGTGGTGAAATCGAGGCGGAGGAACGCAAAAGCGCCAATGTGGAAAGGTTTCTCTCCGTTGTCGAACGGTATACGGAAATTCCCGAATTGACTCCGTGTATCTTGCATGAGTTTATCGAGAAGATTGTTGTCCATGCTGCCAGCGATTCGAAGGGCAAGAACCGTACCCAGGAAATTGACATCTACTATAAGGGCATTGGGGCCCTGGAAGTATCCAAAGTCACTTCATCAAGGCAAGAATGAGAAAAACGGCATAGCCGAAGCTATACCGTTTCTCTCTTGCCCCACGATGTTTTCTTATCGGGAGGCACCTTTGGCACCTCGTTTTTTATTTTCATAATACTTCTTCCCCTCTTGCATTTCTTCCCCCTTTATGCTATACTTAACCTTAACCGAATATCGAAAATACGGTACGAAAGGCTTTTTGCCCGGTAGGTAATAGGGAATCCGGTGAGAATCCGGAGCAACCGTCATTACTGTATCTGAGCCTATGCTCACAAGTCAGAATACCCCCGTATTTTTCGGCATTGTCTCTTGGACGAGGAAGAAGTACAGCCGATCTTCAGCTAAGGCTGTACCTTTATGCTTTTTTTGGCATATCCGTATGGCTTATGTTTGCTGTGCTAAAAGATCAGTTGTGCTTTCACTTTTTTTGTGAAGGCATTTTTTATTGCCGTTTTTCGTATTTGTTTACGGAGGTGACGTTATGGCAGACGAAAAATTCAGCAAGGCTGTCGCTATGCTTTGCGAAAAGTATGAACAGCTTGGTTCTCTGCCCAAACGCTCCGATTTTACTCCAAGCGAAGTCTGCTTTATAAAGCAGAAGCTCGGACCGTGGACAAGGGCGCTTGAAGCCGCAGGGCTGAAAGAGCCTCCGGCGGTTTCAGCAAAGGAGAAGAGCCGTGAAAAGCGTGAACGCTCCAGGCAAAGAAGAAAAGCGGCAAAACGCAGATTAGACGGTTAAGCCTTACGGCAAAAAAGAATAAAGGAAGGTAAAACTATGACAAATGTAAAGAAATTTACAGCAAAAGTGACAGCTTTACTGCTGGCACTTTCACTGGCACTGCTGTCAGTACCGCAGGTGAGCTTTACTGTATTTGCCGATGACGACCTCGGAAGCGTCCGTGTTATTGTAGAAAACACAACGTTTACCGAAGCGGTCAGCGGCGGTGAGGCTCCTGCGTGGACAGGTACCAAGGTCGACAAGTGGGTATCGCTTGACAAGACCTCAAGCGCAATGACCTGCATAAAGGACGCTATCGAAAGCTCCGGCTTTACTCAGAAGGGCGCAGATGATGGCTACATAAGCGAGATTGCAGGCCTTGCGGCATTTGACGGCGGCTCGATGAGCGGCTGGATGGGTACGCTCAACGACTGGTTTACAAACGAGGGTTTAACAGCCTATACCGTTGCTAACGGCAAGCTCGCAAGCGGCGATGAGATCCGTATGCAGTACACTATGGACTGGGGCGCTGACCTTGGCAATGACTGGAGCGGTACAGATACATCGCTTAAAGCAATAAGCAGCGATTACGGCACGCTTTCCCCCGAATTCAGCGCAAAGACCTATAATTATACTCTTACAGTTCCTTTCGGCACAAAGAGCATCAATTTCCGTCCTACCGCACTGAACAAGAAATTCAAGACGGTAAGCAAGATCGGCGACAAGACGCTGAGCCTTACAAAACCGACTGAAATAAAGGACGGCGATGTTATCACCGTTACGGTAGGCGAGGATGCAACAGCAAGCGCTTATAAGGTAACAATAAAGGAGGGCACAAGACCCGCCGCACGTTTTGACAGCTTTGCACTTTCGGCTTTCTCGCTTGACGGCTGGGACAATGACGCTTTCGACCCCGAAAAGCTCGAATATGATGTAAAGATAAAGTCTTACAGCACATCATCCTTCTATATCAACAGCGGAACTAAGTTCAACAAGGACCTGCTGAAGTGCTATGCGGTATACACCGATATAAACGGAGTTGCACAGAGAAACGAGATAAAGTCCGGCAGCTTCAACAGCATTTCTAATATTCCTTTCGGCTTGACTAAGCTGATTTTAGAGCTTTGCTACATTGACGATGAAAGCATAAAGACGCAGTATGTGTTCAACATAACACGTCCCTATGACTACACTGCGGAAATCGCAGGCACAAGCGGCATCACGCTTGTTCCCGCCGGCAGGGAGCTGTATGCGACAAAGTACAACGGCTTTGCAGAGGGAACGGTTTTCAGAAATGACGAAAACGGCAATGTTACCGATACGACCGGCACAAATGCAGAATGCCACAGCTACACAGCCTATGTTTTGGGAGGCACCGACGGAGTTGCACTTACTCTCAAGGGCAAAACCGCAAACGTTCATTTCAGAGCGAAGGCTGACGGTGAATATACAGAGCTTAAAAGCGGCGAAACAACTCCCGCATATTCCTTCGGCAAGGACGGCACTGTTACAGTATCAATAGATGTGGTTTCGGACGGCGATTATCTTACAGACAAGTTTGATGACGCAGACAAGATAACAAGCTACAAAATAAAGCTCGTAAAGGCTGACGTTTCTATAAAGAACGTACACTTTACCGAGCTTAAAAGCGAACACGGCGATATGTATCCCGCATTCGACCCGTCACTTCTCAGCTATAATATAGTTATAGCAAATGACGCAGAATTCCCCACAGTATATTTCAAGGTTGCCGACGGTTGCACAGTTAAGATAGGCAACGATGCCGCAACAGCAGATGAAAACGGCGTTTACAGTCTTGTTACCAAGAGCGCAAACACTACTGTAACGGTAACAGACGGCACTCTTTCAGAAAGCTATACTGTCAAGGCTACAAAGAGAAGCAAGTATGGCGTACCCGACAAGGTCGTTGATTATCTTTGCGTCAACAGCCAGTACACCAACGTTTCCTACGGTGTAGGCCCCGAGCAGACGCTCGCAGGCACTATAAAATCACTCGGTAACTTCGGCGGTTATATCACATATTACTATGAAAACCCAGTAACAGACGACCCCTCAAACCCCTACGGCCTTGACTTCTACGCTTACGGCAACAGCTTTGTAAGCGGCGGAAGTGCGGCTGAAAGCGGACAGGTGTATGTTTCTGAGGACGGCAAAACATGGTATGCGCTCGCAGGAAGTGAGCATTTCGAAGATACAACCATCACCGATTACGAAGTAACATACAAAAAGACAGCCGACGGTAAAACAAGCTGGACAGACAATCAGGGCAACTCAAACGACGGCTCAAAGCAGACAGGCAGATGGATTTCACCCAGCGTTTATTATATGAACGATCTTGCAAAGGGCGATACTGTCACACTCAGAGGCGTTGTTATCCCCAGTGTTCAGGGCAGTATACAGGGCGACAGCTCTACAGCTTCCTTTGTAGGCACGACAAGGTTCGGCTATGTTGACTACTTCAAGAACGGCACGATAGGCACTAATGTAAACGCATACAGCGAAAATGCCGAATCAAACGGTTTCGACTTAAAGTGGGCGGTAGATGAAAACGGCAACCCCGTTACATTCAAAAACGGCGTTCACTATATAAAGATACAGACAGCAAGCAACATCTGGGCAGGCGTATTCAACGAGAAATCGACAGAGGTTTCTTATGTTGTAAGAACAACTGCAAACGAGCAAGAGGTCGGCACGACAGCGCTTCCCGGAAAAATAGTCTTAACAGACGCAAACGGCAAGACAATAAAGGAAATCACTCCCGATGATAACGGTGTTTACGAGATAAGCACAGGCATCGAGGAAAGCGTGAACGTTTCCGTATCGGGCGCTGACGATGATAACATTTATATCAACAATCAGCGTGTAGCATCCGGCACAGAGGCTAAAATCGCACTTGACCGATCTGAAATAAAGGTTGTCAGAATAATCGTTCAGAACGGCGAAAAACAGCCCGTATACGCTTACTTAAAGCTCGTTCCTGATGATGTAAAGGCGGCTGAGCAGGTTGAAGAACTTATTGACGCTATAGGCGATGTAACGCTCGACAGCTATGACAGCATCACAGCGGCAAGAACGGCTTACGACAAGCTCAGCGACAACGCAAAGACGCTTATAGGAAACTACGAAACCTTAACAGCCGCAGAAGAAGCTCTCGCTAAGGCTGAGGCTGACGTTATAAGCAATGCGATAAAGGCAATAGACGCAATCGGCAAGGTGACCGCTGACAGCAAGGGCAACATCGACAGTGCAAAGGACGCTTACTCAGCAGTTCCCGAGCGTTTAAGAGATAAGGTCACAAATTCGGATACTCTTGACAAGGCAATAAAAAGATTTGCCGCTATCGACACGATAAAGCAGGCAGGCACAAAGAGCAAGGATCACTTCAGCACTGTTCTCGGTACTCTTGCGGATAACAATATCTACCCCGTTCAGTCTATCGGCGGCGAATGGTCGGTAATAGCGCTTTCAAGATCAGGAAAGCTCTCTGCCGACAAGGCGGCAAAATACTACAGCGAGCTTTGTGAAGCAGTAAAGGCTAACGGTTCAGACAGACTTTCAGACAGAAAGCCTACGGAGAACGCAAGAGTTATAATCGCTCTGTCCTCACTCGGAAAGAATTCCGCAGACATCGCAGGCTATAACCTGCTGAGCGGTCTTGACGATATGGACTATATCACATCTCAGGGTATCAATGCGGTTATATTCTCACTTATAGCATTCGACACTACAGATTACAGCGCAAAGACGCACGATGAGCTTATCGCTTATATTGTTGACAATATGACGGGCAAGGGCTGGGCGCTCGCCGGCGATACCGCAGACGTTGACCTTACGGCTATGGCTATACAGGCACTCGCTCCCTATGCGGCTGACGAGAAGGTAAATGCGGCTATAGACAGCGGTCTTGAATTCCTCGCAGAATCTCTTGACGAGAACGCAAGATATGCAAACGGCAGTGAAAGCACCTCGCAGGTACTTATCGCACTTGCCGCTCTCGGCATTGACCCGCTTACAGATTCAAGATTCATCGTTGACGGCATCACGCTTATCGACGCACTTGAAAGCTACGCTACAGAAAACGGCTACAGCCACACGCTCGGCGGCGAAGAAAACTACATGGCTACCGAACAGGCGGCACTCGCTCTTACAGCTTATGAGCTTTCAAAGGACGGCACTTCACTTTACGAAATGTCTGCGAAGGCTGAGCCGACAGAACCCGAAAATCCCGATACGCCCGTACAGCCCGGCGATTCCGTAAAGCCCGGCGATTGCTCAGGCAAGCCCGAAGATAAAAACGATCCCATAAATCCCGGTACAGGTGTACTTGTAACAGGCGGTATGGCAGTTCTCATCTCAGGCGCAGTTATGCTTATTTCGAAGAAAAAGCGCAAATAAGTAAAACTATTATGTAAATGCTTGTTCCGTACCTGTTTTTATGATAAAATAGGTGCGGAACAATTTTTACATAACCGATATTTCACGGAGAAAAAATGAAAGCTATTTTTGATAAATACAAATATATACTCGGTCTTGGGCTGGCTCTTGTCGCTGTGGTGATAATTGCGGTAGTTTCCGCCGTTGCGGGAAAAGATGCCGCCGAAAACAGCGGTATATCATACGTTCCCCCCGAAACATCATCGTTTACAACCGTAGAAAGCCTTGTCGCAACAACGGCTTTTCAAACAGACGGCAATTCTCAGACAACGCCCGCAACAACCATTACGGACACTTCTTCACAAACCTTACCTGAAAGCGAAAAGCCGGAAACAACGGCAATAACCTCTGTCGCATCAACATCATCTACCGCCACAGACATTTCAAAGCCAACCGAAAAGCCCGTTTTCACATCCGCCCCGACATCTTCGGCAAGTCCGGCATCTTCAAAAGTCACAACAGTATCAACCGCTTCATCTGTAATATCAACGACCCCGAAGCCAGACAAGCCGATAAAGAAATATGACAACACCTGCACATTCGTTATAGATTGCAAAACCATACTCGATAACAAGGATAAACTGAAAAAAGGACTCGAAAAGTACGTTCCCGATGATGCCGTGATATTCAGCAAAACGGTCGGATTCAACAGCGGTGAAAGCGTATACGATATACTCCGCCGTATCTGTGACGAAAACAGCATTCAGATGGAGGCAAGCTACACCCCTGCGTTCAGCTCATACTATGTCGAGGGTATAAACAACCTTTATGAATTCGACTGCGGACAAGGCTCAGGCTGGATGTACAGTGTAAACGGCGTTTTCCCGAACTACGGCTGTTCATCGTACAAGCCCGCAAACAACGATGAAATAGCGTTCCGCTATACCTGCGAGCTTGGCTACGACCTTCAAAACTAAGGAGCAACAATGGAAAGAACACACCCTGTAACAGTGGCAATGTATTTTCTGTCGGTGATACTGATAACCGCAATAGTGCAAAGCCCCGTCTTTATGGCGGAGGCTCTTGTCTGCTCTGCCGTTTTTGCTTTTTTACTGAACGGAAAAACCGCCGCAAGAACGCTTTTTGTAATGCTGCCTATGGCACTGCTTGCGGCGGTTATAAATCTTCTGTTTTCAAACAGAGGCATAACCGTGCTTGCAAAGTTACCGAGCGGCAACAGTATCACACTTGAAACGCTTATTTTTTCGCTGTTTACAGGCGCTATGACAATATCGCTCGTTATGTGGTTTATCGGACTTAACAAGTGTATGACAAGCGATAAAACGGTATATCTTCTCGGAAAAGCACTGCCGTCACTCGCTTTGCTGTTATCAATGACGCTGCGTTCAGTGCCTATGTTTGCAAGACGGGCAAAGCAAGCGGCGGCGGCTCAGCGTTTTGTTGGGAACGATATATACGAGGGCAACTTTAGAAGCCGTATCAGAAGCGGTGTTCACGTTCTCTCCGTTGCTGTAACGGATACCCTTGAGCATAGTGCATATACCGCACGATCTATGAAATACAGAGGTTACGGTACGGCAAAACGTACAGCCTACAGCATATTCAGATTCGCACCCGCAGATTATATTATAATGTCGGTGACCGTGATATGCACAACCGCAATTATTATTCTTTTTGCAAGCGGTAAAGCCTATTATCTCTACTATCCCGAATTTATCCTGCCGATGACAGCTTTCGATATTTCTGCGGATGTTTTCTGGCTCATACTCTGTGCGATGCCTGTTGCAGCCGAGCTTTATTCACGTTTTAAACGGAGGGAAAGAAATGGAGCTTTATAATATTTCAAATCTGTCATATTCCTATCCCGGCTCGGATATGAACGCACTCTCCGATATTTCGCTTAAAATAAACAAAGGAGAATTCGTAATACTCTGCGGCAGCTCGGGAAGCGGAAAATCCACGCTTTTAAATCTTATGAAAGCGCCTGCCGATGCAGGAACGCAAAAAGGAAAAATTTCTTTCAGCGGTCATTTTGCCGGCTTTGTCACGCAGTTTACCGACGAGCAGATTGTCTGCGACAAGGTTTGGCACGAGCTTGCCTTCGGTGCGGAAAGCATAGGACTTTCGCAAAACGAAATACGCTCGCAGGTTTCCCAGACCGCATTGTTCTTCGGCATAGAGGACTTGCTGTACTGCGACTGCGACAAGCTCTCTGGCGGTCAGAAGCAGATGATTAACTTAGCGTCTGTAATGGCTATGAACCCCGATGTACTGCTCCTTGACGAGCCGTTGTCCCAGCTTGACCCTATTGCTTCCACGCAGTTTATTTCTCTGCTTGTGAGAATAAACAAGGAGCTTGGTACGACAGTGATTGTTGCGGAGCATCAGCTCGGCGGTCTTTTATCCGTTGCAAAGCGTGCCGTTATGCTCGACAACGGCAAGGTGTGCCACGACGGCGACGCAAGCTCTCTTACAGAGCATCTGTCAGAAAATAATCACCCTATGCTTTTTGAAATGCCGGCAGGTGTAAGAGCAAGCGCATCTGTCAGCAATGTTCTTCCACTGCTTGACGTTCCCTCCGCTAAGAACTGGTATACGTCCTACGGAGAAAAACACACGCTCATATCACCTGCCGCCGCAGACGATACGCTGTCGGAGGAAAGCTGTATATCCGTAAAAAATCTGTCTTTCGGCTATAAGAACAGCAAAAGAGATATTATAAGAGACCTTTCGCTTGACATAAAACAAGGGAGCATAACCGCAATTGTGGGCGGCAACGGCGCAGGAAAATCGACCCTGCTCAGCCTTATCTGCGGTACGCTTAAGCAAAACAGCGGAAAAATAACGATAAACGGCGGAAAGATAGGTTTTCTTCCGCAGGACCCTACCCTGCTTTTCAATAAGGAAACGCTCAGAGAAGAATTTGCCGATAATGCCGATGAAATAGTCGCCGCATTTAATCTTACGCACCTGCTGTCACGTCACCCGTTTGACTTATCCGGCGGTGAACGGCAGAAGGCGGCGCTCGCAAAGCTCGTTTCCTACGGTGCGGATATACTTCTTCTTGATGAGCCGACCAAGGCGGCGGACGCAGTATATAAGCAGATGTTCTCGGCATTATTGAAACAGCTTAAAGCAGACGGGAAAACGATAGTAATCGTCAGTCACGATATGGACTTCTGCGCCGAAACGGCGGATATATGCGCCCTGCTTTTTGACGGTGAAATAAGCGTATCTCTGCCGCCGTCACAGTTCTTCGCTGATTCCTCATTCTTCACAACAGACAGTTCGAAAATTGCCAAAAACGTATGCGATAATGTTTACACTGTCGCAGGGCTTATAGCTTCTCTCGGAGGAAGGGCTGAAAACTACGGCGATCTCTCCGGACGTTTTCACGGCATAAAAGGCGATAAGCCCGACACAGCAGTACCGCAACGCAAAAAACGCAAAAGGCTGTCGGTTTTCCGAAAGGTAATGCTTTCGCTCGGCAGTGTCGGATTTGTTTTTATGCTTTTAGCCGGTACCGGCATATTCCCTTTTGAGATACCGTCAGAGCCGTTCTGGCTGCAATATGCGTTGCTGTGCGTCCCGATGATTATGCTTATAATCGGCGTCGCTCCGAAAAACTCAATGGCAAAGCCGCCCGTAACCGCAAAAAAAGTTACGCCGTCCGATATTGTCGCAGGCATTATAACCGCCGTTCTTATCCCATTCACAGTGATACTCGGCACACTTTTTATTCCGAATGACACAAGAAAGCATCTGCTGATAATTCTTGCTGTGCTTGTCGAGTGCCTTGCCGCTTTCTTTATCAGCTTCGAAAAAAAGAAGCCGTCCGCAAAGGATATTGCGGTGCTTGCCGTGCTTTCTGCGGCGGCTGTCGCAGGAAGGGAGCTTTTCTTTATGTTCCCTCAGTTCAAGCCAGTTGCCGCAATCGTTATCATAAGCGGAACGGCGCTCGGTGCACAGGCAGGCTTTCTTGTCGGTGCGGTTTCCATGCTTGTATCGAATATGCTGTTCGGTCAGGGTATGTGGACGCCGTGGCAGATGTTTGCAATGGGGCTTCTTGGCTTTTTCGCAGGTATCATCTTCTCGAAAAAGCGCAACACGCTCGCCCTTTGTATCTACTCCTTCCTGTCAGTCCTCGTTATTTACGGCGGAATAATGAATATATCAAGTGTGCTTACCTACACGACCGATATAAACTTACAGACAATTACCGCATATATCATCTCCGGCATACCCTTTGACCTTATCCACGCAGTATCCACAGTTATATTTGTGCTTATAACAGGCGACGCACTATTGAAAAAATGCTGCCGTCTGAGAGTAAAATTCGGATTATTTCAGTGATTTCAATAAATTCGACAAAATTTCTGACATATTATCCCATTTTTCAACTTTATTTTTGATTTGTTATTGAAATGCGCCTTTCTTTAAACTATAATTTTATTATAGGATAATTGTAAAGTGAGGTGGGAGCATGGCTTATGTACTCGAGGTTATAAGCAAGGATGGGAAAATCAAATACATCAATTCCGCAAAAGCAACCGTATATTGTCCGGAATATGCCGCACGGTATGACGACAAGAAAACTGCTATGACAGTAGCGGCGGCACTCCTGAGAAATGAGTGCTACCAATCTATAAGTGTTAAAAAGCTCTCGTTGGAGCTATGTGTTGCTTCGTATAAAAGAAACCGTTCATTATCATTCAATTTTATTTATCCCGATATATATAAGGGCAGCAGCTACAAATAAAACGGGTGTTTTATCTGCATTTTCGGCAGGATAAACTCACACCGTTAAAATTATGGCTTTCTGCATTTATGTACAATCTTTCCCGCAAGCAAAAATGGCGTCACGCTTTTCGGCGTGACGTCATTTTCATATATAGCAAGGAGAATCGGAAGCGTTTATTCCTTTACAGAGCCTGAAACAAGGTTGCTGTAAATAAACTTCTGCATCGAAAGGAAGATTATCAGAGTAGGTATAATACAGATAATTACACCGGCGAAGATAATTTCCCACTGTGAGCCGTAAGGACCGATGAACTTGTAAAGGGCGGTCGATACGACCTGAAGTCCGTCACTGGGCATATACAGGTTTGCTGTATAGAAGTCGTTGTATATGCTTACGAACTTGATTACAAGAACGGTCGCAATAGCAGGACGGAGCATAGGGAGAATGATGCTCAGGTATACTCTCGGATATGAACAGCCGTCAAGTATCGCACTTTCGTCAAGGGATACAGATATGTTATTGAGGAACTGTATGAAGATATAGATCGAAACTATATCAGTACCGATATAAAGGATAATCGGTGCGGCGAGGGTGTCATAAAGACCGAGTGCGTGCACTACCTGGAATACCGTTACCTGCATAGAGATATTCGGCAGGAGTGCGGCAATAAGGAATATATTCTTTACGAGCTTTGTGAACACCATTGTAAAACGCTGTACAACAAAGGCGGTCATAGTACCTGTGATTATCGTTCCCGCACACGAGAACACAAGGATAATAGCGGTATTGATAAGGCCTCTCATTACGTTACCCTGCAGGAAAGCCGTCTTGAAGTTTGCCAGCTCCACCACCTTAGGAAGCTCAAACGCTCCGCTTGTCAGAAAATCCTCGTGGCTTTTCAGCGAGCCGAGTAATACGACTACCAGAGGCACGATAACTATAAGGCAGGCTATGACAAGCACGGCGTATTTCAATACGTCTATCAGTATTCTTACACCCTTGGGCGTTTCCTTGAACCTGTATTTATCCATATTGAAAGAGGTCTGTCCGGAGTTTTCGGTTGTTGTGATATTGTCTGTCATTGTTACACCTACTTTTCTTCCTTAAAGAATATCTTCTGGATTATCGTAATCAGTATTATTATAAACAGCAGAACGATAGCCATTGCGGACGCAAGTCCGATCTTCTGGTACTGGAAGCCCGTTTCGATCGTCTTGATAACGAAGGTCGATGTTCCCATCTTACCGCCGGTTATAATATACGGTATCTCAAATACAGACGCTGCACCCTTGATGGCAAGGATAAGCTGTAATGCGATGATTGTTCTGATACCGGGGAAAATTATATGCCAGAACTTCTGCCATGCGTTTGCACCGTCAAGGTCAGCCGCTTCGTAAATGTCAGGCGAGATAGACTGGATAGCGCCGATGAACATCAGAATATCAAAGCCGATATAACGCCATACCGACGCAAAAACCAGACACCAGTTGTTGATAGCGCCGTTTGACAGCCACTTTACAGGATCTGCTCCGAAAAGTGCGATTATGGAGTTGAGCGTACCGCCGTCATCGCCTCTGAAGAATCTCTGGAAGATAAGCGCTACCGCAACGCCGTTCATAAGATAAGGGAAGAAGATAACTCCCTTGAACAGTCCTGCGAACTTTATTTTCGAGCATAACAGAGTTGCGATGAAAAGTGCAAGTCCGAGCTGTATAAACGAGCCGACAAAGTAGTACAAGCTGTTGATGAGCGTTGAAAGATATGCCATATCGGTAAACAGCGTCTTATAGTTGTCGAAACCGACCCATTGTACATTTACGCCAAGCTGGTCACGTTGCTGGAAGCTGAATATTATCATATTAACAGCAGGGATAATAGTGAAAAGTATCAGCAGTGCGACAGGTATCGCCAGAAACAGCACTGTGGTCATGTATTTCTGACCTGTATAGCCTTTAAGCCACTGCCATAATGTGCGACGCTTATGAATTGCGGTAACGCCTTGAGTAGCCATAAATCTGTCCTTTCAAGAAATAATTTCTATTTTTGGTAATCAGTTGATTTTTCCCATAAAAACCTATACGGAAAGACTTACGCCTTTCCGTACGGGTTTGTGTGTTTGGAGTATCTATGAAGAAAATACGATAGCGTTAATTAGCCGTTAGCCTTGATGTATGCTTCAAGCTCTGCGTTAGCATCTCTTGTAGCTGCCCATTTCTTATTAACGGAGTCTGCGATAGCCTTGAAGCCGTCTTCGCCCTTGCCGGCAAATGCTGCTTCAGCAAGCTGGAGCTTGAAGTTAGCTGAGTCGCCTGTCCATATACCAACCTCAGAATCCTTGTCGATAGCGTTGAATACACCTGTCAGACCTTCGGGAGCTGATGCCGCTGTGAAGAATTCACAACCGTCAAATGCTGAGAGGTAATCAGGGAGCTTGCTGCCTTCAAGTGTATTGATACCGCCCTCAGCCTCAGAGAAGCCGGATTCAGCGATGAACCATTCAATATACTTCTTGCCGAGATCCTTCTTGTCATCGGCAATGTTCTTGTTTACGCCCATGCAGTAGTCTGCTGCGTACTGTGCGTACTGCTTGCCGTCCTTAGAGAAGGGAGCGGGCATATAACCGATATTTTCGGGATCAAGATTATTATCCTTAGCGATCTGCTGGAACTGTGAAACTGCCCATGAACCCATTGTCATTGTAGCAACTTCGCCCTTTGCAATCATCAGCTTTGAGCCTTCCCAGTCGGAGCTCATCGGGTCGCCCTCGATAAGAGTAGAATCTGAATATATATCGTACATCAGCTTGAATACGTTGTAGTAAGGCTTGCCTTCTGTGAAGAAGTCTTCCTTGTTTACGATAAGGTCTGTTTCAAAGTTGGGGTTGCCTGAAGAAGGAACAACAAGGCTTGACCACTGTGAAGCTGTCCAGCTTGCTTCCTTGAAGTTTGTGTAGTAAGGAATTACATCGGGGAACTTTTCCTTGATCTTCTTTAAGTCAGCAATGAATTCGTCGGCTGTCTTGGGCATTGTTGTGATGCCTGCGTCTGTCCATACCTTCTTGTTGTAGCAGATACCGCCGCTTACCGAACCTAAGTGAGCAAGGCCGTATACTGTTCCGTCATACATCTTCTGATCTGCCCACTTGTACTTATCCTTAAGCTCATCGTACTTGCCGAGAGGCTCGAAGAAGTTTGAAAGATCGGCGAGCTTAACTGTATCGGGTATCATGAGTACATCGCCATATTCCTTGGTGCTCATCATTGTCGAAACGTCATCTGCGTAGCTCTTGAATGACTGATATTCAACAGTGCAGTTGTACTTTTCTTCAAAAGCGTCTGTCATCTTGTCGAGTGAGCCGTCATCCTTACGGTCTGTACGGTGAGTAAGAACCTTGAGTGTGATCTTTTCGCCCGAAGGTGTAGTAGAAGATTCTTCACCCGATGTTGCAGAACTGTTATCTTCTGTCTTTGATGAAGATGAAGATGATGTACTGCCTGATGTTGATGATGTTGCATTGTTACTGTTGCAGGCTGCCAGCGAAACTGCTGTGCTTGCCGCAAGGATACCTGCGAGTATCTTCTTTGCTTTCATGTGATAATTTCCTTTCTGGTCGGACAGTGCTTAGCCACTGGTCCTTAGTTGATAGTTAATGAATTTAGCTTATGTTTATTAAGCTGTTTCCGCTTGCTTAATTCACTTAAGATTATACAACGTTTTAGCTAAAAGTCAATACGGCTATAGGAAATTCAGCTAAAACACATAAATTATATTTGTTTATTATGTGCATTAAAAACAAAATTCACACTAACTTAACTGTGTTACACAGTTTTATTAAGTAAGTATCGGTGTAACCCGTTTTCACACTTACAAATTCGTTTAACTAAATAATTTTATGTTAGGTTACATATATTTCACACTGTTTTTTGTTGTTTTTAAACGCTGTTAAATTCGCCCGTAAATATGATGACTCAAAAATTCTCGGCTATTCATTAAAAATAAAGGAGATAAAGTTGCGGGTGTAGGGGAAGTGTGGTATAATAACCTCAGACTTAAAATCCGCCGGGAGCGGATTTTGCCGTGCAAAAGCACGGCTTGCGGCGCACCGCACGTCTGAGAACATTTTACCATTAAATCTTTTGTCTGACGACAAAATACGGCGTACCGCCGTGTCGGTTTACACCGACTTGATTTATGGTATAATAACCTCAGACTTAAAATCCCATTATAAAAATTATATATGTTTTCCGACAGCCTGGCAGGCATAGCCTGTCATTATTTCACTGCTCGTTTCATATAATGTACAAAAATTTACCGAAAGGTCGGACAATATGAAACTGAACATGAAACGATTTGAATTTAAGCGGCTAAGAACACGAATCCCGGCACTTATAGTCCTGCTCGGCTGTTTTACCGTCATTGCGGCAACTGCCGACTACTCGCAGATGAGCGTTAGAGCGTCAACGTCGCACGTTACAAATAAGAAAACCATCGTACTTGACGCAGGGCACGGCGGAACAGACAGCGGTGCGGTCGGCATAAACGGTGAGCTTGAAAAGAATATCAATCTTGCTATTGTGCGTGATCTCAGCGATATGCTGACATTATCGGGATTTAATGTAGTGCTGACCCGTGACAGCGATATTTCGATACACGATGAAGGCGTAAAAGGCACACGGGAACAGAAGGTTTCCGATATGAAGAACCGTCTTGATATTATAAACAAGTACGGGGACTGCCTGTTCCTGTCTATCCATCAGAACAAGTTCACCGAGCCTGAATATTTCGGCGCACAGATTTTCTACACGGCGAACAACCCCGACAACCGTATGATAGCGCAGATAATGCAGGATAATTTCAAGACAATACAGCCGGGCAATGACAGACAGATAAAGCAGGAGGGCGACGAGCTGTATCTTTTCAAGAACACAAAGATACCTGCCGTGCTGATAGAATGCGGATTCCTCTCAAATCCCGATGATGCGGCAAATCTGTCGGACGCCGCCTATCAGCGTAAGGTAGCCTATACTATATACAACGGGATACTTACATATCTCACCTCAAAGCCTGCGGACAATGCAGGCCGGACGGAAATTTCAACGAGCAGTATTCCCGAAAACAGCGGTGATATTACAAGCTCCGGACAGTAATTCATCGGAAAGGACGAAAAAATGGCAAAATCAAAATCAGTATATATATGCAGTGAGTGCGGTCAGGAATATCCGAAATGGAGCGGACGCTGTAATGCCTGCGGTGCATGGAACACGCTTGAAGAAACGCTTATACAGCCAAAATCCCACGGTCTTGCGAAAAGCACGGGCGGCGGCAGACTTCCGCTTTCAAGTATAAACAACCTTTCGTTCAGTGATGAAACAAGATACAAAACGGGAATGTCGGAGCTTGACAGGGTACTCGGCGGAGGACTTGTCAAAGGCTCGCTTGTTCTGCTCGGCGGCGACCCGGGTATCGGCAAATCGACGCTTCTTTTACAGATATGCGGCTGTCTTGCGCAGGATAAGACCGTGCTGTACATATCAGGAGAGGAAAGCGAACGTCAGATAAAGCTCCGTGCCGACAGGCTGGGAGTTGCAAGCGACGGGCTTTATATCAGCGCCTGTACCGACTGCGATACTATAATAGAGGGCGTGCGTGAGAACAAGCCCGATGTTGTGATAATCGACTCGATACAGACAATGCAGTTGACAGAGCTTCAGTCCGTTCCCGGCAGTCTTGTGCAGGTAAGAGAATGTACCTCGGCGTTTATGCAGATGGCAAAGAGCCTTGAGGTAGCCGTGTTTCTTGTAGGTCATGTAAACAAGGACGGCGGTATAGCAGGTCCTAAGGTGCTTGAGCATATAGTGGACACGGTGCTGTACTTTGAGGGCGACAAACAGCTAAGCTACAGGATATTAAGAGCCGCAAAGAACCGTTTCGGCTCGACCAACGAAATAGGCGTGTTTGAGATGCAGGACAAGGGGCTTGAGCAGGTCGAAAATCCGTCTGCAATGCTTCTTCTCGGCAGACCCGCAGGGGTAAGCGGTATAACCGTGCTTTGTACCGTCGAGGGTACACGGCCTATACTGGCAGAGGTGCAGGCGCTTGTCAGTAAGACCTCGTTCTCCGCTCCACGCAGAATGACGACAGGCTTCGACTACAGCAGGCTGTGCGTTCTGCTCGCCGTGCTTGAAAAGAGGACAGGCTACAACTTCGGCGGATATGATGTATATATAAATGTTATAGGCGGACTTAAAATAGACGAGCCTGCCAGCGACCTTGCGATTGCTCTTGCTCTTTATTCGGGACTTCGTGATATTCCGATAGGCGATGATGTAGCGATGTTCGGTGAGGTCGGTCTCGGAGGAGAAATAAGAGCGGTATCGCATATAAGAGAGCGTGTGCGTGAGGCGGCACGAATGGGATTTTCAAAGTGCATTGTGCCGAAATCCTCGCTTAAAAATCTTGACAAGAGCGAAAACTACGGAATAAGCATATACGGCGTGGCAAATCTTCAGCAGTCATTCAAGGTGCTTGAGATGTTCACAAAAGAAAGCGAAGGAAACAAAGAATGAAACTTACCGACATTTCAACAATAAGACAGCTTTTTGAAAAGCACGGCTTTTCTTTTACAAAGTCGCTCGGTCAGAATTTCCTGATAAATCCGACCGTCTGCCCTAAAATTGCCGAAATGGGCGGCGCAGGAAAAAATGTCGGCGCTATAGAAATAGGCACGGGTATCGGCGTTCTGACAAGGGAGCTTGCCGAGCGTTGCGAAAAGGTCGTAGCTATTGAAATAGACACGGGGCTGAAACCCATTCTTGACGAAACGCTCGAAGAATACGACAACGTTGAGGTTATTTTTGCGGACGTTATGGAAACAGACCTGAACAGGCTGATAGCCGAAAAGTTTCCCGATATGGACGTGATAGTTTGTGCGAATCTGCCCTACTATATAACTTCGCCCGTAATAATGAAGCTGCTTGAGGAAAAACTGCCGATAAAAGCGATAACCGTAATGGTACAGCTTGAGGCGGCAGACAGGATATGTGCCGCAGTAGGAAGCCGTGAGTGCGGTGCTATCACAGCATCTATAAACTATTACGCAAAGCCTAAGAAGCTGTTTCGGGTAAACAGGGGATCATTCATGCCTGCCCCCAACGTTGACAGTGCGGTCATAAGTCTTGAACGGTATGAACAACCGCCGTACAAGGTCGATAACGAGCCGCTTTTCTTCGAGGTGATAAAGCAGGCTTTCGCTCAGCGCAGAAAACAGCTTGCCAATCCCGTTTCGGCATATTTCAAGATACCGAAAGCGGTGCTTGCGGAAAAGATGACCGAAGGCGGTATACCGGCTACCGCAAGAGCAGAACAGCTTACGATGAGCGAGCTTGTGAAGCTGTACGAGATAATAGACGATTTGAAAAAGGAATAAAATTGATTGCCACGATGTGAAAAATCGTGGCTTTTCTTTTTATATTTAATAGACATTTTCTCTCATTTGTGCTATACTTTAAATAAGTGTAATCTACAACATTCGCAAAGGGGGCGGCGCATGAAAAAGCATATACCGGCGGCAACGCTTGCAGTGGGTATAATCGCACTGTGTGCCGTTCTCGGCGGCTGTAACGGAGAGGGGCAGACATCTTCTGTTCAGACGACCACAACCTCCGTCACAACATCGGCAACGGTAAAAAGCACCACAGCGTCACAGACTTCACCGCAGACCGCATCTTCGGCATCGTCAATAACTACTGTAACAACAAAAGAAACGACCACAACCACGGCTGTCACCACAACAAAACAAACCGAGCCGCCTGCGACGGTCGCTCCTATAACAGATCCGCCTCAGACCGACCCACCACAGACCGACCCACCTCAGACAGAGCCGTCACCGCCGTATATAATCACTCCGACCGCTGACGGGGTCAAGGTTTACAGCAACGGCGACGCACTTATAGACGCATCGAATTCATCACAGGGTTATCTGATGATAAAGCTGAAAAAGGCGATGAGCGGCAGCTACAGAATACTGGTAAATGCCGATGATATAAACGTCCGCTACACGTTCCAGCTTAATAATTCGGGAAACTATGAGGTCATACCGATAACAGAGGGAAGCGGAAGCTATACCGTGAGCGTCCTTAAAGTAACAAGCGCAGGAAAAGGAACGGTAATGTTCAAGCAGGCGCTGAGCGTTTCGGTTTCCGACAGCTTCCTGCCGTTCCTTACTCCTAACCAGTTCTGTATGTATAACTCCGGTTCATCGTGCGTTGCGCTTTCATCTACGCTGTGCGGAGGAAATAAGGATACTATAGCAAAAACAGCGGCGATTTATGATTATGTAATAAACAACATCAGCTATGTTTCCACTGCTGAAAACGGTGCAAACGGCTATATTCCCGTACCCGACACGGTGCTTGCAAACAAAAGCGGAATCTGCTTTGACTATGCCTCGCTTATGGCGGCAATGCTCCGCTCGCAAAAAATTCCGACAAAGGTTGTTGTCGGCTACGCAGGCGACATATACCACGCATGGATAAGCGTGTATGTAGACGGAAGCGGTTGGATAGACGGCTATATCTATTTTGACGGCAACAAATGGAACAGAATGGACCCCACCTTTGCGGCAAGCGCAAAGGACGAAAACGATTATAAAAGCATAGTTGATTTCATATCGGACGGAAGCAACTATTCCGTGATATATTATTATTGATAAGCGAAAAATGATACGGAGGGATAAAATGAGCAAAAAGCACTACCTTTCAAACGAGGATATTTCGATACTCTGTGCCGAGCTTGCGTCTGTCGTAAGCTCAGGTCTTACAATAACAGACGGGATACTCGTCATATTACAGGACGGAGAGGATAAGAACAAGGCTGCACTCCTTGAAAAGATACTCCGCTCTATAGAAACCGGCAGCAGTATAACAAGAGCATTTGACAAAACCGAAGTGTTCCCTAACTATTTCATAAAGATGCTTGAGGTCGGAGAAAGCACCGGCAGGCTTGATACCGTGCTGGCTTCTCTTGCCGACTATTACGCAGGCATAGACGAAATAAGCACCTCGATCAAAAGTGCGATTGCATACCCTTCGGTACTGCTTATCATTGTTTTTGCGGTGATTATTCTGTTGTCGGTTTATGTGCTTCCGATATTCTCAGACGTATTCGCACAGCTCGGACTTACCCTGCCCGACAGCGCACAGTGGATTATAAGCGTCGGAGGCGTAATAAGCGATGTTGCTATATTGATAATCGGAATACTCGCTTTTGTGATAATACTCGGCGTTGTGCTTTACAACTTTGTAAGGCCTTTCAGAAAAGCGGTTCTTCGTGCGGTTTCTCACACGAAAACGGCAAAAACTCTGTATGCCGCAAGATTTTCAGCCGCTCTTTCAATGACGCTTTCCAGCGGAATGGATATAGACGAATCGCTCGATATGTGCGAAAATCTGCTCGAAAACGAATATATGCGTGAAAAGCTGAGCCTCTGCCGTAAGGAAATGGCGGACGAAAAGCCTTTCGTTGACGCACTCGACAACACGGGTATGTTCTCTGCGGTCAATATGAGAATGATAAACATCGCATTCAGCACAGGTACGCTCGACAAGACTATGGCAACGATAGCGGAAAATGCGGAAAAGAAGGTTTCGGCTGTTATACAGACCTCCGTTGCCCGCTTTGAGCCTACTATGGTAATAATCATGGCTGTAGCCGTAGGTTTCATACTTCTTTCCGTAATGATACCGCTGATGAGCGTAATGACGGTCATAGGATAATATCGGTGATAATATGAAAACAAGAAATCATTCAAGTGCATTTTACATAATAAGAGATGCGGTCATTGCGGTCGCTCTTTCTGCGGCGGCTGTTGCGATTGTCACGCTGTCGATAGCCGGCAGCGAGGAAAACCGAAGGAGCGAAAATCTCAGAATAATCGAAAACGGTGTACGTAAGGCGGCGGCGGAATGCTATGCCGTTGAAGGATTTTACCCCGATAATATCGGATACCTTATTGAAAATTACGACCTGCATATAGATAAAAACAGCTGTATAGTGCATTACAGCCCGGTTTCATCAAATATAATGCCGGATATAAAAGTAATTGCTAAATGAAACCCAACATTCAAGTCAGGAGGAAAAGATGCTCCGAAGTCGTTCAAATACGTTAAAAACGAATAAAAGCGGCGTAGATATGATTTTTGTGCTGACGGTATTTGTACTGTTCGTGTGCTGTCTGCTGGCGGCGGTGCTTGCTTTTGCCAAAGCATATAAGCATTTCGGAAGCGAGATTGAAAAGCGCTTTGATACCGCTACCGCACAGACTCTTGTGCTTCAGAAGCTCCGCAGCTATGACAGCGGCGCAGTATCCGTCGGAAAGCAGGGAGATACGGATTATCTCGGCTTTTCTGATACGATAGACGGCGAAAGCTACATGACGTATATTTACTGTTATGACGGGGAGCTGAGGGAGCTGTTTGTCGAAAGCTCCGCTCCTTTTATTGCCGAAAACGGAAACACATTGTTCCCGGCGGATAAGTTCACAGCGACTGCCGATAAAAACATAATCAGCTTCGCAATAACCTGTAACGGTGTGCAGACCGCGTCGCACTACTGTCTGAGAAGCGGAAAGGAAGGTGCCGGATGAGCATAAAAAGACGTTCAAGAAACGGAGCATTCCTTATCGAACTGCTGACGGTAATCGCAATATTTGCCGTATGCGCGGCGGCTTGCGTGAGAGTTATCGGAATTGCGGCAAGCGAAATGAAATATGCCGAGCGTCTGTCGGACGCACAGATAAAAACAGCCGACATCGCCGAGTGCTATAAAAGCGGCGAAAGCATATCCGAGCTGTCACAGCGATATGCCGACGGTGACATCAGGATACAGCTTTCCGAAAGAACATCAGGAAACATACAGTACCTTGACATCACCGCCTCGGACGATGAAAACACATATATCACCATAACAAGTGCAAGGAGGGTTGCCTCTTGAAAAACAGCGCACGCAGTGAGAACAGCAGAAAAAGCCTGAACAGCATCGGGTTGTCCTCGCTTCTTGTAATATTCGTAGTGCTGGCGTCGGTCACACTGTCGGTCATGTGTCTTATTACGGTAAGGCAGGATCTTGACAGAGCAAAAAAACTCGCCGTAACGCACGAGGAATATTACTCTGCCGACACTAAGGCGACAGAAAAGCTCGACAGCCTTTATCTTCTTCTTGCTAACGACAGTGTAACAGACATTTCTGCGGCGGCAAGGGAGCTTGGCATTGAAGTGACAGGCGGAACCCGTGAAAACCGTGTTCTGACATTCTCGTGGAGCGAAACCGTAAACAGCGGAAGCAGGCTTGTCTGCAAGGCGGAATACGAAAACGAAAATCTCGTCATAACAAGCTGGAAAATTATAAGCAATAACTATTACGAAGAAGAAAACTCGCTTCCTGTGTGGAACGGCGAGAGTTTACCGGTATAAAAACAGCCGACAGTGAAAGGATAACATTATGGAACTGATGGAAATACTTAAGGGTGCAGTTGAAAAGAAAGCCTCGGATATTTTTATTATATCGGGTCTTGCCGTGACATATAAGGAAAATGGCATTATCACCAAGCAAAACGATAATATGATACTGCCTGCCGAGGCGGAAAGGCTGATAAAAGAAATATACCTTCTTGCAGGAAGGGATATATCAAGATACGAGGAAACGGGCGACGATGACTTCTCGGTATCCGTAAAGGGACTCAGCCGTTTTCGTATAAGTGCGTACAAGCAAAGAGGAAGTATGGCGGCGGTCATCCGTGTAGTTGAATTTGATATACCCGATTACAATGAGCTTAATATTCCGCAGGAGGTCATAACCGATACAGTAGCAAGAACAAAAGGTCTTGTGCTTGTCACAGGCCCCGCAGGCGGCGGTAAATCTACCACGCTCGCCTGCATAATTGACGAAATCAACAAGCAGAGAAACAGCCATATAATCACACTGGAAGACCCTATAGAGTATCTTCACAAGAACAAAAAGAGTATAATAAGCCAGCGTGAAATAAACAGCGACAGCAAGAGCTATATTGTAGCGTTAAGAGCCTGCCTGCGTCAATCCCCCGATGTTATACTGCTCGGTGAAATGCGTGACTATGAAACGATAAGCACAGCGCTTACAGCCGCCGAAACAGGTCACCTTGTTATCTCCACTCTGCACTCTGTCGGAGCGCAGAATACGATAGACAGAATTATTGATATTTTCCCGCCGAGCCAGCAACAGCAGGTTCGTATCCAGCTCTCTCAGCTTTTATGCTCGGTAATATCTCAGCAGCTTATCCCCTGCGAAGACGGAATACTGCGTCCTGCGTTTGAAATTATGAAGTGCAACAACGCTATAAGAAATATGATAAGAGAGTCAAAGACCCACCAAATAGACACCGTTATCACAGCATCGGGTGAATCGGGTATGTTTACTATGGACTCCTACCTTATGCATATGTACAGAAACGGTCAGATAAGCAAGAGCGAGCTTGTCAAGCACGCATCTCACCCCGATATAATGCTCAGAAAAATCGGAGAAGAAAAGTAAAATTTACAAAAATATAAAGTTTGGTTCAGAATTTCATAAAAATAAAAAGGCAGGCTCAAAAGTGCCTGCCTGTAAACCGCATTCCACGCAAAAAAGAAAAACAGCATCACTACAACCTCTGCTGCGGTATGCTGTTTCTCATGACGGAAAGAAAAGTAAAAACGTGAGGTAGACATCATCTCAAATCTACATCTCAACCTTACGAGCATATTATGCCACATCGTGGTTACATTTCGGTTACATTGTGAACAGCAGCCGGAATCGCCGTCATATTTCTATTTATACGATAGTTGATTCAACATTTTAGCAAGCGAATTGTGCATATTTACACGATATTAGTTATTTCTGTAAGCCTGATTTACAGAATATAGCATCATATTTACACAAATCGCCAACAGCGCAACGCTTGTTGCATAACATCAATCAGAAAATTTGAATTTTGCTTAAATTATTTTCACACTTTAGCGTGAAATTTCATTAAAGCATACGTTAAGACGAAAAAAAACAGGGAGGTGAAAAAATGCCGAATAAGATACATATTACTATGTTCGGTCAGTTTTCAATATCATACCGTGACAAGCGCCTGTGTGAAAACGAGTACAGAGGCTCAAAGATGATCTCACTTCTTGAATATCTGATTTCACAGCGTGGCAGAGAGATAACACAGAATGAGCTTATCGACCTTTTATGGTCGGACAGCAAAAATCCTGCCAATGCCCTTAAAACGCTGGTACACAGGACAAGAGCGATGCTTGACGAGATGATACCCTGCGGCGGCAGGCTCATAGCCGGAAGCCACAGCTCATACGCATTTACCGAAACCGACGACTGTGTTATAGATTCCTCTCTTTTCAAAGAGTACATAAGCAAAGCGGAGGACGAGTCGCTTTCCAGAACAAGACGCATAAGTATGTATAAAAAGGCTATCGCCCTTTACAACAGCGGCTATCTTGCAGGAGCTGTCGGAGAAACGTGGGTACAGCCGATAAACGTATATTTTCACGCTATATACAATTCCGCAGTTGACAAATGCGCTCAGCTGCTCTACCCTATGGGTAAATTTTCAGAAATAATAACGCTTTGTGAGCGTGCCACAATGCTTGACCAGTCCGATGAAAAAATGCATGCAAACCTTATCCGTGCCTTTGTCGCAATGGGAGATTATGAACGTGCCGCAAAGCAGTATGATTATATCCGTGCATATCTTATGGAGCAGTACGGTGCCGCTCCGGGCGCACACCTCACCGAGCTTTACGAGCTTACGGTAAAGCCAAGAAATGATGTACAGAATAACCTTGACGCTGTTATAGGCGATCTCACGGGCGATGACAGCAAGGAGCAAAAAGGCGTTTTTTACTGCCAGTACGAAATATTCAAATACATATTCCGCCTGTACAGGCGTGAAAGTCAAAGAATCGAGAGCAAGCTGTCTATCTGCCTTGTTTCTGCGGTTGACAGCAGTAAAAATGAACTTAAGGATATAAAACTGCTCGAAAAGGCAATGGATAAAATTTCGTTCAGCATAAGCAATTCGCTGAGAATGAGAGATGTATACACACGCTACAGCAGAAGCCAGTATCTGCTTTTGTTGCTTGACGCAGACAAAAGCTCGTTTGACGGCATAGAGGAACGTATTATGACGAGGTTCAGACGAAGTAAGACGATGGACAACGTAAATGTAAAATTTGATTTCAAGGAAATATAAAATTTGCCCCTGCAAAAGCAGGGGCGAAAACTCATTTTGCAGTCCGTTTTTTGGAGATACCTAAAAATCCCGAAAGCAAGAGCACTATCGAAGCGAAAACAAGAATGTAAAATCCTATATTCAGTTCAACCGGGATACTTGAAAAATCTTCAGTGAAATAACGCCTGAACTGAATAAATGTCACAACGCATTCTCCGACACCTCCGAGTATCACGCCAACATCAAAACCGATAACCGAAACGATGATCGAGAATATTCCGATTGCTAAGAGAAAGAAGAAGGTGTAGTCCGAATATGCCGTCATTTCGTACAATGTCACATTGTATCCGCTGAGCAAAACTCCCGAGCTGCCGTAGCTCGGTACAAATGCTCCGATTATCAGAAGTACAGACATTGCAAGACCAAGATAATTCGGTTTTATACGGCTTGTAATTTTGTGATAAAGGTTGTGCTTTGACTGCGTGGCAGGAATAGTATCCGCACAAATTGCTGTGTTCTGCGATTGGTTGCTTTTGTTTTTCATATTAAAACCTCCTTGCGTTATCTTCTGACTTCATACTACCACATATTGATTTTATTGTCAAGGTAAAAGCCGATAAAATATAAAACGGCGGACTGTCCGAAAAAGGACAGTCCGCCTTGTTATATATCCTGTTTTATCAGAGCGTGAAACTTCCGCCGTGGTTTGCCTTTCTCCAGTCAACATACTCTTCGTATGTTCCCTGTCTGTCGTAACAGCCCTTGTCGGCTATTTCTATTATACGGTTTGCGACCGTCTGTACTATCTCATAGTCGTGAGAAGCGAACAGTACGTTGCCCTTGAAGTACGAAAGGCCGTTGTTTACGGCGGTGATGCTTTCAAGGTCGAGGTGGTTTGTAGGTCTGTCAAGGATAAGAACGTTTGATTGGAACAGCATCATGCGTGAGAACATACAACGTACCTTCTCTCCGCCCGATAAAACGTCAACATTCTTGAATATATCATCGCCCGAGAACAGCATGCGTCCTAAGAAGCCACGCAGATATGTTTCGGTTTCGTCCTTTGAATACTGTCTTATCCAGTCAAGGATGGACAGCTTACAGCCGTTGAAGAATGCGCTGTTATCCTGAGGGAAGTAGCTTACGCTTGCGGTGCTTCCCCACTTGATAAAGCCCTCGTCCGGTTCTTCTTCACCCATCAGTATCTTGAACAGTGTGGTAACGGCAATCTCGTTATCGCCAACAAAAGCAATCTTGTCGTTTCTGCCGACAGTAAAGCTTACATGGTCGAGCACCTTAACGCCGTCAACCGTCTTTGTAAGCCCTTCGACCTGTAAAATATCCTTGCCTATCTCACGCTCCATATCAAAGCTGATGAACGGATAACGTCTGCTTGACGCAGGCAGTTCCTCTACCGTCAGCTTGTCAATGAGCTTCTTTCTCGATGTAGCCTGCTTCGACTTAGACTTATTCGCCGAGAAACGCTGGATAAAGCTCTGTAATTCTTTTATCTTTTCTTCGTTCTTCTTGTTCTGCTGCTTTAACATCTTCTGTATAAGCTGTGAAGATTCATACCAGAACTCGTAGTTTCCGACATACATCTTGATCTTTGTATAGTCTATATCTACCGTGTGGGTACAAACGTTGTTTAAGAAGTGACGGTCGTGCGATACAACGATAACCGTACCGAAATACTCCGCAAGGAAGTCCTCAAGCCAAGCCACAGCGTCAATATCAAGGTGGTTCGTAGGCTCGTCCATAAGGATTATATCAGGATTTCCGAAAAGTGCCTGTGCGAGCAGTACCTTGACCTTTTCATTACCTGCAAGACTGCTCATCTGAGCGTACATAATGCTCTCGTCAAGGCCAAGACCCTGTACGAGCTTTGATGCGTCGCTTTCAGCCTCCCAGCCGCCAAGCTCGGCAAATTCACCCTCAAGCTCGCTTGCGAGGTTTCCGTCCTCCTCAGTAAAGTCCTCCTTCGCATAAAGAGCGTCCTTCTGCTTCATTACCTCATAAAGACGGGGATTTCCCATTATTACCGTTTCCTGGACTGTGTATTCGTCATATGCGTAGTGGTCCTGCTTAAGCACCGACATACGCAGACCCTCCTGAACCGTGACCGTACCCGTTGTAGGCTCGAGCGCACCGCAGAGTATCTTTAAGAATGTGGACTTTCCTGCGCCGTTTGCACCGATAACGCCATAGCAGTTACCGGCTGTGAACAGCAGGTTTACGTCCTTGAACAACATCTGTCCGCCGAATGAAAGACTAACGTCCGATACTGTAATCATTTTTGTTTCCTTTCTCTTTTACACTTTAAATCTTATGATTTCCGTACTTTTTCTGTTTCTCGCTTCGTGTTTTAACCATATAGATTTAAGTATATCATATTGCAAGGAATAATGCAAGCAAAACCGCAGAAATAAAGGAAATTATAGCTTACAGCAGTATTATTGCACGGACAGCTCCATAGTTTCTGCGTCAAGCTCATACGTTGTCACAGAGCCATCGTCATTCTCCGTGCCGATAATAAAGCAGGGCTTGTCTGGGTACTTGTTCTGATTTACGCTGATTACACCGTCTACCGTTATCTGCTTGTCGAGCATTACATTGATAAAAGTCCACGCCCTTTTGCTGTTCTTATTATATGTGTCTGTGATTCCGTACATTCCCGTTCCGTCGCCGAAGCCAAGCATAAAGACGCTTTTCCCTTCTCCCGCCGTATAAGTGTTTACATAGCTCTCCTCCATATCTTCGTCAAGGCTGTACACGCTTAAGCAGTCATAGCCGTTATCATAGACGGTGGCACCGCCGTTGTTTATATTGCCGTACTTCACAAGCCGCAGAGGGAACACGGCCTTCTTATTTCTATACGAGTCAAGATTTATAAAGCTCACTCGTCCCTCATAGGTATACGTCTTGCCGTTATCAAGATTCACGCAGACCGTTTTATCAGCATTGCCGTCCGGGTAAGAAATAAGATTTTCCGCAATAAAGCTGAGTCTGTCGTCATCCTTTTCGAACACCTGCTCCTGCGTTATAAGGTCAAATATTCTTACTCCGTTCATATCCTAAACCGCCAGCTTATCGCCGTTTCTGCTAATTCCGATGCCATCGGCGCTTTTCTCTGTTTCAATATTGCTGAGCAGTATTTTTCCGTGAGCGCCGTATATATTATATCTGCCGTCCTCATTGCCATCTCCGATTATATATCCGAAGCTTTGCAATCTGTCAAGCGTCCTGTCGCCTTTCACAAACGGAGTGCCGTCAAGGTTCAGATAGTAATTCACTGTTGCCGAGTTTTTGCCCGTTTTATCATACATAAGCACGCTGAGCGTCACCGCCTTGCCTTCTGTTATGCAAGGGCTCATATAACTCCGATCTACGCTGTCGCTCACATAGTATTCCTCATAATGACGGTTTCCGTACCTGTCTGTATAATAAAGCCTTTCGCCGTCATCTGCAACAAAAATATAATTCGCTATATTTTGCGTTATTTCGGGCGTGCTTTCATAATATGCGGCACCTGCGTAGAAATCAAGCGGCGAATAACCGTTTGCCGCACTGTTGCCGGCATTGCACATTCCGCTTATTCCTTCCATCTCCGCCTTGCCGTTGAGATCATTTACCGTTACACCGATAAGCTCGGGTGCATAGCCGTTATAATCATAGCCGTTTTTGTTATTTATGTATGTCTTAGATACAAAATATCCGTCGGGCGACATTGCGCTTACAAATTCGTACTTTGCCTCAAGTGCGACCTTGCCGTCCTTTCCGATAAAGCCTGTTCTGCCGTTCTCAGCCGTCAGATAAGCCATATAGCCGTTTTCCATCGGCTGAATATCATACTTAGTAGTCAGCAGTACGTTCATATCCCTGTCATAGCAGGTGAAGCTGCCGTCATCGTTTCTTATTACCACACTTCCGCTGTTTTCGCTTATTCTCGGCTTGTTTTCATACTGAGCCAACAGCTGACCGTACTTGTCATAGATATAATACTTGTCATAGTCAAAGCACATCAGCCTGTCGCCGTATGCCTTTGCGTACACGAACTTTCCTATGCTCTTTCCGTATGCCGTATAATATTCGGCAAGGGAATTACTGTCCTTGGTTTTGTAGAAATCGTTTCCCAGAACCGTAAACGCCCTCTCGTACACCGCATATACATGACCGCTGTTCCTGTCTGCCATAGCATACTTTTTCCTGATTTTATCCTGTTTGCCCGAATCTTTTTCACGGTCGGAACTGAACGATGCAATATACAACTTATCGCCGTATTCATTCAGATTGAAGCTGACGGAGGATGAAACCGTCAGCACAGGGCAAAGCCTGTTATCGTATATCACCGTCTGACTGGGCTTATTGCTTTGTATAAGGTCGCAGGCTGTGTATTCGTTCATTGAGTATCTCTCAGACGAGCCTTGCAACACTGCTTTATTGCCGAACAGATCTTTTACCGCAGTATGCTCCTCCTCGCAGTATCTTATAAGCCTTGCGCTGTCCGTGTCAATTACCGATGCGTTGACAAGTTCGTTTTCCGTATCGGTACTTATAAGCGTTTCTCCGGGAGCTACTATTCTGCCGCTTAATGTGCGGCTGTTGCAGACTATAAAATATCCGTCATCTATACGGCAATCGCAATACTGCGGATTGTACTTTCTGTATACCTCGTTGTATGACTTTGCGTTTTTTGCTACAGGTATCATATCGCTGTAAATATAATCCCACATATCTTCGTCAAAAGTATTGCCTGCAATCTCGGAGAAATAAAAATCCCCCAGAAACATATTCTCCCCGTCAAACTTTTCAAAGTCCTCAGGGTCGTACCAGCTATGCACGGTATCCGCAAACATCAGCTTGTCGGACGCATAGCTAAGCCTTCCTATTACGGTATTTCCGTTCATATCTATAACGGAATACTCCGTGCCGCTTTTTACATAAGCGTAGCCGTCCGCATAATATCCGCTCGCACCGTCATACTTTGCGTCCGTCACCTTTTCGCCGTTTGTATTGATATATCCTAATTTTGCATTATCATAAAACGGCGCAAGTCCGCAGTTGAACGAGCCGAACTGATTATCGCTCTCAAACTGCTTTCCGCTTGCGGTATATCCGCAGTATTTTCCTTTTTCATAAACGCAGGCATAGCCGCTCATATCAAATCCGCTGACAATGTGCGAACCTGTTGAACACAGATATATTTCGTTTGCGTTATCGCAAAGCAGAACATCTCTGATAAAACCTTTATCATCTCTTTTGAGCAGTACCGCACCGCTGTCGTAAGACTTTATATCGGCACCGCACAGATACTCTCCTCCGACCTGTTCAAGCGTATCGGCTTTGAGCAGCTTTGCTTTATACAGTTTGCTGTCGTCATCAATGCCGTCACAGACGATGAGCAGCTTTCCGCTTTTTGCAATGCGGTCGTAGTAGTCGGTAAGCTGTGTACCGTCCGCCGAGAACACGGCATACTCCCTTGTAAAGTCAAGCGTTGTTTCGTTACTGCTTTCAGCTTGTCTGAAGCCGATATATTTATCATCGTATATCGCTGATATTCCCGTGCCGTTTGCAAGCTCGGTCACTTTTCCGTCGGAACTGAGAAGGCTGTATATTATATCATAATAGCTCCTTCCCTCAAGTTCCGGCATCATCAAAGTATACGCAAACGCATAACCGCTGTCGTTCATATCCGAGGCATAGCTGAACATTCTGCCGTCAAACGCTTTTCTTCCCCTGCTGTCGACAAATCCGACATTTCCGTTTTCGTCCGTGACCTTTGCAAGTCCTTTATCCGAAAAGCTCCCTGCAAAGCTGTACTGCGGCTGTGCTACAAACTCGCCGTCCTTTTTTATGTATCCGAACTTTCCGTCAACCGCAACGGGCGCAACGTCGTTTGTATCCTCGTTAAAGGCATAAGCCGCACTGTACTGCGGTTTCAGCGTGGTGCTTCCGCTTTTGTCGGCATAGCCCCACTTCCCGTCAATGCACACGGGCGTCACCGATTGTATGAACAGCTTGTCGCCCGTGCCGTAAAGCGTTTCCGCCTTATCGCCGTACATTCCGAATATATCAAATACAAACACCGCAAGGCTTGCCGCTCCGAGCGCCAGCACACCTGCCGCACCGCCTATTATCGCACCGACAGGGCTTTTCTTCTTTTCCTGCGGTGTTTCACCCGTAAAAGCCGCACAGAACGGGCAGAATTTTACGTTTTCATCTATTTCTCGTTTGCAGTTGGGGCATATTTTGCTCATATTTTTTCTCCTTTATATCTGTCTTAATTTATAGTCTCAGCACACTCTTTGATTCACATATCGTGCGATCGCTTTTTCGTAAGGCTGACGGACATTCCTGACATACGAAAGACTGTCGCAGTCATTTTATATAAATGTGTCCGATTTTCACAGTGTAGATCATATTTTCCTCCAAATTGCAACATCAACAGCCGTTTTTTTAGATTTGCGTTCATCATTCAACGTTCATTACTTCATTAAACTCTCCGACCACTCTTCTCAGCCCGCTGTCAATGAGCAGATTTCCCCTTGTCGCAATCTCTTTAGGTATCTCCCTGTAATACGCCTCGGCGATTCCACCGGTTATACACGCAATGGTATCGCTGTCGCCGCCTATAGAAATTGCCTTTCTTATCGCACTCTCGTAAGAGTCTGATTCAAAGAATGCTTCAAGTGCAGGCGGAACAGAATATGACGCTCTGCTGTCAAAGACATAATCTCTGCGGATTTCATCAAGCGGTTGAAATCTGTAACCGTACATTTTCTCTATTGTCCGCTTGATGCTGTCCTTGTCCTCTTGCTTTCGTGCAAGGAATACACAGGTTGCCACTGTCTTTGCACCCTTTATCGCCTCACGGTTATGGTGCGTGTAGTAACAGCTTGCCTTTACTTCCTTTAAAAGCGGTTTTAAGTCGTCAAACGCATAACCGATAGCCGTCACCCTCATCGCCGCTCCGTTTCCGTAACTTCTTTGTATATGAAGTGTGTCACTTTCCGCCCACTTTGAAAACATCTGTCCGAATCCTGCGTTATGATAGCGGCTATAATACTGCTTATAGCGAGCGGCATAAGCTTTCCGGCTGTTAAAGCCCGAATTAGCGTTCAGTAGCTTTTCTGCGACCGCCACCGTCATTACTGTATCATCAGTGAAATGACTTCCCGGTGGAAACAGCTCAAACTCTTCTGCTTTCACATTATGCAGTTCTCTTGTCGAACCGATTATATCACCGAAAATTGCTCCGAGCATATACCCTCCGATGTCACGTTAATAATAGACTTTCAGCGGTAATTGTAAATACAGTCGCTTCCCGCTTACCCAAAATATCTTATATAAATATTCTATCACAAACAAAATTTCTTCACAATAGAAAACCTGAAACTGTAACTAATTTGTAACTATTTGTTACCGTTTTGTAACCTTAGTCACGGATTATTATGATAAGCCCGAACCCGCCGCTTTGTTGTACTATACTCATAAACAACAAGCCGTTTAAAATAAAATTGACAAAACGCTTGACAAAGGGAAAATTTGATTGTATAATCAATGTGTATGATATTTAAAGGCTGTGACGAGGACAGTAGTGCGGATATAAAGCCAAAGCGAGCCGACGACGGTGAGAGGTCGGTGCAGAGTTACCGTATGAATATCACCTCCAAGCTGCCCGCCGAAATCGCCGTTTAAGGCGAGAGTAGAACGGGACGTTTTTCCAACGTTAAAAGGAACGCATTTGACGGAATGACGAAACGGTGGTTATAAAGACTGTTATGAAATTATAGTCCTTATCCTTTTCGGAGGATAGGGGCTTTTTTATTTTCCGCAAACGCAAAGAATAAAATAATATGCAATGGGCTGACCCCACCCCATATAACTTCCGGCTTTTGCCGAAGAGATTTATATGACAGGGTGAATTGCAAAAACAGGAGGAGAAAAAATGTCACTTTATGAAAAAGTACCTGCCTCGGTAAATTTTGTCGAGAGAGAAAAGCAGACAGAGAAGTTCTGGCACGACAACGACATATTCCGCAAGAGCATGGAGCAGAGAAAGGGCGACAAGACCTACACATTCTATGACGGTCCGCCTACAGCCAACGGTAAGCCCCACATCGGTCACGTTCTTACCCGTGTTATCAAGGATATGATTCCGAGATACCGCACAATGAAGGGCTATAACGTTCCCCGTAAGGCAGGCTGGGACACTCACGGACTTCCCGTTGAGCTTGAAGTTGAGAAGATGCTCGGTCTTGACGGTAAGGATCAGATTGAAAAGTACGGACTTGACCCGTTCATAACAAAGTGCAAGGAAAGCGTATGGAAGTACAAGGGTATGTGGGAGAATTTCTCACGCACAGTAGGCTTCTGGGCTGATATGGACGATCCGTATGTAACATACGACAACAACTTCATCGAGTCCGAGTGGTGGGCATTAAAGCAGATATGGGAAAAGGGTCTTTTATACAAGGGCTTCAAGATAGTTCCCTACTGCCCCCGTTGCGGAACTCCGCTTTCAAGCCACGAGGTAGCTCAGGGCTATAAGGATGTAAAGGAACGTTCTGCGGTTGTACGTTTCAAGGTAAAGGACGAGGACGCTTATATCCTTGCGTGGACAACAACTCCCTGGACACTTCCCTCAAACGTTGCACTCTGCGTAAACCCCGACGAAACCTATGTAAAGGTAAAGACAGCAGACGGCTACACATATTATCTTGCAGAGGCTCTGTGCGATAAGGTGCTCGGCGGCGAGAAGCCCACAGCCCCCTACGAGATAATCGAGAAATACACAGGTAAAGAGCTTGAGGGCAAGGAATACGAGCCTTTATTCGACTGTGCCGTTGAGATATGTGAAAAGCAGCACAAGAAGGGCTATTATGTAGTATGTGACAACTATGTAACGCTGACAGACGGTACAGGTGTCGTTCATATTGCTCCTGCATTTGGTGAAGATGACGCTAAGGTCGGCAGAAAGTATGATCTGCCTTTCGTACAGCTTGTTGACGGCAAAGGCAATATGACCGCCGAAACACCTTACGCAGGCGTATTCGTAAAGAAAGCCGATCCTATGGTGCTTAAGGACCTTGACGAAAAGGGCTTGCTGTTTGACGCACCCAAGTTTGAGCATAGCTATCCGCACTGCTGGAGATGCGATACTCCTCTGCTGTACTATGCAAGAGAATCGTGGTTCATAAAGATGACCGCTGTCAAGGACGACCTTATCAGAAACAACGAAACGATAAACTGGATACCCGAAAGCGTCGGCAAGAACCGTTTCGGTGACTGGCTTGAAAATGTTCAGGACTGGGGTCTTTCAAGAAACAGATACTGGGGTACTCCTCTTAATATCTGGGAGTGCGAGTGCGGTCACAAGCACGCTATAGGCAGTATCGAGGAGCTTAAGTCAATGTCTGACAACTGCCCCGACGATATAGAGCTTCACCGTCCTTATATTGATGCGGTTACGATAAAGTGTCCTCACTGCGGTAAGCAGATGAAGAGAGTTCCCGAGGTTATCGACTGCTGGTTCGACAGCGGTTCTATGCCCTTCGCACAGCATCACTATCCCTTCGAGAATAAGGAAAAGTTTGAACAGCAGTTCCCTGCTGACTTTATCTCCGAGGCAGTTGACCAGACAAGAGGCTGGTTCTACTCACTGCTCGCTATCTCAACGCTTTTATTCAACAAGGCTCCTTACAAGAACGTTATCGTTCTCGGCCTTGTACTCGATAAAGACGGTCAGAAGATGTCAAAGTCAAAGGGCAACGCAGTAGACCCGTTCGAGTCACTGGCTGAACACGGCGCAGACGCTATACGCTGGTACTTCTATACAAACTCTGCTCCGTGGCTTCCCAACAGATTCCACGCAAAAGCAGTAAACGAGGGTCAGAGAAAGTACATTTCTACTCTGTGGAACACTTACGCATTCTACGTTCTGTACGCTAATATAGACAATTTCGATGCTACTAAGTATACGCTTGATGTTGACAAGCTCGGCGTTATGGACAAGTGGCTGTTATCAAGACTTAACACAGTTGTAGGTGCGGTTGACGATAACCTTGCAAACTACCGGATCCCCGAAGCCGCAAGAGCATTACAGGATTTCGTAGACGAGATGAGTAACTGGTATGTCCGCCGCAGCAGAGAACGCTTCTGGTCAAAGGAGCTTACACAGGATAAGATAAACGCATATATGACGCTGTACACAGCGCTCGTAACCATCGCAAAGACATCTGCTCCGATGACTCCTTTCGTATGCGACGATATTTACAGAAACCTTGTCTGCTCGCTTGACAAGAATGCACCTGTAAGCGTACATCTGTGCGACTTCCCCACAGTAGATGAAAAGCTTATCGACAGGCATCTTGAGGAAGAAATGGACACAGTTCTGACCGTTGTAACGCTCGGACGTGCCGCAAGAAATGCCGCTAACATCAAGAACAGACAGCCTATATCAAAGATAATGGTAAAGGGTGACAAGACGCTTGAGCCTATGTATGCTGATATTGTCAAGGATGAGCTTAACATCAAGGAAATCAGCTTTATAGATAACACCGACCACTTCACAAGCTACACCTTCAAGCCCCAGCTCAAGACACTCGGCGCTCGTTTCGGCAAGCAGATAGGCGAGGTCAGAACAAAGCTTGCTGAGGTTGACGGTCAGAAGGCTATGAATGAAATCCGTGAAACAGGCGCTATGACACTTACACTTTCAACAGGCGATGTTCAGATTGCAAAGGACGACCTGCTTATAGACGAACATCAGAAGGAAGGCTATGCGGTAGTGACCGACAGAGGCTACACGGTAGTTCTTGACACAACGCTTACACCCGAGCTTATCGAAGAAGGTAACGTAAGAGAGATTGTAAGCAAGATTCAGACGATGCGTAAGGATGCAGGCTTTGAGGTTATGGATCATATCGTTATCTACTGCGACGGCAGTGACAAGGTAGCCGAGATACTGACACGCAACAAGGACAGCATCTCAGAGGATACTCTTGCTGACGATATAGTGACCGGCAAGACAGACGGATTTACAAAGGAACAGGATATAAACGGCGAGAACGTAACTCTCGGTGTAAAGAAAGTATGAGTTTCAAGCAGACGCTGACAAATCTTTTCGGACATAACGCCGTTAAAAAGGCGCTCATATGGGTGCTGGTCGTGGCTGTTGCGGTTATAGTCGTGGTTACGCAGTTTGCTTTTCCCGTAAAGGCACAATATGCGTACACACGGCTGTACAGCTACAGCGGACAGAGCTTTGACAATATGATAAAAAACGTATACGATAAGCTGAAGGACGGCACTCACCTTGACAGTGGGTCTACAAGCAAGCTGCTGAGCGACACGGATTTTGATATGACAAAATCCGAAAACTATCTGCGTGTTGAGATGGTGTTTGATTTTACAAACATCGGTATGTATAAAATAAACAACATACAGTTCTCCATTGACGATATACCGTATGACAAACAGGCTTTTGTACTGAAGGAAACAAACATTTCGTCAATAGACCGTTTCAACAGCAGTAAGGTTTCGCTCATATTCGTTATCGACAGGTCGGGACTTACAAACGAGGAAATAACAAAGGCTGTAAGTTCGCTCAAGATAAGCTACAAGTTCGACCGCCCCGAGCTTTTCTCATCGGGCGGAGAAATAACACTACCCGAAACCGTACTACTGCCGTTTGACGAAGCAAAAACAGGTGGCTGAGTATGGCGGAAATTCTCAGTAAAATATCCCCGAAGCACAAAGGCGTGCTGTGCATTATCAGCTCAGCCTTTTGCTTTGCTTTTATGGGTGCTTTCGTAAGGCTGGCAGGCGATCTGCCGTCTGTACAAAAGAGCTTTTTCAGAAATCTTGTCGCTTTCATATTTGCGGCAGCGATACTGATAAGGCAAAAAGGCTCTTTTCTGCCGCAGAAAAAAAGCAACATCGGCGCACTGCTGATACGCTCGGTATGCGGAACGCTCGGAATACTCTGCAACTTCTATGCGGTAGACCATCTGGCATTATCCGATGCGGCAATGCTGAACAAAATGTCGCCGTTCTTCGTTATCGTATTTTCGGCAATGTTCCTTCGGGAACGCACAAATTTAGTGCAGACGCTCGGTGTAATAGTCGCATTTGCAGGAAGTCTGCTTATAATAAAGCCGAGCCTTGCAAATCTGGAGCTTGTGCCGTCACTACTCGGTTTCCTCGGCGGTATGGGCGCAGGTGCGGCTTATACGGCGGTAAGGTGGCTCGGCATCAGAGGCGAAAAAGGACCTTATATCGTGTTCTTCTTCTCGGGCTTCTCCTGCCTTGTAACACTGCCGTTCCTGCTGTTCGACTTTCACGTTATGACATGGCAGCAGTGGCTCGTCCTGCTCGGCGCAGGACTTGCGGCGGCAGGCGGTCAGTTCAGCATCACAGCGGCATATAAATTTGCTCCTGCAAAGGAAATATCGGTATACGATTATTCGCAGATAATCTTTTCGGCACTGCTCGGATTTATCTTGTTCTCACAATTGCCGGATATATGGAGCTTTATCGGATATGTAATAATATGCGGCGTAGGTGTTGCAATGTTCTTTTATAATAACCGCAAGGACAAATGACCTACAGCATAAAATCAATTTCAAGCGCAAGAAAATATTGACACGCAGGTATCAATGTGGTATACTGACATAAGACACATAAAATTGGAATGTGTGTCACTTATTGAAAAAAGAGGTATGTTATTATGAAAACAGCGGCACAGGTATTTATTATTTTAAGTATGGTATGCGGATTCTGGATGATACTTCCGCTTATCTTCGGCGGTATCGCATTAAGCCAGATGAGCAAGGGACAGAGACCTTCAACAGGCATAAGCGTTTGTGTTCTGTTGTTCTGCAGCTTTGTAGGCGGTATCCTTCTGCTTTGCGCAAAGGACGAGGACTTCTACAAGCCCGGTACAAACTACGGCTACAACCCCAACATGAACAACGGCTACAATCCCAACATGAACAACGGTTATAACCCCAATATGAATAACGGCTACAATGCCAATATGAACAACAACGCTTATAACCCCAACGCAAACACAGGTTACAGCAACGCAAATTACGCTGCGCCCGTTAACAACACTACTGCAGACACCACAAACAACAACTTCAACAATAACGGTATTCAGCAGTAAGACCAAAGATAAATAAATCAGCTGTGACGGAAAGTAATATTCCGTCACAGCTTCTTTTTATACATATAAATCAGCCGCAGTTTTCACTGCGGCTCAAACTGTTGAAAAACATCTTGTTTGTTTAAAAATGGGGTCGCAGGGGCGAAGCCCCCGACAGGGTCTAGGGGCGGTAGCCC
>OLXK01000235.1_pt1 | contig 60791 bp, 92 predicted proteins | sample 1674321 | NCBI WGS metagenome assembly OLXK01 (sample SAMEA103958162, study PRJEB25191) | human gut metagenome | reverse complement strand
GGGAGGGGGCGTGATATTTGAGACCCCTCCCCATATATCATTTGATATTATATCAGGCTTTCTACTAAAGAATCTCATTGCCAAATGATAATCACAGCGACAGCAGCAAAGTTGAGCAATACAAAAAGATAAGCTAAATGCAGAAGGAAAGGCAACTTTAGGCCGCCCAAGCATCTTCCGTGTCAACTCATCTCGTTTTCAGGCATTGCTTTTGTAACTTTGCGATAAATGTTCAAGAAATCGTTCTTTACAATTTCATCAATCGCAAGCTCGACTTCACGTTCGTTCTCTTCCTGACTGAATTGATCCGAAACCTTTGCAATTCGTCCAAGATATGCGCACGAATTGTAGCCTTTTTGCATGTCGAACATAAACCACAGGGGGAACTGTTCAAAAGGATCATAAGGATTGTCGAACGTCGTCAGCATTGCGTTATGCATTAAAGCCATTATGCGACACCATCCTTTTTGTGTAAATACTTCGAAACTGTAGACGAAGAAACACCTAAGGCTGCAGCAATTTCTTCGGTGGTATTACCAGCTTCATAAAGAGCCTGCATACGAAGAACTTTTGCATCAGAGAGAGTGGTCTTTGTACGAGGTGTAGCCCAAGTTCTTAAGCTATCGAGGTCAGTATTTGCAATAATTTTCTCCAACTGTGTCTTAGAAATTGCGCCGGCCTGAATCGCTTCCCATTCCTTTTCGTCCAACTTAATTGCCTGGCGATGCGCGCCTACAGAATTTCGTGCCTCCACAAGTGCTTGCTGAGAAGCCTTCTTAATTTCGCCCTTGCTCATGTTCGGATTGCTTTCCTTCTTAGCAGCCACCACGGCATTCGCAATTGTCTGTGCCTGCCGTTCACGAGGGGCATTCAAAAGTGCAGTCTTGAGCTTTGCGTCCAAAGAGCGAACCTCAGCATCATACTTGGCATGAGCTTCAGGAGAGTAGGGGATGTCTTTTGTATGAACGATCTGGAGTCGTGCCTGATTTGCAAAACTTTTCATAGTGTTTGCGTAATCGGCATAGGCTTCTTCCATTGAACTACCAAGATCAGAGATCAGTGAACGGGCATCCTTTGTTTCAGCCATCTTTGTGGAAGCCTGTGTTCTGCGGATCGTCTGCCCCTTGCTGTTTACATAAGTAGGTTCGTCGACATCTTTCCAGATCAGCTCGCCTGTATTCGGATCGATTTTCGGACTGCCTTGACGTTTGGTCACAGACTGCTGAGATTTGGCGCGGGAGATCAAAGTTGCAGCGCCCTCATGGTAATTACCATTCTCATCATACGAACCCTGATACTTCTGTTTCAGAGCAGCGATGCCATTGTCGATCTCGCTTTGTTTATAGTCAAGTTTATGCTTAGCTGCATCAATGACGACCATGCTGTGCTTGACAGCACGAGCAAGCTCAGATTCTGTCGCACCAAGAAGCGTCATGTCAGTAATAAGGTTTGAAATCATACCCATCTGAAGCTGCGTATTATCGACTTCTTTTCCATCTGCACGCTTATACTTCATATAGGTCATACCCGGTTTCTCTGCATATTCCATCTTCGGGTCAAAGCCTTCCAATTCCCGAAGTGGGGGTTTGGAAGTGATGCGCACTCTGGAGGTTGCAGAGTTGCAGGGAATGACCATAACAGTGTCGCCATCAAAGTCCGCTCCAGACAGACGCTCTGCAACATGAGCATTGATACCTACTGCATCTGCAGAGGTTGTGCCAATCATTTTCTTTGCATCTGCCTGACGGTTGTTAACTTTCAGAATTGGGATCTCAAACGTTCCACCATGTGGGTATCGAATCAGAGCAACAGTCTCACCGTTTTTATAGTTCGGTGCATAGATCTCATTGTCTTTCATCGAAGTTACAGGCAGAATAACATGATACTGCTGACGTGGCAGAGCCGCTGCATATAGATGAACTGCAGCTGTATCGCAGTCATCAGCAAAAGACTGAAGAAGTCTCTTTTTAACAGTCGGGTTCTCAAGTGCCATGATTTCAGAGAACTCATCGGCTTTATCTGCCTTTGCAACATTCAACTGTTTCTGCGCAAGATCAAGACTTTGTTTAGAAAGAAACTGAGAGGGGACGCGGTTTGCCCATTCCGTCCAGTCTGCTTCTTCACGGGTCTTGTTAATGAGAGACAGCTTCTCGGTTCCGTCCTTGTCTGTATAATAGCTCTGGCCACCACGCTCTTTTACAAGCGCACCAAACGGATTGGAAGGATCATCCTTTATAGGTTTCAAAACCTTCTCCATCGGCGTACCGACAGATTTGTTGGTATTGAACCGAACATCCACACCCTTTGGAAGATCGTCTGAGTAGACAGCCATACCTTTGAGGTAGTGCGTGCCATCTACCATGATGCGAACCTGCGCGTAGTTGGAATCACCCAAAGACAAATCAGCTGCGCCTCTGCGAAGTTCGATCAGACCGTCTTTCTCTTTACCGCCATTCTCGGCATAATTGATCTGAAGACGTTTTGAATCTAGACTTGCAGGATACTGGAATGCCGGTTTAAAGGTATCGCCACCGTCATAGGACTTGTAGTCCTTCAAAGAATTGATCTTATCATACTGAAAGATTTCTTTATGTTCTGTACCCGGCGGACAAAGAACTTTAAGGTTTGTCTGCTTACCAGGATTTGTTGCCTGTGGAACACCACCACCATACACCTTATAGCCTTCCATCTGAAGAATATAAAGTGCCTGATTCATGCGTTCCTTTGAGACACCGAGTTCCAGTTCAGAGCCAGTCCCGACGTCAATCATTCCACGGGTATCTACTTGCTCTCGCAGAAAGTCAGCAGTTTTCTGAGCCTGATGCATTCGCGCTTCCGAATTTGCATTCAAAAGGGAACGAACCGAAGATTCAGCAATTCCCATCTCTTCTGCAATCTTATTGGTGCTCATGCCTTTCTCTCGAAGAGCCTTGGCCTGCGCAACGTCAATGCTCCTCCGTTCGGCATTTGCAAGACTGAGCTGGACTCTCAGCTGACTGGTCGTCAATCCCATTGACTTTGCAATCGCGAGATCACCAGTATAGGTCTTACCGTCAGCATCGGTGAAGGTATATTTCTGATTTCGAAGTTCTTCTACACGGCTGAGAAAGTCACCGGAATGTTGATAAGGGTTGTCGCCGGAACCCCACGGGTATCGCCCAGAACGTCGTTTAATGCCATAATGCATCAAAATATCGAGCGCAACCGGATCGTCACATTCCAACATCTCATTTAACCCTAAGAAGCTCTCCATCTCCTGAGCAATCGAGTTCATAAAGATTAAACCTCCTGCTTACGATGTTGTATCAATAATTTGTTAAAACGAATGATTCTATCACAAACATCCATAATCTCCTGACCGGTTGGATTATAGATATTGACATCATCGTTCTGATAGATGCGAAGTTCATGATCGATCTCATATGGAGACACAGCGTATTCCAAACAGAAAAGAGCGTCATAGATCAGAAGCTGCTCCATATGTGCCTCAACCTCTCCGCTCTTGTAATCATGAATTCGAAGAAGATTATCTCGGAATGCAATTGTATCGGCTGTTCCAAAAAAGTCATCAGAATAGTACAGCAACACTTCCGGATCCATTCGGAAACCGATCGCGTCATTAACGTATTGATTGAGTGTCTTGTGCGAGCGAGGAAGTTTTTGTCCGAGGCGGATACAGGTCGCAGCGAACGCGTGAAGAACAGTTCCTCTTTCTTTCGCTCGCATGTTATCATAGACCGTGATTAGCTTGTCATCTGTATAATTCAGCCAGTTATACTTGCTCGCAGAGAATGTTGCATGTCGTCCTTCAATCCGAGAATGATCGTTCCATTGCATTCAGAACTTCCTCCTTGTTCTCTGGACTGATGAACGCAGCGAACGACATCTTGTTCATCTTCTCAATCCAATAATCCTGATTCGGTCGATGGCTCGAATTGGATTCCTTCTTACCTTCCAGGGCTGCCCAACGTTCCCCGTTCAAAACGAGAAGATCAGGAATACCCTGCGGAGGCGGATTGATATGGAGCACGATTGCTCCGGGAAGTCGTTCGCGAATCTCTTTGATGAGCTTTGTCTTAAATTTGTTTTCCAGCATGAGATTGTTAAACCTCCCAACAAAAATTAAAGAGAGAAGCATATATTGCCTCTCTCTTCATAAAAGGGCATGTTTTTCACGCGTAGTCGTCAGTATCAAGAAAAAATTACTTTTCTAAACTTTTCAGCATCTCACTGAATTTCCTCAAAATCGACGAAAATCACGCTCTGCCCACTTTTTTGAAAAATCCCTTATTACTATAATAAAAATTTTTCTCTAGGGTTAATAAGAAAAAAAGTGGGAAAGTGGGCAAAAAACCCCAAACCCATTGAAAACACTAGGTTTTTTGGCTTTTCAAAAGTGGGCAAAAAGTGGGCAGAAAGTGGGCAAATGGCCATTTTTGTCCAAAAATTTTCAAAAATTCTGAGTCCAAAATACACAAATTTTGTACTCTGCCCAGTTTTGCCCGGGTTGTGCCCACTTTTTATTTGACTAAAGTGGGCAGAAATTTTACCCCTTTTCTCACCAAAATAGCAAAAAAGAAAAGCCCCTGTGAGGCCCACGAAGGACCCCACAAGAGCTATTAGAATTAGTGAATACTGTCACTCTTCAATAATCTGATCCACTTCTTTATCCCATTCTTCCAGGTCGACGCCATAATCCAGCAACTTCTCTGTGCATAGAAATGGAGTATCAGACCCTTTCATCTCATAACGCTTTGCCAGCTGTTCCATGTACGGTCGGAATCCAAAATATACTCGGCGCAGTCGCTCAACTCCGAAACCGAATTCCTCATGCATGAACCAAAGGAACATGGCATCAATTTCCATCATGTTCTTTCGGCTCCACTCGGCAAGCTGAGATCGAACTTCCCGCTCCATGGCTTCTTGTTCCTTTTTGTTGAGCTGACAACCGAAAATGGATTTTCCGTTTCGTTTGAAGAGAGGCATTAAATATCGCCATCCTTCCTATTTCTACTTCTTTCGGCATCAAACTTCCCGTCAGGATACCGTTTGGCAAGCTTCTCCTGGTTCATCACCATAATTTTACCGAGAGGATATCCAAAAAGATGTGCCATATAGGATACATACCAAAGAACATCTCCAAGCTCTCGTGCCAGATGCTCCGTATCAATTACATGTCCGTGATATGCATACTTCTTGACAAGCTCAGACACTTCTCCAGCCTCACCGCACATGCCAATCGCAGCATAGAGAACATTCGGCATGTAATGCTGATAATCAGGGGCATATTTTAGAACATCCAACTGATAGATATCTGCATCATTCTCTCGAATCTCATCCTGGCAGCCTTGTCTTCTTGCCAGCTCTTTCATCAGTGAGTCATTGAGACTCTCCACATCTCTGAGCTTCCTCTCCAGATACCGAACCCTCTCAGAAGCGCTCTCAGCCCTCTCCTTGGCTTCCTTAGCCTCTTTCTTTGCATTGGCAGCTCGATCATTGGCAGACTGGATCTTAGCATCAGCGTCCTTCAGAGCCGCCTCAGAGGCATTTATACAGCTGCAACGAATCTCCTCTTTTTGTTTGGAACACTTATCTCGAAGCTGATCAATAGAATCGTTCAGAGCCTTGATTTTCTCAGCTGATTCTTTTGCTGTTTCACTCATACGAGCAAAAGTATTTTCGAGTTCCTGAATATAGCTCTCTCGAACCTCCGTTCGTTTCTGAGTATCTCTTGCCGCTTCACGAAGCCGATTAAGCTCAGTCCTGAGTTCGAGAATATAATCGGCCTGTTGTTTTTTCTCATCAGCGAGCTGGTTACGCTGGTCATAAACCTGACAATTTTCTTTTCTGAGTTGCGCGATCTCATTCTGAAGATTTTTCATTCTTTTCCGAATCTCGTCATCGGATACAGCTTCGTTTCGTCCAATGTCAAACAATTCCTCCAGAAGATGGCGCAATTCGACGGCTCTTTCGCAGCCGCCATGCATTCTGTTTATGGTGGAGGAAAGTTCAGAATTTGTATCTTCAAGCCGAGCCTTGATCTTCTCTTCTGATTCTTTCATTGCCACACGAAGCCGCTCAAGCTCAGTCCTGAGTTCGAAAATATAATCGGCCTGCTGCTTTTTCTTGTCCTCCAACTCCCGGCAACGATCTCGCATCTTGAGATAATCTTCCGGAGTTAGTTTCATAACATCTACTTCGTATGGATTCATTCTATATTACTCCTTTTATTATAAACTACGTTTCTTTCAAGAAAGTTTGTGCATTTCAGCATGGGGACTTCGATATATGACAGGCTTTCAATTGGAACAATCGACCCTTTAATAGCTGATTTGTTACCTTCATTACTGAAAACCTTAAAATTGTTGAACTGCTTCTGAATGTCAGTAAATTCGTCCCGATGTTTACAGACGTCCTTATGAGCGCAATTCTCACACATAACAGCGTTACTCATGTCTTCTCTCCTAACTTAACACCAAATGCCAGGATCTTAATCATGGCGTCAATTCCGAGAAGAATATAAAAAGCAGCTGGAGCATCAAGCCGAATTCCGACCCATACAAGCAAACCAATAATGATCATCTTTTATTCCTCCGAATGCTGATTGTATTTATTGAGTGTTATAGTTCCGACCACATCGGGCATCGAAGGAGTCTGTAAAGACAGCAGTCGTGTCGCATCCTCTGCTGTATGTCCGTCCCACTCCGGTGCCCGCTCAACTTCTTCACAGTCGAACAGATACCAGTCGTCATCGGGATAGTGATAGGTATACTGCCCCTGAGGTGTCTTGATACCGACAATGAACCATCCACCACCAAAGCAAGGTTCTCCATCCGAATGGCATCGGGACTTCCATGCCAGATCACGATATGCTCCAACCAAAGCCGCGAACAGGATGCAGCGCTGCTCATATAAACAGCCGAAGGTGTGATACCCATCACTGACATCATCAGTTTCAAGTTCAACACCATATTTTTCATTGAGATATGCGAGATGCTTGCGAATATCAATCTGTGCCATTATTGATAACCTCCATTTCCTTTCGTTTATGGTATTCAGTGTCGTCGATTTCAATCCAACCTTCTTTACCCTCTTTGAAGAAGCGGTTGATCTCTTCACGATCACCATTAGGCTTATGGACATACCAAATTGCGACCGTATCAAAATCGCCATTTTTAGGATCTGTCAATGACTCAGAACAATAAACCAGATACGGGCTGTCTGATGGCATGTACGGCATTGTGATTGGGAATTTCTCATTGAGAATCTCGTCTATCAGACCGCTATGCCAGGTAAGACTCGGGTTATTCTGATCGGTACATACGAATCGATTGATGTCTTTGTATTTGACTGTCCCATCATAGTAGATGTACTTAAACAGACTGCTCATTCGTTTGCACTGCTTTGTGGAATATCCAACCTCATAATCATATAGAGCACAATCATTCCAAATATCTGGCGCATCTTCAATTGGCGTAAGCACTTTTCCGTCGATCAGCCGATCCAGAATATGTTTGGTGTATCCGATGCTCATGCCGCTATGCCCGTCCCCAAGCAGGCTCTTATATGCTCTGAGCGCGCTTTCATAGCACGCACACCCATAATTAAATTCGTCCTTGGTGCGATTTCCACGTTCCAGCTTACATGCGAGTTCAATTTCTCGTTTTGCCCATTCATACATAGTTCTATTATGCTCCTTCTTAAATAGGTCCAGGCAATATTTGCTTTTTGTGTTTCCCCGTGAAACTGCAAAGTTCTTCATCAGTCTTGAGCGCCGTTCCGCCAACCGTTCATCTCCTTATAACCTTCTTCCGCCAGTTTGTTGAAATTCCTCTCAAGTGCCTTTATTTCTTCGGCAGAAATAGCGTTAACATTCCCAATAGCAATAAACTTATCGAGAATATCTTCACTTATAAATGAATCACATGTCGGAATATCAGGCATCACATATGCACACACGTTGAGATGGATGCAGTTTTTACAATCATTTTGCATTTCTCTCACCTGTAATAAGGTCTGAATAAGGAAGCCCTTCAATCCAATCACAGAGAGTATGCCATTCGTCAAGCTTATGATGCCGCCGGGATTTGTAGATGTTAGCAAGCACCTCATAGCTTAACATAATCGTCCGCTTCTGGTTATAGGAAGTCGGGAGAAGCTGGATCATCTGCTTCCAATATATTTTATCCTTGGTTTTGAGATAGAGTTTTCTGAAATGATTCAAGACCTGGCACGTCATGTTAAGAAATGTTTTGGGAGTATAGTAGCACCACTGCCCGTGCACATCGATAGCTGCTAAAGGCTCGCAATGGTCAATATCAGCTCGTTCTTCATATGGCGGTAAAGATTCCTCATCAAGCAAATGCTCACACGAGAAATCCTCCAGAGTAAACTCCTTATCCGCGATTTTGTGCATTGTAGAACAGGAATTGGCGACAGTACCAACCTTATATGTGTCGAACTCCTTCCACCAGTACAGAGGAGCCGTGATGTCCACATATACTTCAATCATCCGCATAAATTTCCGATGGTCCGTACCGGCAGCACAAAGTTTTTTCATAAGGCCATAATCGTTAGGTCCGATCATAAAACCATCATGGGCTTTTATCTGCTGCTCTACTTCACATTGCTCACAGTCATCCCATTTCTCAAGCTGATATGACATACAGTTATCGCATCTTTTGCAGAGAATTGGTCTGTAATCACTGTCACTCTGTTCCCAAGAGTTCATAGGATTGCGCATCCCTCTGATGGCTGCCTCCCAGCCGACGACTTCCGTTTTTTCGATTTTAAGCATTTCTGGTTTCCTCCATAAGTTTCTTCGCAGCCTTTACTTTATAATCAATAGACAAGCCATGCGGACACTGATAATCACTAAGATCGCAGAATACACACATCGCACCATGCGTTAGAGTAAAGCAGCGATTTGCCAAAGCTCGACAATCGCTATTTAGCCTCTGAATTCTGTCCGTGTATTCTGCAAACATCTCGTGATAACGCTTCTCAACATCAGCAATATCTCGTTTCAGGCGCTCATTTTCGACTGTTGCGTCTGATTCCATGGCTTTTCGAAATTTATCAAGATTCATTATTTTTCTCCTTTTGTGTTACAAGTTTCTTGTAAAGTTCAAGGGCTTCATCTCCTTGAAATGCATTGACGATCTCGATAGATTCATTCTTTCTTTTTCTGCCGACGACCAATACGCCAGTATCTTTATCCGAAAAACTAATACTGACTAAAAGGGTATCACTAAGATTTGTCATGTTCTTTCTCCCTTCATTAAATATCGACCTTAATATCTTTCAGCATGTCGATATACTCATCGAGGTATTGTAAAGCATTAGTGCATGCGTCAAAATCAGGCATCTTATCCAATTCATCAATTACATGCTGGATATCCTCGATCTTTGTAATCAATTCTCTAACCGTGATTTTCATATTCTTTTTCCTTTCAATTTAGGCTGCTATTTGGAATGCATCTCCAGCAAGGACCTTGTAATATCACTGTTTAATACAGACAATCCGTGATAAACATTGCTGGTTTCAGAGTCAGACATATGAGATGCCATATCACCATTCATAATGAGTTCAACATATTCGTTTATCTGCTGAATAGCGTCTAACGTTTTATGCTTGTACCATTCTTCTCGAGTCATATCGTTTTCCTCCTAAACTAGCAGTCTATTTCACAAACGGCAGCTCCTTGGTATGGAATCCAGCAGCTTTCTTATGTCCTCCTCCACCATACTTCTTGCAGATCACGCTGACATCCACACTGGTTGAATACATGCTGACAATCCATTCCTTACCGTTAAAGGCAAACGCAATGAATGCATCATATTTTCCGTCAGGCAGTGACTTGAAATACTCACTGCTGCAATTGCTGAGATTGAGTGCAAAGCACTTGAGTCCTTCAAACTCAGTCTCGAATCCAAACCGCTCCAAATATCCCTTTGCCCAACCGTCACGGTATTTGAGCATATGCCCGCCTTCGATGACCATATAGGTTTCAAGGCACCCTTCACTGGATTGTACACGATTTAATTTCAGCCATTCAGGACTCTGAGGAGCAAAGTTGCCGCAGTTAAATGCAGTGATAAAGTAGCGTGTCGTATCGCCGAAATCGAACTTCCAGACATCCCAGTCTGCAATAAGCTTTGTGAATAACGGCGCATCCTCTGTCATCTTAACATCAAACGGATGAACTTCACCGCGTCCGCCATTTGTCATATGATTGAGATAGCAGTATGTCAGCATGCAACCAGCAATTCCGTCATACCGGATACCGCGAATATCATGCTCAAAGTCCTTATATCGTTCAATCGCTGTCTTGTGATGATCGATCCACGTGACATCCTGTGTGATCTTCAGCAGTTCCCGCATCTCATCAGGCATGATCGAGTAGTCCACAATATAAATTTGCTCGTCCGGAAGAATTGTATCCATCGGGAACGGCTTCTCGTAGCTCATCTCGATGAAGTCCATAGTTTCATTGTTCGGTGCAAGACAAGCTCTTAAGTGCACCCAGAAACCGGCGCACTTTCCGTCTGCATCATTATGATAAAAACATTTCATTTGTTGTCATCCTCTTCTTTCTCCTTCACGTTAACGATCTCGTAATACGCCAATACTGCTTTGCGGATCACTGTCGCTATAGGTTGCTCTGTCTGCTTGCTGATCTTTTCAAGCATTTGTCTTTCTTCTGCATTTAACCTTAGCCTATAAGAATTATCTCTCTTATCATTTTTAGGCGGTCGTCCGCGTCTTTTATTTATGATCTTTACGTCAGGTTGTGTCCTGATAGGTCTGTCGCAAATATCACAAAATACCTTTGTCATTTGTCAGTCTCCTTTACCAAAGACCCAAACAATGGGTAATAACACTCGTCCATGCTGCAGCCATAATAACGAGCTGGAAGTCAAGCTTGTTTTTATAAATAACCTTGACTATCACCAGGCTTGTCATCCACAACGCGGCAAACCAGCACAGAATATATAAAAGTGTAAACATTATCTTTACTCCTTATTCACAATCTTAACTTTGTAGCCAAGCTTCTCCTCGATCTCATCGAGAGTCATTTCGTGAATAGCAGGCTCAGTCACAATATCAAATGCATAATTTGGAGTATCAATACCTCTAGACTTTGCTAATCTATCCGTGGCTTTTTGCAATTTTGTAATAGGAAGAGGTGAAATGAACATACAAGGGTTGTAACTTATCTTGACTCCAGTGCTGAAATAATGGTTTTCTGGTAAAGCTTCATTGTTTGGAACGGGAATACTGAATGTCGGAAAGGGAAAATCGACTTTTGGGAAGATGACGTTATGCACCCCTTTTTCATCTTCATAGGAATAAACAAGGCGCATAAACCAATTATCGAATTCATCTCTAATAACACGTGCGTCGATAAGATGCGGGCTTTGCATTATAAATCCTCCTCATATGAATGCTGGCGAGCTGTACGCATGATCATGTTTAACTGAGCTTCTGTCGTAGCAGCTTGCAACTGTGAAATATAAATAGGTGCATAGTAGAGTTCTCGTGCAGCACGAATGGTTGCATTTTTCAAATTACGGAACTCACGATTCTTAGGCGGTTCTGGATCTTGCAGGGGTCTATCCTTTGACGCATACTCCCATTTGTCTTTATGCTTTCGTAAGTAGTTCGTCACGGTACACCGCTGTGGCGCCTGATTACCGACTTGTTCACTATGTGCACAAATCCGTCCATAGATTTCCGAGCGAGAAAACCCTTTACATGCCAGATCAAGTGCAAAACTATGCCAATCCCATTTTTGCATTACTTTCTGCACTCCTTGTTCCAAACTCTAATTGCGCCTTGTACTGTAAGGCCGGCTTGATTAGTATTCGCAGCTTTCCATCCGCATTTTGGGCAGCGAACGATATAACCTGTCTTATTGTCACCAACTCCGACAATAGCCGGAATCGACCCGCATTTTCGGCAGAGATCCATTCGCTTTTTACCGATTTTCACAGCCATCGTTTTTGCCACGCTCCTTCTCATACTTATTCCACACAGATAGCGCTGCATGTTCTTCATCACAGAACTCGATTTCGGTCGGGTCAACGCACCTGACGCCATCCTCAAATTCCACGATTCCCTTAACATAACTGATAACGCCTGCAGGAGGAGGCCCAATCGTCAGACCAGCAGGAACCTGCTCGCTAGAATGCTCCCAGCAATGAAAATATCCAAGCTCATCTTTAACCTTGCAGAGTCGACGCTCATATTGAAGTGTAAAAGTGGTTTGCGGTGTCGCCATCACCAAGTCCTCCTTCACTTACGACTTGACGTACAAATTCCAGAAAATGTATTGTGAGAGCGCCTGGTATGTCTCCTGCAGCGATTTGTTATAAAATACGATATCACAGATATCCGTATTAAAATACGCTCTATCGCCCTCCAGACGCCTCACAATGGCATCCTCAGGATCTCCACGTAGGAACATTCTCTTTTTTCTTATGGGCTCTGTTGCCCAAATACCGATAACACGGACTTGTTTCGAACCGTGATAGTGTTCTTTAAAATAGGCTACACCAGCCGGATCAATGACATAAATATCATTGTGTTCCACCTGCATTGCCGTTGCAGCATACCGATGATTGTCGAATTCAGTGTAGCCAACCAGATCTTTCAACTGGTCAAATTCCTCATCCGAAATGAAGATATGACCTTTCTCACCGGAATATCTCGGCTTTCTGGTTGTGTAAGACTCAATCGCCGTCAAGCCAAGTGATTGCTCCAGCATCTCAACGAGAGTTGTTTTGCCGCTGCCAGAGGGCCCAACGATAAGGAAAATATAGTTATTCATTTTTCATCCTCCTTTTGTTCGCTTCCGCCAGCTTTGATGACTTCACCTAGCATTTTGGCGGTTAGTGTTACAGCAACATCTTCAGATAAACCCGCTTTTAATAGCGCGTTATAAAATATTGCTGTCATTTCAGCCATTGCACCGACTGACTGAATGAAGTTGTTTAAATCGTCCATAGCTATATGTCCTTTCATAAAAATAAAAGCGAAGACGCCTTGTATCAGACGTCTCGCCTTATAAGTTAGAAGATTTTAATTCCTTCTCTTTCCAACGTGTCTTTGAAGATCGCACAACTTTCAATCGAGTTCCGTTTTGTGGATTCCATAAATTCACGTTTGAGACCGCGACGATTCGTAATCATGTACACATGCTCGATGCTCGGATTGACAACCTGCATCATGCGTGCAATACGTTTGACTTCCGAAGTGTCCGCTTGTTCATCGTAAATTGCGAAATACCGCAATACTCTATATTGGTAACGTGCGTCTCCAATACCATAAAGAATAATGTTGTTCATAGAATATCAACCTCCTTCATAAAGGCGATTGTTTTCTACGCGAAAGACCAACTAAATACTGCGCTGTTCGTACTGCCCAAGGGTTTTCCAATGGAAGGCTCATGCCTGTCGAATGATCAAAACCTATGAATGCGTCATTTAATGGGCATTGCATCGCCAACTGCGGATAGCGCTCCTGAAGTTCTTCCAGCTCAAGCGCCCATCGTGACCACGTTGCATCATCAATCAGATTCTCGTTAAGCTTGTAATAGATTACGCTATGTACCAGAATCTGACGTCTTCTTCTACTAATCAGTTCTTTGATTGCACTGTCACTCATGAAATTTGTATCCACAGGAATAACCCAGCCTTTCGAAATAAACCTCATACCATCTATGAGGACGGTTTACATAAGTTACGATACATGGCTCCGGATCACTCAGAGAATCGCAATAGGGCCCAAATATAATGTATCGTTCCATACGGCGATCACCAACTTTTGGAATTTTGTCTATTTCCCGAAGTATATGCCGTCGCACTCGATCACATCCGTTCCTTGCGAAAATTCTGCACACCAAATATATTCGCTTGTCAAGTCGCTATGCTGTCCGTCAAGAACCTCCCGTGCAATTCTATATGCTCGCTCTACGGCATGCTGCTCTTCTGGGAGACTCGCTTTATCCGGCCACACAACCCCTGTGACAGAATATAATCCCCACTGAGGGGCAGGATCGCCATCGATCAGGATCTCCTCAATGGTCGTTCCCTTAAATCGAGGATCTTTGACACGGTTAAGAACGACATCAGCCACTCTTCTTCTACACATGTCGCAGCAAGTATCACCGCCTGCTTCTTGATAAATTACACAAGCGAGAAGTTCTACGTCATGCTCGTTTACAGGAACATTGGATTCCGTATGATGGTCAATCACAATATCAGCTACTGCTTCTCGAACGTCCGAATCTTCTTTGACCACTGTTGGAGTCGCTTCCGCATAGACTAAATCTGTCAGTTGGGCTTTGTTTTCTTCCGATATAGAGATTTCCTGCTCATACTTTTCTCTAGTGCGAATAGCTTCGATCTGTGCTTCCTGAATCATCTTGTTTGCCTGATGTTTTACGATGCCAATTCCGACATAAAAAATAACAGCCAATACGACGGTCAGAATCAGAATAAGTTTGCAATAGAAACTATTGGAACGGTATCTCATGACGATTTCTCCTTCTTAAAATATCCTGCACGCTTTGTAAACGCACATTCGTTAAATGTTTTCTTGTCCATCAAGGCACGATGGATTGCTAAATCAATTCCGCTTCGGCTTCTCAGGTGATAATAGTAAAGATCTTGGTAAGGGGTGTTAAGACGATTGATTCGACCTTCGGCTTGGTGCTGCACTTTGTAAGAATAGTTTTGCGAGAAAAATATAATCGTGTCTGTTGTGATACAATTCCATCCTTCGCAACCTGCTGTGTACTGAACCAAATAGACCCATTTGCTACCGGTAGGAAGTGCATCATGTTTATGCCCATTCCATTCGGCGATTTCGGTTCCTTCTTCATATCCTATCTCCCTAAGAATCTCCAACTCATAGTCGAAGTTATAGAATATAATTGCTTTGGGATGATCTTCAAGAATCTCTAGAACTGCAATCTGTCTGGAATCATCCGAATTCACAATCTTTCGCCATGCATAACACAGCTCAGATGCTGTCTCAATCGGCTTTTCCAGCCATGGATTCCAACGAGTTCGCGTTAGTTCTCGATAAGCAGAAATATCATAGGCAACGAATACATCTTCATGGTGTGGAATCGTTGTCCGTTGGTCATCCATCTGGACAAGTACCAGATCCCTAAGTCGAATAAGACGGTTGGTATTAAAATATCCACGAATCTTTGGAAAACTGACGCGCGGATCCCAGATGACATGCTCATCATAAAACTGCGTACGGTTTTTATAGAATCCATTGGCGACAAAGACTGGAATATAATCCTCCCACTTATCACCAGGAGTTGCTGAGAGCAGGATCCAATGATTTGCCTTTGTGATTTTCAGGAAGCTCTTCACCCATTCTCCGCGACCAACAACGCGCTGCTCATCAAATATAAAGAATGCTCCCTTGACATCCTTGTATTTGTGAATGTTATTCCATGAGTCGATGACAACAGAGTGCTTAAACGCATCATTCTCGGGATCAGTGGACATTCGGAAGTTAGCGAGTTCAGAATCCCACTCAAATGTATCTCGTTTGCGGGCAGTCGTAATAATGTAGAGATCTTCGACAGTTTGACGAATCTTCTCATATACGATCGTATTACCGCTACGATTTTGCTGCATACAGTAGTATGCGAGGGATGTTCTGGATTTACCACTTCCGACATCGCCACATAGGATACAACCATTGTGCATTTTTTTAACTGCTTCAAGCTGGAAATCATAAAGGTTGATCCCGATCATTCCTTCTCCTCGAATTTGACAGGACGATGAGTATATTCATTGACTGGGTTATTGAGACATTCGTCACACGGCTCCTCCTGCTCCGTATTTTTCAGATACTTGCATTTCGAGCAATAAGGATCAAAATATACTTCTTTATAGTTGGAAACCATATCAGCATCTCCTCTCAATTTTTATGATTATCGCAGGCACAATATCCGATCCATGCTAAGAAGGAAATAGCACCAACAATATTCCAATGACCATCGATCCATGTAACGTAGGAGTCTGGCAAGGTTTGAAACAGCAAAATCAATGCCACAACAGCAATATAGAGGCATACTTGCTTCATTACGTTATGCATATCAGTACCTCCTCATCTCTAGTCTTTTGGGTTCTTGCATATGGATCGTCCATGTTCCGTCTTTTTCGGGTCTGATAGACATACCGATTGTGCCAGCCCAGCCTCTTTTTGTATCCTCGTAAGAGCTTGACTTTACGCCAGCAATTTCATTGACCTCTGCAACAGTAATCAGACCGTAGAGTTGAATCAAGTCGCAAATATCATGCCATGCCTTTTCACAGTCTTCCTGTTTAGTGAAGCTCCAGTCATAGGAATAGCTGCAAGTGCTCTTTCCATATAGAAAATTTGAAATCTTATTTGCTACACGATTTGCGCAAGCCTTTCGAATCTCATCAACAGACATCATTTTTTCAACAGCATGCGTAGCTCCAATTACAAATCCTAAAGTCAGTCCAAGACTGAATACAAAACGGTTTTTCATAGTAGTTAAACCTCCAAAATATAAGTCGGGAGCCCATATTTCAGAGCTCCCGATATGCAAAAATTACTGTTCGTCGTACTGGGAATAGGCATCAGCCCACGGATCCTCTTCCTCGATGGTCACATGAAGGACCTTCAGATACGCCTTATAACCAGACTTACCATTGACCTCCCAATAACGAGGACGAACCGTCATGTCAGCATTGATGATGCGAGCACGGTCAAGAATCGCGCAGGTGTCTTCGTTCAGTTCTTTCCGAGTCTTGCCCGAGTACATGCAAATCTTCGTCGGATAATACTCGTTGAACGCGACCTTGACGTCCATATACCAACGCGGCTCGTCGTCTTCATTGCGCAGCTTACCCTCGCGGAGCTTCCATCCGTCTTCCAGCAAGGAATTTGCCAACTCAGGATCATCGATACGAATGGTGAAGTAGCGATTGCCTTCACGGTTGTAGTCTTCAGCGCGACCTGCGAAATTGCGCTTTACGATCTTAGCGCCCTGAATGTTAAGCGGAGGGATGTTACGAACGTTTTCCATAATGTTGAAACTCCTTTTCAAAATATAAATGTTGATTTATCTGACAGCGAATGTATCGCCGTTGGACCAAGGTTCCTCCGCAGTTTCCCATGGAGGTGTATCTTCTTTCCCGTCAATGAACCAGTCTGCATCACCGAATTTAGCAATCGCAGCTCTGGCATCATCGACAAGTGCGTCATAATAAGAAACGTCGATGCATGCTTCCTTCTCCAGAAGCCGCACCGACTCAGATTCCAGCCATCGATAACCTTTCGAACCGGTAGCTGCTGCATATCCTTTTTCTCCGGTTGTCTTGTTTGTTGTTTCGCGCATCAGTAGTCCGCCACCGCATCCAGCTTTGATTGGGCAGAACTGACCAACTCGTCCAACATAAATATAATTGTGCTCGTCAGGCGGAAGGTTTTCATTCATGTCCAGTGAGAGCGAGGACGTTACTGATTTTGTTTCACAGAGATCACCAAACTCGATCGGCTCATGCGAGAATAGTGTCTTGAACACATACGGGACTGCAAACTGCGTTCCCGTTGCAGACCATTCATTCGGATGCTTTCCGTTCTTCTCAGGAATATATCCGTACTCATTTTTACACCATTCAGGATCTGCATACTTTGCGATCAGGACGGCATTATTGACGAGACACATTTTTTCGTATGTCGATTCGTGTTCGAAAATATAACCGTACTGTTTCGCATAGTCAAAGCAGAACTGGATGATCTCCTGCGTTGCATTCGGAATCTTGATCGAGTCTGTCTTGATGTGAGCAACCGTGAATCCGCGAGACTGTACCTCATTCCTGAGGTTAATCATGAACAAAGCACCACGTTTTGCGACAATGTTGTCCACGTTACGTTTGTCACGGAACGGATTGTCGAACTTTGCCGAGGTGAGGCCATAAACGGAGTTAATGACCGTTTTCAGTGCCAGAGACAGATCATCCGTCGTCATCTCGCCCCGCTCGATCATGTCGATAGCTTCGTTCAGACTACCATTCAGCATAGACCGAGCCTTATCAAACTCCTTGTGCTTAATGGCAACACGGGCATCTTTGATTTCTTCAAACCGTTTCGTGTAAATGGGACCGAAGAGCTGTTCTGCAATGATCGAACTTGGATGCATGGATGCAACGTCCAAGACCACAACATTCCGGTACATACCAGGTTCAGCGTAGACATAGCCACCTTCGCCAACCGTCTGTTGATCGGGATTCGGGTTGAGCGCATTCACATCCCGATATGTCGATTTCCCATACTCGTATTTGTATCCGGGAAATACGGGCCGATTCAGATCATCAAAGAGGTTGTAATCATCGCATGCTGATTTGAATGGAAGATCTTTTTCCGGAGGCCAAATCCACGAATGTGTTGGGACGGATGTATCGCCCATATCACGGTAGTTGAACTGGCTTTGCGGATGTTTCTCCTTGCCAAATATAATTCGAGTGGAGAGACTGTTCGTGGTGTCGTTCGGCAGCATACCTGCAACTTTCGCCAGAACCAACCGCGCATTCCAGTCCGCCTTGAGATGATCAAATGTTGCTTCTGTTGCGATTACATCGTTCTCGCAATACTCAGCGACCTTATCCCACATATCCTCTGGAACTGGCTGATCCCACGGCAAACCAAGTTCCTGATGATGAATACCGAGTTCAATCTCGAATTTCTTCAGGCTCTTTTTGTTTGCTGCCGATGCGAAGTCATAAATATCCGTGTAAGAGATATTATATGCCTCTCCGAACAAATCACTGTTGTTGTGGTCATTGATGATTCTTGAAGATAGTTTGAAGATCTCCATCGGGCTGTAACCGAGCATGGCTGCGTACAAGATGTGATTATCGTACCGTCGGTTGTTAAACCCGACCAGCTTATAGTGGAAGAGCTCTTCAACCTCACGTGGTTTTGGATTCACCATTCGGACGCAAGAATGTCCAGGTCCTTGAATCTTCCAAACAATCAGGAAGAGGTTCGGGAAGACTTCGACATCGAAGAATATAATTGGATCGTTCTCATTGGAAGCAATCGGATCTGCCGGATCATCAGACTTGAAGTGCATCTTTGTCGCAAGTTTCAGACAGTAATCTGCCTGATTGGTACTCTTCATGGCAAAGTTGATTACGGCGTTCTCCATATCTCCAACATCATAATGCATCCCGCTTTTATAAGCGTCCTCCAGCACTTTGTAGATAAAATCGATATTGGATCGTGTATCGCCATGAATCTCTTTGCGTAAACATTTCTGAATTGTGGTACGGAGACCTTTCTCGCTCTGTACCACATTCGGATCAATCATTGGTTTCTCTCCTTTCAGTGGAAGACCTGAACTGAGCGTCGCAATCGGAAGATTATTGCATTTCGACAATTTACGCCGAAGCGAACTCTTCCCCTTAAAAGTCTTCACCTCAATGTGATCTGCGTAAATGGGATCAAGCTTAGACACATCACCAGTGTAAATATAGTGGAGATGAATCCCATTGCCTGATTTACTCAGTTCAGCATAGGTTGGAGGCCATTTCGATGCTTCTTCCAGATTTCGTTCAAATGACTTCTTCCCATCGTAACCAGGAAGATCAAAGTCCATAAAGATGTGCGTTTCAGGGCCGCGAACGTAATGAAGTCGATGCGTATCAAGATCTTTCAGCTTTGTGGATACATTTTCCCATTTTTGAGACGGTGTTCCAGAATTAGAAGCATATTGGGCAGGGCAGTCAGCATAAATTTCATCCAATCGTGATTTTTGTTCATAAAACTCCAACCATGTTGATTTTGTCGGCTCTGGAATGATACCTACGTCCTTTCCATCGATCTTGTCTGCTCGAAAGCCTTTATAGTAGCTCCGGACACGATTCCCATCAGCCGCATTATAGCGGTCAGAATATTCCGAGAAATAATTCTTTAATTCCTCTTTGAACAAACGCTGTGAAAGAGGATATGGAACGTTAGCGTCCTCGCAATAGGTCTTATACATGGCCCATGCGGCCTGAAGTGTTGTCGAATCTTCAGACTTAAAGACATAGTAGCTATCCAGAATATAATTATAGAAATCGTTTGACGCGCCGAGCATTCCAAGCGGAATATAGTCATCGTAGCGACCGGGATTTGAAAGATAGACCTCCTGGCAATGATAGGCGATCGCGCCTAATTCAAATGCAATCTGCTTTGTCACAACTTTGTACTCTTTTGGGGACAGTTTTTCTCCGGATGGGGATACATCAATCAGCCGTCGAAGCAGACCTGATTTCGCATCCGTGATTTTTACCGGTTTGTTAGTGCCCATAAAGAGAAAAGCTTTGAACTGATTCGAATAGGTCGGACGGAACTTCTCATTGACAGTCATGATCTCATGAGAGACAAGCGAGTTCAGACGAGTATTATCTTCGATGCGCGACAAGTCGCCATCATGCTGGATAGCAACAAGCGGATTTGTCTTAAAGGCTTCCAGAGCAAAAGCATTCGAAGATGAACCGAGTGCTTTGGCATCAAACACCGAGTAATAGCCTTCAAAGAGCTGCTGAATAATGTTCAGGACAGTGGATTTGCCTGTGCCAGCAGCGCCATACAATACCATGAACTTTTGCAGCCGTTTGGAGTCGCCAGATACGATTGAACCAATTGCCCATTCAATCTTCATCCGCTCTTCCGGAGAATATAAAACAGACATAAGACGATCATATGCATCATGGCTGCCTTTCTCCAATGGGTACGGCAGACGCTTGCTAGCATAATCCTTTTTACTCGTCGGCATATTCGAGAATATCAATTTTTCGTCCAACATGTGATAGGAATCACGCATGTCCTTCTGGCAGAACTGATGCCACTGCCCAATAAGACGAGTTTCAGAATCTCGGATGTGCAGGATTTTCGGATGGTCGCCAAGGATTTCTTTATTTTCTTTGGCGTACTTATCGACCTCGTAATCGATCATGTCCAAAACATCCTGCTCATCTGTAGACCACATTCCTCGTGCTTCCAGCCAGATGGCATAAAAGTCACCGCCACGGATCATAAGATCTGACGATTTGCAGATTCGGAATCTAGGATAGACTTCTATACCCTGCTTACTGCTTCTGGTAGAAATCCTGAGGAAATCAAACATAGATTTTACTTATCTCCCCGTGTCACCATTGGCGTTCTCTGTCGGTTCCTTCATCAAACTGATTTCGCGCTTCAGAGCTGCGATCTCATGCTGATTTTCAAAATATCCAGCTCCAAGAACCAGATATGTAAGCAGCACCCAACGATTAAATTTTCGCTGATGCTTAAACGTCTTTGCAATGGCTCGCAGTGCGGAATCTGTCCGCATAGTCGACTTAAACAGGAAACGAAGCATCTCGTCCATTTTTAACACCCTTTCTCGTAAATAATACTATTCAGATACCAGTTCATCTGGTACCAGATCTCCACAGTTCTTAAATCGCGCTCACATGAGGGGATTGTAAACAGTCCGCCTTTTCCATTTGGCTTGTACTTTCCATCCATGAATCGCCGAACGACTGCCATGACTTTATGACGGTCGAATTGCTCATCCGTCATATCATCCAACCCAAGGCTCTGCAACATCTCCATGAACCATTGCGGTAAGCGATTGCCCATTGCAGGATTTGTCATGATGTCCTCTTCCATACGAAGAGCTAGAGCGACCATCATCTCAAGCATGCTGCATGGCCTACAATCGAGAAGCGACCCAATCTCTGGATTGACATACCCTTGATCGTAACCAAAACGATACCGGAGATCTTCGCCATCCTGCGCACGATTCTCATCCATCGGCAAACGCGGATAGAATGTGACATTGTTCAGATAAGCACAAAGCCTCCGGTATGAAATATCATTTTGGCTTGGAAACGCGAGCTGATACATCCATTCAAAGTAGGCGGCAGTCAGCTCATTCTGATTCATGGAAATCCCCGTACTTTCTCAAATCTCGGACGATTTCATAATCGATGTGGCGCAGATCATTTCGAATGTGAACAGAATCCTCATCATAATCACCGAAGTGCGATGCAAAGTCCAAACCTATCGACGTAGCGATTTCGGGAATCTCAAGTGGATCCTCATCCTCATCAACCAAAACACCATCTGCATAGTAGGTGTAGCAGACAGCATCGTAGTTATCGAGCGTATCAAACTCTTCTGGTTTGATAACATATGGCTTGGTGACACTGTCGCCAGGCGTCTGCTCATTAGGATCATCGTCCAGCAAATCCTTCGGAGAAGTCCGTGTTTGGTAACCAGACTCACGAACCAGCGCCCGATAGTCCTGAAGTTTGGACTGCCGTTCCTTTTCATAAGCGATCTGTTCCGCCGTCATTTGCGGCTCTTTTTTCTCGTATTTTCCGTCCTCTACTTTTTTGGACGCAAAGGCATCCTTCACTGACTGAATTTCTTCGTCAGCTCTTTTTCTGTGATACTCTTTCCAGAAGTACCACGATACACCTGCACCTACGGCAACGCCAAGTGCAAAATATAATGCTTTACGCATCTTCATCCTCCTTACAGCTTGTCGATGATGACGCCATCCACATTGAAGTCAAGCAGAATCGAGCGCTCATATCCGTTGACAAAGCGTTCTGTCGAACGGTTCGTGTTGTAAATGCCGAAGTCAATGAAACTCGGATGCTCTGGTGTATAGTACCATCCAACAACCTGGCCTTCCTGCGTCGGTTCACAAAGATCAAGCTCACGATAGACTTCATTCAGGAACACGAAGCCGCACGCCTGAAGCTTATTATTGAGCATCGCCTGCTTGCCGCGCAGGAACATCAGATTGAGTTCCGGATCCTTCATCCATTCGCGGGAGCACTCATCAAAGAACTTTGCATAGCCGCTCGGCATTGTCGCGATGTCAATTGACTTCTTAAGCTTTTTCTGCTTCCCATTTTCGTCCGTCTCAGTCTCGTCGACCTTCTTTTTCTCAACAGCATAGCGGATTTCTTTTTCTGCTTCTGCACCGATCTTCTCCGCAACGCGATCCTGATACTGCTTAAATGCCGTATAGACAGTTGTATATGCGGCAGCGAGAGATTCATTGCGATCTTTCATGATTCGATGCGAAGAGAGCAGGCAATAGATCGACAGTCCGCCAAGCATAACTGCCGGACCATAGATCTTCGCGAAATCCAGACTCGTCTGTGCATATGCCAGGACAAGCGCCTTCTGATTGTTGGATGTGGTCTTCTCATCCTGATTCTCAACGACGGTTTCTTTTGCTTCATCGATACGCTGCTTACTGTCCTCAAGAACAGCATCGAGTTTCCGGGTTCCGGCACATGCCAGAATCACCGTACCGACTGCACCGGCAATGCCTGCAATCAGCAGGATCTCCGGAGAATGGACTTTTGCTTTTGCACTGAACTTCGTCAAGGCATTTGCGGCCTTTTGCATCATTTCGTTTTTCATTGAAAAATATCCTTTCTTTTACTTAATACAGATAGGTCTCGGCATCTGGATGACATAGCCCTCAGGGATTCGGATAGAGCGTGCTCCAGGCATTTCGGTCCAGCCATAATTCATATCAGTCGGGCGACCGGTGATACCGCACAGATCATAGAGATCTGCAATACTCGCCTGACCATATTCCTGAATGATCTCACTCATCTCCTGCAAGATCCGTTCCGCATCACCGCGAGTGGTAACGATCGGATCTTCGTAACCATATCCCGTATAATTGGTTTTCTGAGTACGTTGCGGCTGATTCAGGCTATTATAGCAGTTACCATAGTTGTATTTGGTTCCGGGCGCTTTTCCACGATTGATCGTGTCACCCCAAAGCATCATCTGGATACCGTTTGTGACAATATCTACGATGACGGTCTTAATTGCTGGGACAACCACATCCATGAAAATGTGATTCTTGACCGTCCGGACATCTTCTGCAATAAAGACATCACCAAGACGCTTTCTGGTCTTTGCTTCACCTGTGATAAGCTTTTCCCGCTTTTCCCGCGGTGCGTTGTTCTCTTCCAACGATTTAATTTCAGCCATAACCGGCTCCTTTCACTGTTCGAGCTTTACAAGCTTGCCTGGGAGATTGACCTTACTCGCCGGAGTCAAGCCGTGCTGTTTCTTATACTGGAAGATTAAATTACTTTTTGCTTTTTTCTCGCTAGAAGCATATGTCTCGCCCTTCCAGTAATTTGTGACACAACGATCAAACATTGTGACCGGACCGGTGTATGAATATAAATCCATTGTCAACCTCCTCATAAAAATAAAAGAGAAGAGCCCTTGCGGACTCCTCTCACTGAGAATTACGGATTATTGATTGAGTTTAATTCTCGTCAACCTCAACGAGGTCTTCAGGTTCTTCGGCCTTCTTCTCGAATTTACCGGCCTTTTTCTCCTTCGCTTTCTGAAGTGCAGCCTTTCCTGCGGCGAGTGCCTTCTTGCCCAACGGCTTAATCGCGACCTCCCATGCAAGCACGGACAGTCCGCCAATAATGCCGAAGCCAATAGCGGTTTCACCAGCAGTCATAACATGCGCATCATCCTGCTTTGCAGGAGTCAGTTCCGTCGATTCGGAAGTAGCTTCCGTTTCCTTAGTGATGACTTCATTGTTCATAGTGTTTTCCATTGTTAAAACTCCTTTATAATAATTTAGTATTTCTCCATTAGAGTAGATGTAAATTTCGCGCAATCAGAGCATATCGACAAGTTTGTCAACATCGCTCTTTGCAACACTCAGCTTGAAATTAGCTGACAAGCAGACATGCTTATCGTCAGCCGTTTCATAAAGCTGTAGATCGGAGATCTGCGCATCCACGTCACATCCGAGCTTCTTTTTTACGATCTTACGGATAATTCGGGAGATAATACTCTGCCCGAATCCGCTGTTAAAGTTCAAATTCATGCCTCGTCACCTCATTCGTCGAATCCAATTGCGGGCTGGACGCGGAAGTCAATTGCCAGACATGGCTGCTGATCCTGTGTGAGCTGGCCACTGAAGATAGGGTCGATCAGCCCTTTCTCGACTTTCCAACCGAGTTCGTTGCCAGCTTTTGTCTCTGCCAATCCGATCTCATAATAGAAATCGTTCAGGCTGACATATCCGGTATCAAGCATTTCACGACTGAGTGAATTTGCCGCTTTCGTGATAAAGTCTGGATCTGACTTGAACAGTCGATCAGACCACGGATCATAGCACAAAGTCTCGCCCTTTCGTGTCACAAAGAGTTTGTCCGTCTGAATAGGCTGACGATCAGTACGTTCTTTGATAGCTGCATCACGAATTTCTTGCTCTTTTTCTGGTCCAACCATCTCGAGTGTCTTTGCCTGATAGTCTCGAAGTGTTGCTTCCGAGATCGAATACGCCGTAGCCAGAGCAGCATTTCGTCTCAGATTTGTGGATGTGGCAAATATCAGGCAGGCAGCCGACGAAAGACCCACACCAACTGCAGGCACGTAATGGCGCCAAGCCGATGCGACTGCCTCTTTTTTGGTATAGGCATAACGATCGCCATTATGGTTCTTCTGACTGTCCTGCCGCACTTTTTCCAGCGCCTTCGGCGTGACCTTAACAGCCATTACTGCAGCTGTTGTAAACCCAGCGATTCCGAGTGCAGTCAGGATCTCGGGAGAATGCTTTCGCATCACCTTCCATGCACAAGTCATCATACTTGCTAAAGTTGTCGTCTTCATACTGAATACTCCTTCTCAATGAGATGTAATAATGTCTCTGCGGTATGAATCGCAGAGGAAAATATGAGGTTCTTGTTGTCAACACAAGACCCAGTTGCTGCAATGAGTGATAGCAAATATCCGTCTGCAACTGCCACTGGATCTTTTTCGCCACGATTAAGCAGACAGTTTAATAGTTCTTCTGCTGCCCATCGTTCATAGATTCTCTGGTCAAATTCCCTTCGACCCCATTCAATCTGAGGCGGAGGAAGTGAAGTCTCTATGTACTTCACGACAAGTTCAGCTGCATCCATAGCAAATATAAAAGAAGAGCCTTATTCAGACTCTTCTTCATTGGATTCAGCCAGAACTTTCTGAGCTTCTTCACGTGCGATTTCTCTGGTTTTCTGCTCGTCCAGATACTGATCCAGTAACGGTAATACCAGACCCAGGATTGACGATACGACACCGAGAATTTTCAGTGTATTGATCTTTTTCATAAGTTCATGCCTCCTTCATAATAAGCGGTGTTTTTTCTGCGTATTCGAATTCGATCGGGTCAAATTCGTCTTTCATGTTCAAATAACACGGAGGGAAGGGGCAAGAAAGAATGTAGCATTCAAACTCATTACCATCATCGCCAACGAGTTTCGTCAGTTCATGCTCAAAGTCAATCCATTCGTATCCATAGAATTCACCAGCCTCGCAAATATCCCAACCGGCAATATCTCCGCCCTCAATTGGATCAAGTCCGAGAAGATCATAGAGATCATTTAATGTGGCTTGTCCGCCTTCAATCACGAATTTGCGATTGAAATGGTACTCTGCATCCCGAACTTCCAACATGGTACTCGTGAAATATCTACCAGAGATCATGTCGTAGAATAGACAAGCATCTCCGACAGAATTTGGCTTAGGACACTCATCGACTGTGTCCTGTGCAATCGCCGTTTTCACTTTCGTTGGGGCATCCTCGCCAAACAGTTCTTTGATTTTGCCGTCATATTTCTTCAGACTCTTCGCTGCAACGCCATACATCGCTACAAGAGATGCCTGTTGCTTTTGATTCATAGCCTGAATGCCGACGATACAAGCAATTGTGCCTGTAGCTGCTGCACAAACTGGCCATGCAGAAGGCGCTGCTGCTTTAACAACATCAATCGGGGTCAAAACTCCATCGTGTTCCAGCCGTGCATCTTCTACAGCTTTCTGAACCTCAGGAGCTTTCTTCACTGCTAGAAGTGCTGTTATAATGACACCGGCACATGCTAGACCAGTTGCAAGCAGCGGTCCAGTTTTTCGAATGTTAATTCGCATGATTGATCCTTCCTTTCAATGAATATAAAGATTGGTTAATCTTCGTCTTTCCCGTAATTATCCCCAATGAAATACATGTCGAGTTCATGCTCATCATACGAGCAGCTGTTGATCGGGGGATAGTATTCTGTTCCATCCTCAAGAATTTCAGGATTGTTGCTGTACATATCTCATTCTCCTTTATATGTATTGCTGAGCATAAAAAAGAGGAGCATTAGCCCCTCTTCTCCAGTTTACGGCGAATCGTATTCTTGACCTGCACGTATTTGGCTTTTACCTTTTGTCTTGCCTCCGGTGAGACAGCCATAATCCCGACAGCTGCCGGGATGATAACCTGTCCAATCCATAGACGAGCCTCACGGCTTGCTTCAAGTTGTTTCCAAGTCATAATATAACCCTCCTTCATAATACGACTTGTAATTTTTGCGAAAGAAAAAGAGAAAGTGTGGTCTTGTACGGTTTAGTTCCCGCCCGAGAGTCGCTCGGTCCTATTTCCTATGTGACACCAATCGCAGGTGATGGGGCTCGCACCCATGACTCACTACTGCCACTTCTTTCTCATAATACGACTTGCAATTTTTGCGAAAAAGAGAGAAGCCCATGTAGGACCTCTCCCATTGGAAATTACTTGTGGAAGATCTTATTCCAGATTCCAGTGATCTTTTCACAGACCGTTTCAAAGAAATCCGTGGTTGTCGCAACCCACATGATTGCATATGCAATCACTGAGAGTGTGACTGACCAAATCGTAAGTTCCTTAACAGTCATTTCGCTATAATTTTTGTTCCAGAATTTCATAATAATATCTCCTTTATTTTGTTATTATTTCCATTAGAGCAGATGTAAATTTCGCGTAAAAAGAAAAGAGCCTTTGCAGACTCTTTCTCAAGAACACTATTTCTTTGTGATCTTATGCCATAATTCAGAAATTTTTCTTCCGATAGTTTCCAACCAATCCGTTTCCTTGTAGACATAGGTTATGGCACCAACTCCAACGCCCAAGCCCAGCGAAAGTAACGTAATTTCTTCAACTGTCAAATCAGAAGCTTTCTTTTTCCAAATATTCATAATTACAATCTCCTCTAATTTTTATAGTGTTTTCATTATAGGAGATGTTATTTTCGCGTATAAAAAGAGAAGAGCCCTTGTGGACTCAACTCCTTGATTTCTGTTTAGATTTTTTGATCATTAGCACGAGAAGTATCACACCTACAATTGCATCGCCAAAAGCTAAAATCGTAACGCCGATGCCGATTCCTCCAACAACGACAATCGCGATCAATCCGACGACAAGTCCAATTAAAAGCGCAATAAATTTCAGCATATGATAAACCTCCTAAATATTACTTTCATTATAGGAGATGTTATTTTCGCGTTCTCAGATGTCTGCTCGATCGAACACCGTTTTAAAGCGTTAACGCTATATATGCAAGAAGAAAAAGAAGAGCCGCTGATTTCTCAACGACCCTTCTTGTAGTTCAATTACTTCGTGACTTTCATTTTTCCGACAAGATTGCGGAAGAACGTAGAGGTTAATGTACCAGTTTTCTCGAAATTCATACCGACTGCATACATAATACCTGTAGCCAGAACCGGCAATACCGTTCCAACGCCACTGATGATATGATCCACGACGCGATCCTTCTTTTTAGCTCTCGCTTCTTCAGCTTCAGCCTTCAGTTTGATCGTGTCCTGTCGCTTATCGTACAGCACCGCAAAGTCTGATATTGCTTTTGACTTTTCAGGCGTACCAGTATGCAGCATTGAAATATCAGTCAACTGATCCTTCAATTCCTCCTCCAGTTGTTCTTCTAATGTCTTTTCGTTCATTATAAAACTCCTTTCAATGTTAATTGTTCCATAAGAGACATTGCATTTGGCGCGAAAAAAGGAAGGAGTCCTTGTTAGGACTCCACACCTTCGACTGATTTGACATTCAGCGTAACAAGTCGTCCATTATAAAGCGTCATATCTCGAATAACCTTATTTACTGCTTCCTCTGGTGATTCAGCATGTACATAGGCTCGAATATCCGAGTCGCCCCAAATAACACAATATTGTTTCACAAATATCAACCTCCTTCGTAAAACGAGGTGTTATTTTCGCGATACAACCATGAAGGTCACATATTGATGCTCAGTAAGCAACTCCGGCTCATGGTTAAGCTGAAGATATGCGTCACCGTTCTCGATAATGATAGCGCCCTCGACATGCGGTTTCATCATAAACCACATTGCCAGAGCGCCGATCAAATTACAGATAACTCCAACTAAAATATAAATCCACATAACGCCCTCCTGAATTGTTTTATGAAATATCTCACCCGGGAATTTTTACGCTTTTAATTTATCGTCTCATTTGGATTCCTCCATTCGGAAAATATAAAAAGAAGGAGCCCTTGTTAGGACTCCGACTTATTTTTGAATTCCTGATATGCACCCTTCGCAATTCCGTATATGAAGAGCGGCGGCGCGATTACGACCATCAAAATGTAATATAGGACTTTCATAGCTAGAGTCTCATCTTTTACTATATCGCCCAAAGTATTACCAAGATATACCGTAATAATTCCACCAATAATCAAATATACAATAATTGCTGTTAACATAATATCAGCCTCCTTCATAAAGGCATTTGTTAATTTCACGTAAGAAAAAGAATGAGCCCTTGTTAGGACCCAAACTCTTTATGCACAGCTGCATTGTAATCAAGCACTTTGCCAAGCCAATATATCATGTGATCGAAACACGCCAAGCACTTCTTCGGATCTTTCATATTAGCTAATGTTTTCGTATGCCAATATTCAAAATATGAAGCAGCGTTCTTTTGTTTCATGCGATAGTAAAAGGCTTTCAGTGTTCTCATAAATATCAACTCCCTTCATAAAGGGAAATGCATTTGGTGCGCATCGTTATATATTACTGAAAAAGTATACCCGCAAAGAAATCCTACCTGGCTCAAAAGCGAAATTGAAAAAATAAAAGAGCTTGTAGGAATCGATTCCTGCCTATCTCAAATGTCGTTAAAAGCCAGTATTTTAAATGCATGTCAGTGCTGGTTAAGAGTGGAACGTAGGGATAATAAGCAGTACATTCCTACATTATCCCTACATTCGCTCTTATACCGAACTTCTACACTTTACTTTTTGGTGTTAAGCACAGCAACATTTCCCTGATTGCTCACATCAAGATTAAGTGCTGCTGCCAGATCTCGAATCTTGATATAATTCGTGCCATCTTTGAGAATCCGATCGACCGGACACTCCTTACCATCCACGATAATTTTGCTCTTTTCGACCACTTCATCCACCTCCACAAGAAGTTTCTTGAAATCGCTCCACTTTCCCTCGTCGATCAAAGGAAGCGGACACAGCTTCATGGAAATATCATAGTGCCGTACTGCGTCCTTAACGTTCGGCAGCTTTTTCAGCAACATCTGATAGAGCCGGGCTGCGTTGCACATTGTTTCTTCTGGAATATAATACCTTCCAGCAGAGTCGGTGTGACTGACCATTTCAATGGAGACGGTATTGTAGTTATTATACACTCTACCGTATTTGCCACTCTGGCCATCTCCAACGCTCCAGGCAATGGTGTCCAGTGGAACGCATTCATAGACCACGTTCTTTTCATCGACGCAATAATGTGCAGATGCAGCGCGTCCTTCACTGCCGTTGGCAAAATATCGAGCATTTCCGAGGGCAGAAGCATGTGTGCCGGTGTTTGCTGTGTAATGAAAGACAATAGCTTTGATTGCAGAGAGCGGTCTTTTGCCACCAATTCTCGAAGCGCGTAGGCTCGTGTTAATCTGTAACATCGGTCTTGATCTCCTTTGCATTCTGCGAACCAAAATAGAACGCGATGATAGAGAAAAAGATTGTCAGAAAGTCTTTACCTTCGATTACTCCACGAAGAGACAAAATGACAAAGGCGATCGTCAGACTGATAGTGACAATGCTCTTCACGCTGAAAAGATTTCCGATTCGTTTTACTAAAACCTGAAGCATTTCGTTCATATGTACTCCTCCTTTCAGTCTTTTAGTACAACTTCTGCGATTTTGATTGCCGCGTCTATGCCATATTTATCTGCGAAGTCCAGAACAAATTTCTGAGCATACTTAGCGCGGTTTTCATTCTTGCTTTTCCACATATAAAAACCGTATGCTGTGGCTAAAAGTCCGATTGCTGCCAGTGTAATATCCACAAGAGGCAGACCAAACGCACAGCATACGATTAAAATGAGAACCACAATGGTCATGCGATTCAGCCAACATTTTGAAAAGAACATCTTAGCTGATCCCTATCTTTCCAAGAATAAAAGCGATCACGGCACCCACCACAACCAGAACCACTTTTTCGACAAGAGCTTCCCATCGTTTACTCGGAATAGATGTCAAAGCTTTAACATCTGTCTTGATCTCGACGATGTCTTTTTTCATGTTCACCTGGTCGGTGGCGAGTTCTTTGACAGATAAAGCCAATTCGTTCAGTGCAGTCTGGGTCTCTTCTAGTTTCTTGATGCGACCTTCATTCCGCTGTGATCGATCGTCAACTTTTTGGAGCTTGACTGCAAGATCTGCATTGTCCATTTGAGCCTCCTATTATTCTTCTACATCCCATGCCTGAGGATACTCCGCAAGGCTATATGATGTGTCCTGGTTAGCTTTGGTAAATTTTCCATCCTGAATTGCCCATTCGCCCTTTTTGTAGATATCATGGGCGCCTGTGGGATGGACAAACATTCGTGCAGTTTCTCTGGACGTTCCGTGGTAGGGTCTGTTGAAGGTAAACCATGCAGAGCCACCCGGAGCAATATCCGGATACACAGCATTGTCGTAATTCTGATAGCATTCCCATACATCTCCGTCTACAGAGAAAATGTCTCCGACAACGTGTTTGCCAGGAGTCCATTCATCGTATAATGCTGAGCACATGATAATTTCGTCTGCCGTCTTGGGCTTTTCGCCCTTCATCAAAAGCTTGGTCATATTCGCTGTGGATTCCAGAAGATCATAGACGACAGGCGTTGCGACAACCGGCTGCTGGATTGGAGCAGCAATGTTTGTGAGAAGCCATGATCCGGCAACTATTTCCTGCCGGAGATAATCGGCTGGATCAAACGCACGCAGCTCAAAACCACTTTCAGAAAAGACCATAACCAGCCCCGTCAATTCTTCCAATTCTGGGAGGGATTCTCCGACAAATCGAACCGAACTGGATGTGTTTAGCATCCTTATACGTTCATATGTTTGATCATTTGTTATGATATACATGCTGATCCCCCCCCCCTTGTTATTGTTCCACAATATAGCATTCTATTGCCGACGTGCTAGTGTCCGGTCGTTTAAATGTGATCTGTACATTACCTTTTAGCGTAAAGCTATAGGAGCTAGTTCCAGTTTTAACTAGGGTTCCATTGAAGTAAATCTTACAGCCGGCAACACCTGTGCTATCTGGTGCACCAACATGCGCTACCATAGCTGTTCCTATCTCTACGAATACTTCTCCAGCTCTGCTGTACTTAGTATCACCGGCCATAACATATCCATAGCCAAAATCGCTACCGATCAGCGTCATAGTCTTGATATTGGCGGGAAGAAGCATGTCATCAGTGACTCGCATATCACTGGGTAGAATGATTGCGGGGCGGATGCCGAGGTTGCTGGATGCTGCGATACGGAGATTTTTGCCAGATCTGTCGACTTCCCACACGTAGGTGGTGTTGCCGGTGTACGGGGAGCGGAGAAACCATTTGTTGGCCGAGCCGTTCCGGTTCGCAATACGCTTGTTGCTTGCGGACTGGCCGGTCCCAGACTCAAAGTAGGACAGCTTCGCGCCATCATGCGGGAAATACTTGTTATTGTTGGACGTCCATCCGACTTCGTAGCCAGACAGCAAGAAGATCTTTGTGGGCAAACCGTTCGCGCCGCTCTGGTCAGTGCCGCCAGAACCGCTACCATTGCGGTACGGAATCTTCACATGCTTGATGACATCCTTGATGTTGCTGTCGAACAGGTTCAGGAAATTACTATTGAGGTAGCTGTTAATATTGCTGCTTTCGTACCTGTTCGAATTGTTGCTGTGCCAAATTCTGTTCTCATATACGTCCTTCAAAAGCAACCACGTTCCGTCGCAGCTAGCATCGTAAATACTCGATGGAAGTCCCTGATGGACCACTCGCCAGTACCATGAGGCGTTATTCAGATTCAACTTAATGAACTGCCCGATTTCTAGATCTGACATCTGCATTCTGTGAGGAGCAGGGCCGCGCCTTAAAAACATTCCCATGATACACACCTCCTAGAAGCAGAAGCCGAAGGCCACGCCATAGGCAGAGCTGAAGATGTCATAGTCCTCATTGCCGTCGCTGTATACCATGCAGAACTCCGTGTAGTCGCTGGCACTCGGCGAGCGCTCCCACCAGTTGGCTGCAGAGCCGTTCCGCTTCTTGACCTTGCTGTTGCCCGCCTTGTAGTAGTCGTACTGCGTGCCTTCGCCTGCCGCCGAGTAGTGGGTCGAGCCGAAGATTTCGACCTCGCTGAGCAAAAACAGCTTGTCCGCCGTGGTGTTGATGGTAGTGCTGTAGTTCCCCGCTGAGGTCAGCTTGTTCACCTCCCGGATGCCGTTCTGTACCTCCGTAGGCATGAGCGCCAGAATCGCAGGCAGATGCGTCGTGCGCATTGCGCTGTTCTTCCAGCCGCCGCTGTTGGTGGACGAGTTGTTCATATCCTTTGTGTCGGCGTAGCAGTCGTGCAGCTGGAAGGTCAACGGGGCTTTGCCGCCTGCGGTGTAGGTGTCGTGGTTGATGCCGATAATATCGATTAGATAATCCTTTCCATTGATCGTCATGGTTTTCTGGTTGCCAACAGCCCATGTCTCCGGGACGGTGCCGCGTTGGCAGGCTGCAATGACCTGCACCCATGTGTTGTCCGCAAAATTTGCCTCATATGGATATTTAATCCCCGTAAACCATCTTGGACTCCTACCACTCATCCGAAAACCACCACCTTGATTGGAATGTTGACCGTCGGCGCTTTGCCGATACACTGCGCTGTAAGGCTGTTCGCGCCGGTCACGTAGTTGTGAATCAAAGCGAAGCCCTCCAAAAGCGCCGCGTCTGCATCCGGGTCCGTTCCAGAGAGAGCAACGTCCCACTGCGGGTCGACGTCATAAGAAGCTTTCAGCCCCGTGATCGTGATCGTCTGCGCCTGGTAGCCGTGCGAGTCTTCGACCCAGCCAGAGGCAAGAAGCGTGCCGGTGTACTGTGTCGGTCCGCTCCCGCCGCCAAGAACTTTGCCTACTGCCTCATCAATTTGAGCGCCAGTATATGCGCTGTTGTATGCCATACTATCACTCCTTCATACAGAGGAATTCTTCCCCATCTGCTGTCAGCATGATATCTGTTTCGCTCGATGGAATAAACCCCCAGTTATCATTCCAGCTGCCATCCATCGCCTGTGCAAACAGAGAAATACGGTACTCGCCATCACCTGAGAGAAGGAAATCGTCATAGACCTCGAATGTTCGCTGTGTCCCCGCCGGAGTCTGGGAGAAGGACGCAATAAGCGCCCCTTTCCCACGACCCCAATCTGCCCCTGCTTTAGTTGCACGACACTCAAATGCCTGATACGCAACGTCCGAGGAGAAGGAAACGGTGATCGAATCGAAACCCGAGACTGCCGAAATTTTGTTCCCTGTGATGGAGAAAGTCAGTCCCGGAGCACTCATTACGCCACGCTCCACGTACCGGCGGCATTCTTGACGAATACCTTGACAATCTTCGTGCCGTCACCGGAGGAAGCGGTCTCAAGGTCTGCACCGTTGATAGTGACGTTGATTGCGGTGTTCTTCTTGTAGCCGCCAGCTGTTCCGGACGTATTGGACGAGCCACCAGTGACCGGAATCTGCGTGCCTGCCGTGTTCAGGCTGCTTTCGCTCGGAACCACACGCACGGTGTATTCCTCGAAGTCCACATCAGATGTAAACGAGAACGCGCATACGTCGAAGCCAGTGACCTTCGAGATCTTGCTCTTGTCCGGACCAGTAATGGTTACGACCGGAACAGCCGTGTTGACCGTGATGGATGCAGTAACCGCCGCCGATTCGTTGCCGACATCGTCTCGGACCTTAATATATACCGTCTTAAGTCCGTCGCCGTCAGTCAGAACAAGCGACTTCGATGCCGCAAAGGTTTCCCACGACGCCTTTTCCTCGTTCTCTGCCGCCTTTGTGCCCCAGATCTTCATCTGGTAGCCGGTGGTTGTGGTGTCGGCTACAGCAATGCTCGCTGTGACAGTATTACTGGTTGCATACTGAGCGCCAGCATTGAGTTTCAGAGTTAAGCCGCTCGGAGCTAACGTATCAAGAATAAGATTAAAAAAGCTTGCCATAATTTGTTTTCCTCCCTTTTATGTGGCTAATTGAATGTACAGGAATCCGCCTAGACGTTCATAGATCTTCAAATCTCCCAGATACACAGACTTGATACCCATGTCTCCTTGAAACAAGGCAAGAATTACATCTGGACCTACTGCAAGCATGTCGTCACCCCCGAATCAAATATAAAACTGCCGGATTTTTCTTCGGTAGTGCATTGAATTCTTCTCGGTCCATAACTTGAATGCTGCTGATCGTATCGGACGAGATTCCTCCACCTGCTCCCCCACCTCCATTTTGAACGATTTCATTGATCGCCCGAACGATCGATTCTTTGTCTTTTGTGAGTAGATCAGAAAGACTACCCATGTCAGCTAAAATCTTCGCCCAAATCGGAAGAGATGGATCGGTTGCTTCGTCGCCAGAAGGATCTGGCGCGTCATGAACGTCGCCAAGGTTAGCCCAAATGGTTGGCAGGATGACATTCTCACCATCCGTGCCATAGACACCAACACGAACTCTGACACGGGGAACTGCCAAGACCTCATGCGGGATATAGCACTCATCTCCATCTAACATGACGTCCCGTGTCTCAACGCCATTTGTAAAGACAAGCATTTTTTGCAGCCCGGTCCAGTCGTCGGAGAAAGAAAAACGGCACAGTACAGCATTCGCCATACCAGCCGTCAACAATTCTAAATCTTTCGCGCTCAATCGAGCTTTTGTAGCTGTCAAATGTATCGTAATATCACCGCCTCAATATAATTTGTTCTGTTATTGCCACATCACGTCCACAACATATGGTATTGATGAACCAAATTTCACCCTTGTCGAACCATCGACTGCAGTTAAATTCGATGTTAATTTCATGAGTAGCGTGAAATTATTCTCATCAATGGGCGTTAATGTCAGCTCCATTGGTGTATGTTGATCATCGAAAGCTATACCGTCCCGGTATCCCAAACGTTTAATCGCTCTCGACGATGATGCATATGTAACGCAATAAGAGCACATGCTTTTACCTGATACTTCATAAAGGTCCATATGGAACTCTACAAGTGCATGCTCAACTGGATTCTGATTATCATAGTTAAAGAGACTTATGTGAATATTTTTGATACCGTCGATACCAGTTATTCCTCCGAATCCAGTAACAGATAGTTCATAGGGTGACGTTGCATCCGGATAATCGTTTTGACGATTATAGGTATACTTTTCGCCATTAACATCTACTCGTGAATACCCGATTGCAGGGCTTTCAGGTGTAAAGCGTTGCCAAGACCGTAATGGCGTAACCTCCAAGGTTGTCAACGGAACTGGTTGTACAATTACTTTCGAAAAGCCGTCATATCCATCAGATGGCGTATGCGTCTGTTCTACATCAGATGGAACAACTGTGAGCTCCTCAAGGACAGATTTTTTACCGCCACCAGCATACAGACTGCAAGCATATGACATATATACTCCTCTTTTCTCAAAAATATGGTATTTTTAAGATATCAATTGTCAGATTTTTAGATGGCGGTTGGTCGTTAATTGGCGTGCAATAAAACACAATTGAGCCATCTGTACCAAGTTCTTCATAAGGCCTGATATCAAATGCTGTATAGTCATAGCTATCGGCCCATACAGGTGTCACTATATACACATAATTAACAGTTCCAGTGTCTTGAAAAAAAGAATCTGTTAATTCCTGAGTATAGAGCGACATATTGTTCACATTTGCAGCTGCCCATGCAGCAGAATCAAGTGTAAATCGCTGTGATCGTATACTTTGCTCTACAATCGAAACGCCATCAGCACTTTCCCATTCAAGAGGCTTTCCAGTTGCATCTACGGATTTGACTTTTACAATTTGCCCTGCCACAACGCCAGTCAATCCAAGCGTCTTATCAGCTGCTGCATCTTTACCATTGGCTCCATCTTTCCCAGCAGGGCCTCGCAAATTCACCGGTTCAGGATTTGTCATTCCACCATTATTGGTCCAGCTCAGCGTACCGTCTGCTGTTACCGCCGGAGTAAAGGTCACGCCGTTGTCGCCTTTTACGCCTTGCAGAGACCCGTTATTCACCCACTTATTCGCACTGGCATCCCACATGTAAATATCATATGGCGGTGCAGAACCAACACCGTAAGCATCGCCAGCTTCGGGATTACTTACGCCAGAAGACAGGGCTGAAGCTGTAGCAAAGTAACCTAAAATCTTCAAGCCTTTACCAGTTTCGCCTTTTGGACCAGCAGCGCCTCTAATGCTTGGTGAAGTATAGCTTGACCCGTCAGAAAACTGAACAGTCAAGGTGTAGTCTGCATTCAGGACGGTATCCGTAATCCCAACACCAGTCTCGCCTTTGGCACCTGTTGCACCGCGAATGCTTACTGGCGTGGTATAAGAGGTTCCGTCTGTAAAGGTTAGAGTCAAAGTATAGTCAGGATTCAAAGTGCAGCTAGAAATACCAGTTCCGGTATCACCTTTTTCACCGGCTGCAGATTCTCCAGTATCGACATACTTTCCGGTTGTCGTATCCCATACCCAAAAAGTTCCATTTTGAATAATTGGGACTTTGTCCAATGCCTGCTTGGCATCAGCAATGACTTCCATGATCGTCTTATACTCATCAGACGATTCTATAGCATTCTCCTGAACTGGATTCTGCGCGATATCAAGCATCATATAGCTGGAACCAGCAATGTTCTCGCCGATCATCAGTTCGAGAATGGCAGGTGTCTGTCCATATTCTGCACAGATTTGTTTTGTCATCTCGCAGTATACGATTGTACGTGTGGAATCACATCCGAGAACGGGATTGTAAACTGTTGTTCCGTCTCGCTTACCAACACGAATATTTACACTTGCCTCGGATGCTAACTTAAACGGAATGCCGTTCATGTATAGCTTCACTACTGCAATTGGAAGTGATTTATCGTACTGCATCAGGTGCACCGGATTGCCTAGTTTATACCTTCCGCCAAAGTCAACCTCTGTGTTATGCAATAACCGGTCAGATGGCGGCGTGTAAACAGAAATAGCCATATGGATTCCTCCTTTACGACTCGTCCGTCACACTGATAAGAATCATGTTAGCCGTATAAATTTTGCTTCTCTCGTCATACGTGATGTTGATAGAATCGACTTTCTTGTAAATTCCCTGGGTGGGAATTTGAACACCATCGTCATTCGTAATGACACATGTCTGAACATCCAGTCCTTCTAACGACGAAAGATCGGGAAACTCTGAACCAACAGTCACTTCAAAGCTATTCGTAGCATTCATCGTTGCATGCCCACTAAGATTCTCGTAAAAATTCGTGATACGAACGGACGTATCATTCAGCTTCATCATCATAGTTGCTGGACCTCCTATCCGTTTTTTGTTGAAATGGCACGATTTATTGCTTCTTTTAGTGCAGTCGTAGCATTTGCGAACAATGTAGCCCGCATTTTTGTACTGCCAGAAGTAACAGAAGATGCGACTGAGCCAGATCCAGGAAGTCCAGAGATGGCATTTCGCATTTGATTAAAGTGTTCAGCTGTTATTGTTGATCCAGCTGTTGCTCTTGGGATAGAGCCAGTGCTTCCGCCGCATGCTGAAACCTTGTTGATGAGATTGTTCCAGGCTGTTGCAGTCAGATTTGTAACTGGTTGACCTGCTTGGATTTTTGTGGCATCGTCATTTGTCCATGCGAAATATCCAATCGCACTACTTGTGGTTGCACTCATGCTGCTACTTTGCAGATAGTCACCAGAAACATAATGCCGAATGTAGAAAATATAGGTGGTGTCAGCCTCTAATCCTGTAACAGTTGCAGCGACTGAATCATCTGTCAATCGAACGCTACGCATAGAAGAAGATGATACTCCATAATAAAGAAGCCAGTAACCAGTATTACCTCCAAGCCCGCCATTCGCATTCCAATACACATTTGCACTGTTTTGCGTTGTCGTGATTCGAGTAATAGTTGGCTTTACAGGAGCTGGTCTGCTCTTGAAATACAGATAAATATCCGTGTTTGCATTAAGGCTTAATGGCACATCGTAATACTGATTTCGTTTGATCGTAGAACTACCTACGGTTGCATAATCGAAATCATAATCTGCGCTGTACTTCGTATAGAGCGACAAATCTCCAATCGTAATTGTAGGCTCTGTATAATAGTTGTTTGTCGTACTCGAATAGTACGAATCATCAATGTACACCTTCTGGGTATATGGGTAAAGGCTCTCTCGGGAGCCGTTAACACGCAATCGACGATCAAAAGACGTGCTTGTAACAACCGTACTTGTCGTAAATCGTATGGGGCCATCCCATCCAGTTGGATTTGATTGTGTGTTATAATACAGATAATATGGATCGCTATAGCCATCAACCGGAGTAACATCTGAAATGGTAACAGAACTACCGCTATCTACCGTCATATACGTGTATCCTGAAGTAGCGCGGACCAATTTGCTTACTCCATTACAGCTAATCGTAAAACTTGCTACGCCATCACCGCATTCTGCACGAATTGATACGGTCTCAACTTCTGGAGTCCATTCTGGAATCGTCCCGGTGGCTCCAACACCCTGAATCGTTTTATCCCATAATCTTGCGCTATATGAATCGCCGGTATCAACGCTAAATGATCGTGTGTAAGAGGTGCTTCCTGAAAGTCCAGTTACTTTGTCCCACCACGATCCATTACCATAAACCTGAATACTATAAGTATGACTGGCTACACAGCCTGTAATGCGCGCTGAGACTCTTGTTTCACTTGAACGTGTGAAGATAATCGATGCCATTTAAACCACCTCAGCCAAATACAGGAACCATACTTGTTTCAAGATTGGAAATGGAAACTTTGCCAGTATCATGATGGAGCTGAATTGTAGCCGCGCCTGCCTGCATGAACATATCGCCCGTATTTGCAACAAGTCGAAGGGCCCCGCTTGAACCTAATTCGACAGCATAAGACGCTGAACTTGCACTGGTGATACGAAGCCAGCCACCGCCATCAATCTCGAAATCAAAGCCGTTGCTGCTAACACTATCTGCCAACTGCTCAAGCTGCGCCTTGATACTTCCGCCGTTTGTAAACCGAAAATCACTGGCTGTGATATCGCCATTTTTAATGAAGAGCTTTTTGCCAGACATATACGCAACTTCAGTGCCATTTTGCATGAACGAAATACGTCCGGATGTAATCTTAACGTATTCGCTAGATGACGTACTAATTGTGCCGTCAGAATTTGTTGTCAGCTGACCAATTGCAATACCATAATTGCCATCACTGTCAAGTAGACCAGTCTTAATGTACTGATAAGAATCTGTCTCCTGGTTAATGCCGTTCAACGCACCAATTGTATCTACAAGAATAGAATCCCCGTGGATATTGGAAACATTCAGCACACTGCAATCCAGATTTCCTGTCGAAATATAATCAGCTACGATTTTTCCATCGCTTGTCATAGCTGTTCCAAAAGGACCATCTTTACCGCTCGATGAGTATCCAAGACCGCCAGAATTCCAGCGCCAAACTTTTACAGCTTTGTCAAGATCTTTATTGTCGGCAATGTAAATCTCATTTTTGGTGACAGTCACATAACCGCCTAGCTTACCGCTCATGATAAGATCTGTCGCATTTTGAATTGCTCGCTCCATATAACTCTTGTCTGACGCTTCTTCAATCAGTGTCCCCTGATTGCTAACAGTTTCAGCCAGAGATGATTTCGGCTCACCGAGTTCAATGGAGTCATACTTATCAGTCAAGACGTTATATACGGTTTTGATGCATTTTGCAGTCGTCTTAACACCGAGTTTTTCGAATTCAACCGTTACTGTGTCGCACAGTTTAACAGTCTCCAGACGTGCAAAGTCCTTATACTCTTCCGTCTGTGCTAGCATAACGAAGGATACATCCAGAGACACTTTCGGAATACCGATTTTATTGTTAGCGATGTACTTCTGCGCTGCAGCAAGAAGCTCCGCCTCCGTCGGCTTTTCAATCGTAGTCGTATATCCTTCGCTGTCGGTTGTCTCCTTACTGAAATCCTCCGAAGAGAGATCCAACGGCATAATTTTCACGAAATCGTAGTTGCCAGGGGCATTTACAATTCCGTCATTTGCAGAAAGTGTGACAAGCCCGCCATCTTCTGATTCGGAATACCAGAATGGATATACACCGGTATAGAAGTCAGTGTCATTTTCTTCCTGCTCAAGATCGGTCATGTTCTTACCGTATCGAATTGTAACGCCACGATTAGAACCGCGAGATTCAAGCAGGGAAATATTCCACTTGTCAAATAGGTATTCGCCACCGAATGTGTCGAGGATAGACCCGTCACTACCGCCTAATAAAGATCGAATGCTGGAGGGCTTCGGAACTGACATCGTACCAGACTTCCCAACATTTGTGAAAAATGTGAAAGGGGTGGAGGGTACAGAGAAGTTCTTCAGATACGACATCGCTGCTGAAGCCGAACCAGCATCCGCGGGAAAGAGTTTTACGATGGAACCAGACGTATCATAGCTCAGATGTGCTGCATGAACTGTCACGATTCCGTTGATCGGTTTTGTAATTGAGTAGATACGAAATGGCTGTGGATCATCATAGGGATTCGGTTTTACATATAGAATCCGGCGTTTCTGGATATCACTAAAATGACTACCAGTCAGCGGGTATTCCATTTCGACCTCATATCCGCCATTTCGTTCCTCTGTCACAGTACAGGAAGCAGCATCAGGAAGTGCTCCAAGTCCATTCGAAGTGAACGCTTCCTCATCATGATCGTATAGGATAATCAGAGAATCCACCATCTCGGAATCACCTCCACAGAAGTAATGCTACCTGTAAATGTAATAGTATTTACGCCAGGGCTAAGAAGCGGAAATCCATCAGAAAATGATACTTTACTGTTCAGATTCGTCAAGCTTCCTTCTTCATAGACGTCCTGAAGTTCGGAATCAATCACCATACGTGTTGAATTCGTTAAGCCGCTGATTGTGATTGTTTGATCTCTGATTGTAAGAGTTCCAGATCCAGACACAACTACGGTCAGTTTTGGAAAACTCTTCTGGAATGTCGGGTTGCTAATAGAACCATCGGCAGTAAAGGGAACTGCCCGCTCCCCAGCTTTCAGGAAACGGGCAGGTTTGCAGTTAAATTCGATCGACATCTTACCGGCTTGGTGGAATAGATTTTCCATTTCCGCATCGGCTATATAATAGGCAAGACGGAAGTAATCCGGTTCATAGGAGTCTTCTAATCTTGCATATCCAGATGCGGAGTGGAGCCATTCACTCACGCCTGCGGCCAAATTCGTAAAATTGCCGTCGATCTCGCCGACAGAGATGTTATACTTTCTTGTAACGTTCTTGTATGATCCATTATCGATCACAAGATCGCCATTTCGACCGGGAATATGAACCACCTCATAGTCGCGTTCCGGAGTCGCATACACGGGCGGTGTCTCTACATGAATTCCATAGTTGGTTGACGGGATTCCATTAAAGATAATCACGCCCATGCTGCTTTTCTCCTTTCAACACGTCTTTGAAGCTTGCGATCAACCTCATCAGCGATCGCTCTCGGGTCAGTCCCGGTGATATAGAAGTTGTTTGTAGTATTTTCAGATGCCTGCTTTCCGTTAGGAGTTTCAGTATGCTGTTCCGATGCAAAGGCAGGTCTGTTCATGCTGTTTGCCGTTTTTGCTGCGATACTGACAGTTCCTTCGACAGGTCTACCGCTCAGTGTACTCATCAGATCCGCTATGGCAGCACTTCCATTTTGAATTTCTGTGAGATCGAGCACAGGGCGAATAGTCGGAGTCGTGTCAATTCCGCTGTCGATCAAAGTCGCAATCTTGGATACAGCGTTCGACAGACCCTTCGTTGCAGATTCTGCGAGTGCGTCACTTGAGAGACCGGCATTTCGAATGTTGCCAGTGATACCATTCGTAAAGCCAATACCAAAGTAGTCGCCGATTTTGTATCCAACTCTGGATGGCGAATGCTCATCAAGTCGTTTAGCAGAAGCTTTTGCTGCATTTCCAGCCATTTTTTTCGCTGCCATCGAGGCTGATGCACTGTTAGCAGAAATGCCATTTGCAACACCTGCCGCAAGATAGCTGCCTGCATTCTGGAACTGGCCATAATAGCTGCGAACAGCCGCCACGCAGTTGCTAAGCATAATAGAAAACTGATTCTTTACTGTAGCTGTTTGACTGCTTACACCAGAACTTAGAGATTTCATAAGATCAGCCCCAGCGGTATTAAATTCAGACTTTTTGCTGGTAAGACCTTCGAGTCCTTTCTTTGCTGCTTCCTCGAACTTGTATTTCAGCTGACTTTCACTTGTGCCAATCGCACTCTTAAGATTTGCAATCAGTGCATTCACTGCCGTTGCAGTTGCCGTCTTGGAATTGGAGAACGAGCTCAAGAATTCATCAACGCTTGTAGAACCGATTTTCTCCATCGACTTTACAAAATCTGTTAGTGCAGATGTATCAATCGTTGAGAAGCTGGATGCAATATCGACGATACTCTGAAGTGCTATCTTGAGAGACTCCAACTGTCCAGCATTTAAGCCTTCACATTCTGCCATGAAGTTCTTGATCTGTGTGGCAAATCCTAAAAGACCGTCACCAATCTTCTTGAGATCTTTTGCATTGGCAACACCTTTAGCCTCAGCTGCAAGACTTACGATATCCTTTGCTGCTGTTACAGACGCAGAAATGTCAGAACTCTTTTCACTGATTCCATGAACTGCTGTTCCGTAATCAACAAGAGCTTCGCCAAATGGTTTCAGATTTTTTGCAAACTTTTGCAGATCATTATTCCCGGCAATAAATCCGAGCAAACCGCCACTATTCGGAACGATCTCTGCAATTTTAATAAGTTCCTCAGCAACGTTTACTGACTTTTTAATGTCACTGGTGTAATCACCAATTCCAAGCACGGCCTTTCCATAGTTGATCAAGGCTTCGCCAAAAGGTTTCATGCCCTTGGCAAAGTCTTTCAGATCATTATTTCCTGCAATCAACCCGGCAAGACCACCACTATTGGGAATGGTTTTCGCGATGCTGATTAAGTCTTCTGCGACTTCAGCGGAACTATCAATGTCACTGGTATATGCATCGATTCCTCGAACCGCCTTCCCGTAAGCGATCAGTGCGGCACCAAACGGTTCCAATCCTTCAGCAAACTCGACAAGGCTGTTACTCCCAGTAAACAGATCAAGTGCTCGATCCAAAATGCCTCGACGCGACATAGTTGCAATAACTTCAGAAATTGCAGCAATTGCGGCCGCTGACGCACTCACAGCTTCAGCATTGATGCCGGAAATACTATATGCAAAAGCGGCAAAGGATGGACCAAATAGAGCCAATTGTGTACCAAGGGAAGCCAGACTTCCTGTTCCTAATGAAAGCAGGCTAAGAACGCCTTCCACGAATGCAGCAGCGCCCAGAAGAAGGATGGCTCCAGCCAGATTCGCGACTCCTGTAAGTACGTCACTTTTGATGCTCTTGGCGCCTTCAATGAACGGACCAAGATTTGTCATAAAGTTCGAGAGATATTTACCGGATTCCGCGATGCCAGCCGTTATACGCTCAATCGCCGCACCAACAATGCTCCCGACAAATGTACCGATGCCCTCACCAATCTGTCCAAGCACCTTGATTCCTTCATCCATCAGCCAACTGAAACCAGGAATCTGATTCAGACCACCAAGTGCCGCCATAATTGCAGCCATAACGGCAATTAACTCAGCTAATACCAAGCCAGCAGCAAGACCAGCAGTCAAAGGCATCATACCAAGAACACCGATCGTGACGCTCAAAGAGAGCAAGACAGCACTCAGTGAAGCGGCAATCCCCATCACCTCAGTAAGATCTAGCAAGGTCATTGCAGCAATAATACCACCAACGATTACCAGAATCGCAGCAACACCAGCAGCACCGAGCAATGCTTTTGGAACATCCTTTGATACAGCTGCAAATCCTTTTACAAGCAATGCAGAAGCTGCAACAATTCCTGTAAAAATCGCAGCGCCAATCCAGTCGCCAAGACCGATTTCTCCGAAATTCTCAGTAATTGCCTGTCCAATTTTCTGAATGATCTTTGCCAAATGAGCAACGATTGACGGAACATAGTCTTCAATTTGACGAAGAAGTTCATCGATAAGATAGAGCACCGTCTCAGTAATAGCAGGCGCAGTGTCTTTGAGCACATCACATAGGGTCAAGATCAGGTCTTTCAATGCTTCTCCGATGATTGGCATCATAACACGGAATCCCTGAATCAATCCTGTAATAGCAGCCAAAATTGCAGCAACACCTGCTGCTCCGATTGTGGCTAATGACATAAATGCAAATGCTATTGCACCAACGAGAACACCTACACCAAGGCAAGCTGCGCCAAAGGCGAGCATCGCTTTACTAAGACCACCGAGACTAGCGGCCAATGGTGCAATCAAATAGGCTGCTCCGACAAGGAGTCCCAATGCGATTCCAAATGCTACAAGAGCTTTCGCTAATGATGCCAAATCCATACTTCCGAGCATTTTAAGCGGAGTGACCAGCAATGTCATTGCGGCTGCCATTGCAATCATGTTTGTTCCAATTCTAGAATAGTCCCCGCCAGATAGGTTAGAAAGTACAGCACCCATTGCTGCAAGAGGAACCAGAATTCCGATTAAGCCCTTAGCCAAAGAGTTCATATCCATACTGCCAAGAACTTTAATGGGAATAATTAAAAGTGTCAAAGCGGACGCCATTGCAAGTACAGACCCCGCAACGCCCTTCATATCGCCTTTTGCAGATTTCATTACGGTCATTGCTGAAGTAATAGCAAGAAGTGCCACACTAACAGCAATGCCGCCATGCTTCAGAGTGTCTGTATCAAGCTTTGCAAACAGTCGAATCGGGACATACAGCATGGTAAGTGCTAGTGCCATTGCAATCATTGAACCGGCCACACCCGACATATTATCAGATTTGATGGCTTTCAATGCAGCTGTCACACCACTAAGGGCTGTCATAAGTGCAACAACGGTCAACCCGCCCTGAATAACCTGATTTCGATCCAGTTTACCTAGTCGAGTTACAGCAGTTGCAAGAATTGAAATTGCAACAGACATTCCGATCATTCCAACGGCAAAAGACTGGAGTGCACCAGTTTCTTTGCTTAATGGATTCTTTTTGGCTATCGCCATAAATCCATACATTGCTGCTGTCATTTCGCCAAGCAGAGCAAACAGTGCAGTCATAGCTGGAATCGTGTTATCCCAGTTCAAATTCTCACACTTCTTGAGAGCGGCTGCCAAAATTAGCACAGCACCGGCAATCACCATCATGGCAATAGCAATCTTTCCAAGCTGAGCCGCTTCTGAAAGTCCCTCCAAAGCATTTGCACTGGTGCCCCATTTCATGATACCAGCCATAACTGCTGTCACTTCAGTAAGCAGAGCTGTAATTGCACCCATACTGCCGAGAACCCGGTCAGCATCAACCTTTGAAATGACCAACAGTGCAGCAGCAAGAATGCCAACTGCGCCAGCGATCTTCAACAAAATATTGGCTTTGATGTCTTTCTGCCAAAGAATAAGAGCATCTCGTGCGGAATCCAATACACCGCTAATGCTCTTACCGATTCCTTTGAAATTTTCAAGCAAATCCGTAAATGCATCAGCAAATTTCTTGATACTCTTAAAGATACCAGCAAGAAGTCCCGTACCAATCAAATCAGTGATCGTAACGCCAGAGAAAATGCTTTTAATCTTCTCCACAACAGGAGCAAAGAATGCGCCAATCTTCTCTGCAATATTCGAAAAGACCTCTTTGACTTTGGAACCTGCGGTTTTCAAAGATTCCAGTGCTGTATTTGCAGCACCGAGATCCGCATCGGCGCTACCGCGAATCTTCTGGAAGGCTGCAGTAACTGTTTCCTGCAGAGAGTTGACCAATGGGAATGTATCGCGAATTTTCTCTACAAACTCACTCAACTTCTCGCCAATCCACGTAAAAATATCTCGCAAAGATTCAAATTTTGTAAAGTCAATACCGGTCCATGACCCAATGAAATCAAGTACATAATCTTTTGCAGCCTTAAATCCGGAAGCCAGTTTATCGATTGCCCCATTGACCAACTCAACGAATTTTGTTAAGCCGTCGCCCGACTTTATTGCCTCGTCGATGGATACAATCCATTCACCAATACCGCCAGTCACGCCGAGGAAGCCATCGCCAAGCGGAAGTAACTTTTCCAGTAAATGCCCAATAATCTGTCCGAGAGCATTCAGCCCCTGACCGATAATATCCACAAATGCAAAAGCGCCCTTGAACGTCATTTTGAAATTGTCAAGAGCTTCTTCACTAAGGGCCAGACCTGATACAAATTCTTTGATACGAACAGTGACATTATAAAGTTCTTCACCAGTTAAGGGTTCAAAAACTTCATTGAATGCATCTTTAATTGTGCCAAGAATTGTTTGTAGCTTCTCAAAAGCGGTCGTTAGTGCCAGAATAATGTTTTCACGACCGGATACACGTCCCATCTTTTTGGCGTAATCATCAAGATTGATGCTGCCATCCTGAATACGTTTATTCAAATCTTCAAGGGCTGTAACCTGATCACGTGTATATCCGAGATTTCGCAATTCTTCATCGGACAAGCCTGCTGTTTTTGCAGTAAGAGTTCCAACTGCCTCGGCAAGCATATCAGATGTGATCCAGCCTTTTTTCAAGGATTCCTCAAAGCCGCCAGCCTTCTCAATCAGGTCTTCTAGTCCTGGAACAGCCTCCTTGCCAATAGAAAGAACTGCTTCCTTAAAGCCTTCGGTATCCTCGATGCCTTCATTTAAGAATTGTTTCCAACCAGAAGAAAAGCCCTCAGACAAAATCTTATTTCTTGCATCTGCTGCAGCTGCAAGAGGCTCATTGAGCATATTACTTAATTTTGTCAGAGACTCTTTTGCTTCTTCAAAGTCGCCAAGAAGAATTTTCCATGTAGCAGCCCAACCGGACTGTGCCGTTTCCTTCATGACATCATACAGCTGTGACAGGGTTTTGACTTTTGTAGCTGCATCAGTTGCCGTGATTCCCATCTGCTTGATTTCAGCAATTTCTTTTTCAGTGTATCCTTGCCGTTTCAAGCTTTCTTCGTTATATGTATCGGTAAATTCCGTAAAATGCTGTAATGTTTCGGTAAGAATATCAGATGTGAGCCATCCTTTAGACAATGTCTCTCGGAATGACCCTTCATCGGCAATCATCTCATCAATGGCAATGCCATGAATGCGCGCCGTCATTTTCAGAGCATCCTGAAATACCTGACCACCCATACCGGCATTAACAACCGAGTTCCAGTCCATAAGCTTTACCGTACCAGATGCCAATGCCTGTGAAAGCTGATACATGGCGGTAGAAGCCTGCTGGCTGGTCGAACCAGAGATAGCTGCAAGGTTTGCAATGCCCTTAATAGCATTAACGGACGTATTCAAATCGACACCAGCAGCGGTAAACGTGCCGATGTTTCTCGTCATTTCCGTGAAGTTATAGATTGTCAAGTCCGCGTACTTATTAAGTTCATCCAGTGCGCGATTGACATCGTCAATATTGGCACCCTCTTTCTGAGTGTTTGCCAAAATCGTCTGCGTGGCATTGATCTGAGTTTCATACTCCTTAAAACCCGATATAATCGGATCCAAAGCCAAGTCAGAAACCAGCTTTTTACCAGCATTTACCGCAGAGTTTGTAATATTCTGAAGAGCTGTTACAGCCATGACCTCAAGTGCGGAGAATTTCAAACGAACAGATTCTACGCCATTCGAAAGTCCTCCCATATCGACCCGACCAGCCGCCTTGCTGATATTCTCAAAGCCTTTTGCACTATCCTCGAACTTGAGGCTTTTCTTCAGCTTGTCCAGTGTTGACATACTCGTGCTAACATTCTTTTCGAAGTTGGCATTGTCAAACCGCATCTCGACGACTCTCTGGTCGATCGTTTTGCTCATAGCTTTGTAACCTCCTTCCATGCTTTCTCAGCAAGTTCGTCAAAGATCGGCTGGATAGCGGGGTTGATATAATCACGTCCCTCTACCCAGCCGCCATTACGAGTTCCGTGCCCATATTGCAGAATAATCGCGATCGGTACGCCTTTGACGATATGCGAGTTTGTAAACGTGATCCTGGCGGACCCTTTTTTGTTTACAATCTCATAGTCCCAGCTTGCAGCAGTTTCGCCGCTGTCGACTGGGGTTGCCGCCGACAAAGCAGCGACACCTTTCTGCCCGTATCGATCGAGCAGGCCCAACCCAACAGCTTCCTTAACACGTTCCAGAAACCGGGTCGCCTTGGAAAAGTCGCCTTTTTGTCGAAATGTAACCATTTTGAATTTTCATCCTTTCGAGTGAGCTCGCCGACGTCGAGCAGCATTTAATGCAGCATTTTGTTTAAGAATATTGCGCTGACTTTGCTTTTTGGGCGGTTGGTTCTTCGCATTACAGACACGAATAAGCATCAGCAAGCGATTTAAATGCCATTTCTGGCATTCAAACGGAATTTGCAGTGCCACCATCCAATAATAGATCAGCTCACTGGTAACAATTTCTGTACCTCGATGACCTTTCTGTTCTTCACGGATGGTGGTGGCACTCCGTTTCGCGTCAATGTAAGCGTTCACATCTCTGAAATTTTGTGCAGATAACCGGTCATAAACATCCGCAGGAACATTAGAATTTAATGTCATACAGCGGATGTAATCGATCGTTTCCTCTACAGTTTTCTGCTCTTTCGAAAGGAATGGCTTTTCCCACTTCGATTCCCATTTGGCAAGGGAAATTAACGAGTGTTCCAGCTGTAAACAGACAGGGGGCTTTGCCGGAACAAACTCTTCTTTCTGCTCGTCCCAGCCTTCAACCCCCTGTACTGTAATAACGAGCATTATTTAATCGACTTTCGGAATGATGCCGTTGATGAAGGCCGCAGCTTTCTGATCGTCCTGCGCCAATTCCATATAAATGTCGGAATATGCCTGTGTCTGCGTGAACTCGGTCGTGAGTTCGTTCGATTTGATGAAACGTCTGCCATCATCGCTCTTCACGCCGTATGCCTTCAGAACGACTTCCTTAAAAAGCTTCGCCAGTGCAGGCACATCCTTGGCAGCCGTGATCTTCTCTACCATCTTACTGAGACCGCCAGTCACGCCCAGCTCCCACTCGGCAAGCTCTGCTTTTGTAAGGTTGAAATAGAACGTCTCTTCGCGTTCTACACCGTTGAAATCAATGTACTTTTTAGTAATAGGCAGCATAATATAACCCCTTTCAGTTATGAAAACAAAAATAAGAGGGAGCCTCGCATGGAGACTCCCTCGCTGGAAAACAATTAGGTGGTCTTGAAGTGCGCAAGAACTTCTGCCGGAAGCGGCAGCTTCGGAACAACGGCATCGTGAGCCTCTGGCGACGTTGCAGCCTTGCCATAAAGGATTTCTTCGAAAGACTTGAGCTTCTCAGCATCGACCTTCGTAGAATCGATCGTAACAATGGCAGTCGGCTTGAATCCGGCGACGTCAACCGGCGTGCAGGTGAATTCCCAAGAGAACTCAATGGCTTCCGGCGAATCGTTGACCGTGCTGTATGCACGCTCGGAAGCGGAAGCAAGGCAGCCATAGATCAGGTGCAGCTTATAACCGTGGCTATCGCCTTCGGTGTCATTGCCGATACGAGTACGATAGCACATACCGAAAGTTGCTCTCGGCTGCTGGCCAATCGTAATTCCCGCTTCCAGATCAGCGGAGCCATCGCAAGCCTTCCACTCGTCCGGATACATGTAGGCGGTGATCGTACCGCCCAGATCCTCATTGGACATCAGGGTAAGATACTTGATGTTGTCGGCATACAGCGCCGTCGGCTCTGCACCAGACGGAGTTTCCGTCACGCCAGTCAGGCCGTTCCATGCAACACCATTGTCATAGGCCTTGCTGGTCTTGTTGAAGGGATACAGAACACCACGATCCGTACCAGTTTCAAACAGACGTTCCGATACCTGATCCCATTCGATATTGAACATATCAGTTCCTCCTCTTAAAAGTAGATTTCAAACACGTCATGATTGAGGTTATCCTGTGCATAATGCCGGTCGAAATAGCAATAAGGAAGCATGCTGACACGGTTTACAATCTCACTATCCGGATCACTATCGATAACAGTGACTGTATAACGGATTCGGCGATTATAGTTACCATTATCAGCATGCTTTACAGCCATATCACTTCGCTCATAGCGAATCGCAGGATACCTCATTTGGGTATTGCTAGGCGGCTGGAAATAGACATTGCCATTACCCAGAATCTCCCGAAAGATTTTTCCGAGCTCAGCCCGTCGGTCCATTCCAAATCCCTCCTGTCGAAAGAATCAACCGTGGATACTTAACTTCTACGGATATGATCTTCCATTTTGCCCCCATAAAGGTGACATAGCGCATAGAATGAAAATTCTCATTGGCATACGGATCGGATACAATGCTGATCTCATTGCCAATAGTGATATTGTCATTCACCTGGGCATTACCGTCCAGACGCCGAGTGTTACGAATCAAATCGCCGCAGTATGTACGCTCGACGATCTTCTCTTCCCAAACATCCGGACGGACTTCGACAGTCACAGCATACCCGATAGTTCCGTAAAATTTAGCCATTTTGAATTTTTACGCCGTGTACTCTGCCGTATGGACGGTGACTGCTGCTGCGGCATTAGATGCCAGCGCGTCCCAGATCGTAACGTCAAGGCATTTCTTGGCCGTGTTGTCCTTAAACGCCGCTACCGGATAGAACGCCTTTTCGTAGGAAACAACAGCAAGACCTTTTGTGCAGAGTTCCATCATGGTGTCCTTGTCGATCTTCACAGTGCAGCCAGAATCGGCGTAGATGAAGTTGTCACTCTTCTTCGCGTAAACGGTAACAGTCTTCAGGAACTTCTGGTCAGCGTTTGCATAGTTCATTACAAGTTTCATATCTATAACCTCCTATCAAAAATTAGCCCGTCACGTCCTCTTCCAGGGCGATGAAAGACTTAACGCGGGTGTTTGCGCCAGAGCAGCGAGTCTCAAGCAGGCTCTTCTCCTGGTTGAAATCGATATCGAAATCCGTGAAATGCGTGATTTCGCCGCCCTTGGTTGCACCGACAGAGTAGTCAGCCAGATTGCCCATCAGGCCGAGAAGCTTCTTGGTCTTGCCGCCATCAGTGCGGGTCTTGCCCTCAAACTGCTCAACCGTGATGATCTCGCCAACGTTCAGTGCAGCAGCCAGATCACTGACCTTGTCATAAATACGACGGCCGTTCATATCACGGGCAAGCAGCATCACGTTCACCAGATGCGGGGTGCAGTAGAAGTCCGGAGTGCCGGAGCCCTTATACTTCTCGCGAGCATACAGCAGAGACTGGATCACAGCTTCTGCATAAATGTAATTCTCGCCGAAGTTTGCGGCGGTATTGGTTCCCTGAAGAGAAGTCCTCATACCGGCGATGTCCACGTCAGCATGAATGGTGTAAAGCTCATCATCCTGCCAGATCGGACGGATCTTGTCTTCAGCAATCTTGCCCTCAGCACCGACCTCACGGCCGTCGCCAATCATGATGGCTGTAGCGAGTTCTTCATTCAGGTTCATGCGATCGATAGTGTAGAGATACTGAACGACATCGAAATCCTGAATGTCGATGATGTCATCACGATCGATCTTGCTCTTAACATAGATAGTCTGGGGGTCAGTCGTTCTGTGAATCAGCTTGAAGTTGCCGACTTCGCCCTTCAGTGTGCCCTTCTTATAACCTTGGGCGCGCAGCTCTTCGATGTTACGGAGATCAGCCTGACGGGTACGGATGCGAGAGATCGGGCTCTTATGAACCTTCTGCAGAACCTTCTGGATCCAGCCCTGGTCAGTCGTGAGCATTTCAGGTGCACCAGGACGAACATCCTTGTAGTCCGGGAACAGCTGGCTGATGTTCTCAATGCCATGCGCCAGAACACTGTCCGGATTCTGTTCAGCAAACAGATCCATTGCATGCTGCAGGCTGCCGATAGTGCTGGTCTTGGCCATGTTAATGATTGCGGTCTGATCGGTGTAAGAGAGGACGTTCGCCTCATCCTGCCGATCGTTGTCAAAGACATTATGCTTCATAGTGTTGTCCTCCTCGTTGTTATCGGATTTTTTGGTTTCTTCGCCGGCAGCGATACCTTCGGCAACCAGCGCAAGCAGAACATTCTTCTGTTTCTCAGACATAGAATTCAGGACGTCCTGCACGGTTTCTTCATCGTCTTTCTTGTCCTCTTCAGACGAATCTGTCTTTGCTTCATCAGCATGCTGCAGTTCAGCATCTTCGGAATCCTCATCACTATCGGCATGGGCAAGTTGAATATTATCTTTGTCCAGCACAAACAGGATCTCAGCTTCCTGAGTTGCCTCATCATCATGCTGAATGACAGAGTCAATGTAGGCGCCGGGATTTGCACCTGCAAGAACGAGACTAAGCTCACGAATAACACCGTGAACTACATTAGTTCCGTTCTGTACGAGGTCGTTTGCCCAAATGGACAATGCGCAAACATCGCCATTATCGACAAGCTTTTTACCGGCACGACCAGAATCAGTGTCATTGAAATAACCATAGGCATAGACACCATCTGCGCGATTTTCGAGATAGGCATGCCCAAGAACACTCGTGACACTGTTATGCTGATGCCCCCAACAGAGCGGCACTTTCTCGCCGTCCTGATCCTTAAAAGCATCAGGCATGATCACACGCTTATCTCTGCATGTGATATTGGCTTTCGTAGCATAGCCATGAAAGTCACAATCAGGGTATTTCAGTTTCATACGTGAATCGGTGCTCCTCTCATGTAGTAACTAAGATCTTTCTTGGTTTTCTTGCTGCTGGAAGACTTCTTCGAACCAGAGCGACTGGCTTTTGCCTTCTGGAATGCAGGATTTGCCTTGATCTTCTCAAGTTCAGATAGGTACTTATCGTCGTATTCTGTCTTAAGATTCTCATTGGTTTCTTTCTGTGCAGTCCGGAGAGACTTACTCTGAGCTTGGAATTCAGCATTCAAACGTTCTCGTTCGGCGGCGTTTTGTTCACGCAAGACTGAAATATTGGCCGTAATACGGTCTCGGTTCTTCTGTTTATCTGCAGATGACATGGAACTAAGTTTTGCTTTCAGCCGATCAATCTGACTCTGCATCGCCGCTTTATGTGCTTCAATGTTTGACTTCTTCTGCTCACGAAGTTTATCAATCTGGTTTGTTGTATCTTCTTTATTGGCTTCGACTTTTGATTTATGCTCTGTCGTAAGCTGTTCTTTCACATAGCTTGCAGCAGCTTTTCCTTCATCGTTGAGACCAGCTGTGGAAGCACGACCCTTAAGCTCACGATGCTTTATGTAATATTCATGAGCTTTTACAGGATCATAGTAGGGACTGGCATAGTGAAGAATTTCATTATTCATGTGTCCAGCTCCTTTTCCAAATCGTCCAGCTGTGCATCAAGATCATCAAGGTCAGCAAGCGCTGTCTCATACTCTTCCGGAGTCATAGACTGTCCATTTTGATTTTCTACTTTGTTATCCAGCAGTGCTTGATCTGCCTCAGACTGATTGATGTTACTGTTACGGAGTTCGTCAGCACGAGGATCGTCCGACGGTCTCATGCCGATAATCGAACGAAATTCATTCTTCGTCATAATCTCGTTACGAGTGAACTTATCCGCAATTTCTGCAATCTGAGAGACTGGCGCAAGCTTGAACGGATCACGGAAGAAAGAAATTGCCTGCCTCTGTGTTCTGGCAGTCTTTGTGAGAAATGTCCTTGTCATCTCATCGGCTATAGCTGCCAGAATCGGCTCAACCGTCCGATTGTGGTAGTTCAGCATCGTTTCTTCATTCGCCGTACCATCCATGACACTCTCTGTAATGCCAAGCTGGGAATACAGCATCTTTGTCAGATACTCGATCTGGCTCATCAGATTGTTTTCTACACCACGGTTAAGCTGAGTGATATGCTCGGTACCGTCGGTATAGGCAATGCCGTATTTTGAGCCTGAGAGCTGCTGTTCGATATCTCGTCTGCGCTGTTCAGCCTGTTCTTTTCGAGCCTGTGACTTAATGACATATGGAAGCTGGATAATCAAATCGAGCTTGCCGGAACCACTCTGCTCGTCGATGGCATCCAGAATGTTCAACTTACGGATAAGGCGCTGCATAGTGGAGTTCGGTTCATTCATAACTGCAAACAGAGGATTTTCAATAATCGCTGTGTACTTTTTTGCCACAACGACTTCTTCAAATCGCCCGGTTCTCTCGTTATAAAGTCTGACTCGCACATGCTGAGGCATCCATTCCAGAATCTTTCCTGTCCGCAAGGAATAGATTTTGTAGCTGCTATTATCGTCCGGATCGAAATCTGCTTCAACCGGAACAACTGCTACGCATCCTTCGTCAAGCATTGACATTACAATATCCTGCCGCAACGCTCGTCCTGTCTGGTCAAGATTCGCTTCCACTGTCAAGCATTGGTGCAGGGTATCATCGATGTATTCCAGAAAATGACCATTTTCGTCTACACGAGCATGGACAAGACTGATTGCCGAAACATCCAATGCAATGCGGTTACAGATAGCTGTAACAATTGATCGCTCATGACCTCGTGTCATACGAATTCGGTCAGGACGATATCCGTAACTAGATCCGGAATATGACACTCCTTGATAACTTGTGGGGTCTCGATTCATAAAAATATTCCAAGCTCGTTTGAACTTGGAACCAAGTGTTTCTTTCATCGAATGTTCATCACCTCCTGCAATAGAGATCTATATGTTCACGCCATATCAACGGACTTCTTCTTATAGGCAATACGTCCAGAAGACCAAATGCCATTTTTCAGCTGACTCATGTCATAGTTTGGAGTCGCAAGTGCCATATGAACACCAAGTTCTCCTCGCTTTGCAACAAACTGAACAACCTTGCCTGATGGTGCTCTAAGATCGGTTACAGCCGTGTTCATCAGCTCAGCCATACGACGGTTATAAGCATTGATCGCCGTATTGCTGATTCGTCCGCGTGAATTATAAGAAGAGGCATCGCGAAGCAGCTGATTTCCATACTCGTCCAGCTCTCCCGACACCTTTTTGCGTGCATTTTTTACGATTTTGTCATAGTTCTTCTTAGCCCACTTATTGTCCTTTTTGTCGAGTCGTCTTTGACCGGCAGGGGTAAGTGAGCCGTCTGGATTCTGGTAACGTCGTACGCCCCATTTCATTCCGATGATCCCATGATGGGATAAATACACGTCCATAGCGTCACCACCTTTATTCGAATGCGTCTTTATTATGTTTATAGGCAATATATGCATCCATCATTGCCGCGACAGAGTCAATCTTTTCATCATGTCTCTTCTTCAGGAGTTTTCGGTTTCCATTCGTATCTTCCAAAGTAATGCAGTTGCCCATTGTGAAGGTCATAAGCTGCTCATCAAAGATTAGACTGCGCTGTTCGGCAAGTGTCTTTAGCTCGCCCAACGGAACAGACTCTGTCTTTGCACCCTGAATAACCTTTTCAATGCCAAATGGACCGTTCTCACGTGCCCAACGCTCGACAAAGCCTTGTGCATTGTACGGGTCATAGCCAAAGCAGCGAACATCGTATCCAGTCTGGATAATGTGTTCATCCAAATCGTCATAGACAACGTCCAAATCGAGCACGCTGCCTTCCAATACAATCAGACTTCCTTCTTTCATGAAATCCTCATACTTGTTGCGCATAGCCAGAGGGAGCTTCGAAAGTGTCACATCAGTGATGTAGCATCGTGTTTTTACACCGAAGGTCTCTCCGTGCAATGGGAATAAGAAAGTGAAGGCACAGAAGTCATCACCTCTAGAAAGGTCTGCACCCAAGGCACATGGCATCTGCCAGAAAGAATGGGGTTTATGCGGAAGCGTCTCTTCATATGCGAAGTAATAGGTGTAGCCCTCCATCGGGATACCGAATCGTTTGGCCAGAATATCATTTCGTGCAGCAGGTGCTTTTTCAGCACGTTCCACATCAAGCTGATATGTTTCGTAGCTAACCGTTTTCCCGATATTCGGATTACACTTCAGCCACATATCGGGATTCCCAACTTCGTCAATGGAATCCAGCCGATACCACCAGATAGAAACGTGGGGGTTCGGATAATCGCCCTTAAGGATATTCATAAGCTCCATTTTGATAGTGTCGCCGGCACCATTACGTACAGTACCTTCTGAGCTGGTAGCAACAATCAAATAGTCATCGACCTTGGATGCGCCCTGCTCAATTGCACCGATGACATCCTCTCGGATATCGCCAGAAAGCCATTCATCAACTGTTGCCACCTTACAGCGGAGGCCCTGAAGCTTATTGATGCTCATTGGTCGAACCTCGATGAGCGAGCCTGTCAGGAAGTTTTCGATGCCTTTCTTTGTGGAAGCTAGTTTGACACGATCAGCGCGGTTGCCTGTTGTATTCTGCAAAGAACCAAATGTCAAAAACTTAAACAAAGGCCCGCGGCTTCTGGTAATGGCAGTCCGAAGTGGAGACATGACCTCTTCCGCAAGCTTCATAGTCGGGGCAGTTGTAATCTGATGAGTTGTACTGGTGTCCACATTCTGGAAGAATGATTGCAGACAAGAGTCATAGACGGATTTTGCTGCGCCTCGTCCAACAATCAGATACTGCTTATTTACAAGTCGTTTCTTAATAACCTTTCGTTCATAGTGACCGCCGTGTCCATCTGGATTTGGAACATAGACACTACGTTCAATGAAATAATACCAGCCAAAGATCTGCTCGCCCCACAACTTGAATGAGTCGAGAAGGTTCATGTCAGATCCGTCGGTTAGTGTCAGTTCACTCTCGCAGTATTTCACCCAGCCTTCTACGGCTTCATCGTCGTAATAAACTCCAGGATTTGCAATCAGATCATCAATGCGGTTCATCTCCATCGCGACTTCCCGACATACGGGAATCTCGCCGCGCAGAACAGCATCGCGAAACTGACCGTAATAAATCGGAGTTGCAGTGTTGGATAGAGACATTGCTTAACACCTCAAGAATTCTGAAGCTTTCTCAGTGCATTCTCTGTTGAAGCACGTTTAAGCATAGCTGCCAGTGCTTTGTCCCCAACCTTACTTAAATCTGCAGTATCATACTTTGTAATCGTGTCGCCTTCTTTGTCATCGAATACTTTTTTAACAAGTTTCTCGATGCCTTTCTGTGCAAAATTACGGACGGCCTGCTCAGCAAGATCATTCACGAGCTTATTAACTCGCTGATTCTTTTGGGGATTTCGCTTTGCCATGGCCGCATTATACTGATCTTCCATGTTAATACGGTTGAGTCTGGAGCGAAGTTCTTCGTCACTCATCTCATTGACGCTTTTGTTGGATGTGTCCGTTTTCTTACCGGTACTGGAATTCTGAGAATCAGCTCCGGCATCATCTGTTGAATACCGCTTCTTCCCGGCGTTTGTCAAGGTCCCATCTTTATTCTGGTATCGACGTACTCCCCATTTCATGCCAATGATCCCATGATGGGCAATGTAACTATCCATTTTGAATTCTCACCTCTCTTAGTTTGTCTTGCGTGAACGGCGGCGTGCTGTAGTCTTTGATGTGCTTGTAGTCTTAACAGGATCAACGGCAACATTCAATCGCCATTCCAACTGACTGATTTCCTTGTTCATGGCTTCCAAAACTGAGCTTGTCAAGGGCGGGTCGAAGATTACTCGCACCTTCAGCGTAACATAGGTCTTCACCATATTAAGGATGTGGTTATCAGCAATGTAGCTACTCCAGCTCTGTGTTTCGTCTGTTACAACAAACCCATTTTCCGGACCTACACCCAACTGATTTAAGATTGAGAAGCAAGCATTGATATGAACAAGAAGATCAGTATCGAAATGATCTGCATACGGATCTCCGCAGACCAACTTTCGAATTGTCATAAGAATACTGTCCTGCATGATGTCCTCCTTCACTGAGATTGCTTCCACGGACAAGTATCATTTGGTTTTCTTTCAGGTGGAAGATCCACCAGCAGTGATGCGTTGCCATAGTGAATTGCCTTGTGTGTTCGATCACGAACACATACGACATTCTCCATTGCAAAGATACATGGATTGCGGTTCAGGATGTCATCATAGGTGATTGGATTCAAATGATGTATGGTAATCGGCTCAAAGATCTCATATCCTTCACAAGCCAGATCACGCCCACAATCTCGAATGATGACTCGGTTGCGGAACTGTTTCCATTCTGGTGAATGATAAAGCACCTGATTCAGATAACGTCTCCACCCGAAGTTTTCATATCCAACGCCGTTCCCAATGAACAGATAATCGAACCGTTCCCGAAAGGTTGGAAACTGAATAAGCTCTGAATAGCATTTATTCATTGCCATCAGACCTCCTGCCTTGATAAGCAGACATTGCAGCAAGTGCGTCAGCATAAAGGGCTTTCAGCTCTTGCATCGAGTCGAGGTTCTTTGTCTTTGCCGCAATCAACTCTTTCTGTAATTCTAGAATCTCCAGCTCTTTACGTTCTCTAGCAGAGCCAAGTTTCAGAAAATGTGTGGTCTCCTGTGAAGATGCAGTACCTTCCAGAAGACGTTTCTCTACCAGATTGTAAGCCAGTGCAATCAACTGATTATCACGAGCCTCTGGCGAAATAGCCGGTCTGATCTTCCTAGGAGAACTGGAAGAGTCCGGTGTTTTTGCTTTACTCATTCACTGTCTCCTTTCTGTAAAGTCAGGCTAGCTTGGTTGTGCTGAGCATAGTGCGAACTACGATTCCTGGAACACCGGCAATTGTCAGTTCGAGTTTCGGTGTAAGTTCCAAACTGAATACTCGATCAAATGCTGGGACGCAAGAGAGGATTGTGTAGTATTTGTTCTTCTCAACAGTGAGACGCGTTTTAGAAGATGGAAGCATACAACCGCTCAGTAGCATTCGAACTGTGATGATGCCATCGTCCTTCGGAATAAACACCACCGACGCATCAGCTCGATAGAGACCTTTCCGTTTAATTCTGTGATAAGACTCTGATAGTTCAAGTGCAGTACCGCTTTGATACACAACCTGTCCTAAAAGAAGTGATGATTCTTCATTCACATTGTCGTAAATCTGCTCTACATCGTCAACCGAAACCAAGACAGATTTACGAAACTGCTCATTTACATTACTGTTACAGTTCATAGGATCCTCCTAAACATAGAAAACGGGCTCCGAGATGGTCTCAGAAGCCCGATAATAAAATACGAATGGAACTTTTCAGTGAGTTATACACACCCGTCGTCACTTTCGAAGCTGTTCCATAGAGAACACTGTCAGTTTGCCTCCCAAAAACCTTCCCCCGGGGAATTTTA
>OLXK01000230.1_pt1 | contig 61443 bp, 58 predicted proteins | sample 1674321 | NCBI WGS metagenome assembly OLXK01 (sample SAMEA103958162, study PRJEB25191) | human gut metagenome | reverse complement strand
TCGCCCTGAGAGGCCTGGATGTTGCCCAGACCGGGGCCGCCGCGCATCACGTTGACGATGACGGCGGGAACACGGGCGCCTGCGCAGTAGGAAATGCCCTCCTGCTTCAGGGACACGCCGGGGCTGGAAGAAGAAGTGATGACGCGGGCGCCGGTACCGGCAGCGCCGTACACCATGTTGATGGCCGCCACCTCGCTCTCGGCCTGCAGGAAGCAGCCGCCGATCTCGGGCATGCGGGCGGACATGTACTCAGGGATCTCCGTCTGGGGAGTGATGGGGTAGCCGAAGAAGAAACGGGCGCCTGCGCGAATGGCAGCCTCCGCAATAGCTTCGCTGCCCTTCATAAGAGTCAAAGCCATGATTAATCCTCCTTAGTCTTTTTCGATGCGGATCACCACATCAGGGCAGGTACGCGCGCAGGATGTGCAGCCGATGCAGGCCTCCATATCGGTGACCTCAGCCGGATGATAGCCCTTCGCGTTGATCTTCGTCTTGGACAGGGCAATGATGTGCTTGGGACATGCCCGAACGCACAGGCCGCAGCCCTTGCAAAGATTCTCGTTGATAGTAACTCTTACCACACTTTACACCTCTTTTCTGGTTTTACCTTTCCTTTGGGAAAATGTATCAGGGTCCCGATTACCGGGGGATGCATGAGGTTAATAGATCTCCTTCCGGGGATCCGTGGTGTTCAGCCCGTGCTGGATATAGGAGTCCCAGTCGCGGTGCATGTACACGTCGATGGGGACGGGCGTTCCCACATAAGCGGGGTCCGGGTTCCGGGCCAGGAAATCGTCCAGGAACTCCTTTTTGCCGGTGGTATACGCCACGGGAATGCCGGTGCGGTCCGCCACCTCCCGCAGCACCAGGTAGCCGTCCCACAAATCGTCGGCGCTGGTCATGGTGGAGAGGTTGGTATTGTTGATCATACCGGTGATGCTCAGACGGGAATGCAGCTGCATGGCGTCCTGCAGATGGTGGATCTTGTCCGGGGTGCTGGCCAGAGGCCGCCGGATGTTTACCACGTTCAGCACCTCCAGGGCACCGGGCTCCAGGCTGATGAAGTCCTGGTGGTAGCGGCCCAGGGCCGTGGCGCCCACATCGTCGCCGCCTACGTCAAAGATGACGCTGTCCCAATCCAGCACAAAGGCGGACGACACCTCCGCCGGCAGAGACAGCGTCTCGATGCCGGAACAGGCAAAGTTGGGGGATACCAGGCGGATCTCCTTCTGCTCCACCAGCTTGCCGCGCTCGGTCAGGCGGAAGTAGGTGTTCACCATATCCAGATCCAGCAGCTCCGTCCGGTCGCCCCGGGCGGCGGCCCGGATGGCGAAGTTCAGCGCCAGCTCGCTTTTGCCGCTGCCGTAATTGCCGATCAGCACCTTGACGTTTTTCATGGGTCAGATTCTCCTTAATCTATAAAAGCAAAATTACCGCAGGTTCTCCCTGATGGTCTGGCACAGGGCGGTGATGCCCTGGACGATCTTTTCCTCGGGCATGCAGCTATAGTTCAGACGCAGGGTATTCTCGTGGCCGCCGTTGGGGAAGAAGGAGCCGCCGGGAACAAAGGCAACCTTCTTTTCCAGGCACTTCATCTGAAGCTCCTTGGCGTCCATATATTCCGGCAGCACCACCCAGGCGAACAGGCCGCCTACGGGATGGGTGCAGGTGCAGCCCTGGGGCAGCTCCCGCTCCAGCGTTTCCAGCATCACCTTCCGGCGCTTGTCGTAGCAGGCGCGGATGGTGGCCACATGGGCGTCCAGGTCGAACATCTCGATCCACTTGGAGGTCTCCATCTGGCCCACGGTGGACGCCTGCAGGGAGGCGGCCTGCTCCATAAAGTTGTACTTGGCCAGGATATGCTCCTCGGCGCAGACCCAGCCCAGACGATAGCCGGGGGCCAGAATCTTGGAGAAGGTGCCCAGGAACACCACCAGGCCCTTGGTATCCAGGCTCTTCAGCGCGGGCAGAGACTCACCCTCGAACCGCAGCTCGCCGTAGGGGTTATCCTCCACCACGGGGATCTCATAGCGGTTGATGATCTCCATGAACCGGTGGCGGCGGTCCAGATCCCAGGTGCGGCCGGTGGGATTCTGGAAATCGGGGATGACGTAGATCATCTTTACCCGTTCGGTGGTGGCCAGGATCTTTTCCAGCTCCTCCATGATCATGCCGCCGTCGTCGGTGGGCACCTCGATGAACCGGGGCTCGCAGGCCTTGAAGGCGTTGACGGCGCCCAGGTAGGACGGACTCTCCAGCAGCACCACGTCGCCGGGGTCCAGAAAGACCCGGGCGGAGAAATCCAGACCCTGCTGAGAGCCGGAGGTCACCAGAATGTGGTCTGCGTCGGTGCGGATGTTGTTCTTGGCCAGCATGCGGTCGGCAATCTGCTGGCGCAGCTTGGGATAGCCTTCAGTGGATGAATACTGGAGCGCCACGCGGCCGTTCTCCTCCAAAACGGCACGGGAGGCCTCCATCATCTGCTCCACGGGGAACAGCTCCGGGGCGGGCATGCCGCCGGCAAAGGATATGATGTCGGGCTGCGCGGTGAGCTTTAACAGCTCCCGGATCTCGGACCCCTTTAAAAGGTCCATCCTCGATGCGAATTGTACCATGAATGCTTCCTCCTCAAATTCATAGCCATGTGCTTGTGCACCTTGCCGGGCACAAGCATACGCTTACAGCTATATTTAAGCACAAATCCACAACGATGTAAAGAAAAGGAGGGGCAAAAAACGGGGCGAAAACGGACCTGCGGCACAAGTTTGGAGAGAGGTACAAAAAATCCGGGAGGAATCACGGCATTTTCCACAAAGGAAACTTATGTGATATTTTTGGCAAAAATGTTAAAAATATGGCAATTTAAGGCGCGAGACGGGGAGGAAACCGCCGGCCGGCCAGGGGGTGCATGGACAAGCTTCGGGGAAAACGGTATGGTGAAGGGGGCTTATGGGGAGGAAACGCAGAAATGGAAGAACATGCGCTGAATGGTGAGTATATATCCGCCCATCGGAACGGCGTGCTGTCTTACGGCGGCAGCCAGCGATGGCTGGACAGCGGGGCGCTGCGCCAATGCGGCTGCGGCGTTATTGCGGCGCTGGACCTGCTGCTGTATCTGCGGCAGCAGCGGACGGACTGCCGGTGGCTGACGGTGTCCTCCTGGGGGCGCCCATACCGCCTTGGTCGGGAGGAATTCGACCGCTGCCGGCGGGGGGGCCGGCGCCTCCCTGCTGTGCACGATATTGGACGTGAGGGCGAAATAGGGATGCTTATCATTCCAGGCATACCGGGCCGTGACCCGGTATGCCTGGAATTTTGCGGTGTTACACCAGCTGCTCCATCTCGTCCACCAGCTCGCCGAACAGAGCCAGGGCGCTGTTCACCGGCTCGGGGGAGCTCATGTCCACGCCGGCGATCTTCAGCAGGCTGATGGGGTCGGTGCTGCAGCCGCCGGACAGGAACTTCTTGTAGTCCGCCACGGCGGGAGCGCCTTCCTTGAGAATGCGGTTGGCAATGGCCACGGCGGCGGAGAAGCCGGTGGCATACTGGAACACATAGTAGTTGTAGAAGAAGTGGGGGATGCGGGCCCATTCCAGGGCGATCTGGTCGTCGGACACCATATCCGGGCCGAAGTACAGCTTGTTGAGCGCATGGTACTTTTGGCACAGGGCATCGGCGGTCAGGGCCTGGCCGCTTTCGGCCATCTTACCCATGGCCAGCTCGAACTCGGCAAACATGGTCTGGCGATACACGGTGCCCTTGAACTGGTCCATGAAGTGGTTGATGAGGTAGGCCCGCTGCTTCTTGTCCGTGGTCTTTTTCAGCAGGTGGCGCATCAGCAGCACCTCGTTGCAGGTGGAGGCCACCTCGGCCACGAAGATCACATAGTCGCTGGTGCTGACGGGCTGATATTTGCAGCTGTGATAGCTGTGCAGGGCATGGCCCATCTCGTGGGCCAGGGTGAACTGGCAGTCCAGATTGTCCTTGTGGTTCAGCAGAACATAGGGGTGGGGACGGCTGTTGCCGGAGGAGTAGGCGCCGCTGCGCTTGCCGACGTTCTCGTACACGTCGATCCAGCGGTTGCTGAAGCCCTCCTTCAGCAGGTCCACATAGTCGTCACCCAGCACCTGCAGGGCCTCCAGAACGGTCTCCTTGGCCTGCTCATAGGTAATGGCCTGGTCGGCGTCGGCCACGATGGGGGTGTATACATCGTACATGTGCAGCTCGTCCACGCCCAGCAGCTTCTTGCGCAGGGCCACATAGCGGTACATCTTGTCCAGGTTGTTGTGAACGGCCTCAATGAGGTTCATGTACACGGGCACGGGCACCTCGGTAGAGTCCAGAGAGGCCTGGATGGTGCTGTCGTAATGGCGGGCGTTGGAAAAGAAGCACAGCTGCTTGAACTGACCGTCCAGGGTGGCGGCAATGGTGTTCTTATACTGGCCCAGCTGCTTGTAATACGTCTCAAAGGCCCGGCGGCGCAGCTCCCGGTCGGGGCTGGTCAGCAGGGGGACGAAGGTGGCGTCCGTCAGGGGATGGACGTTGCCCTGGCTGTCGGTGACATCGGGGAAGATCTGGTCGGCGTTGCGGAAAACGCCGGCGATGTTCTCGGAGGCGTTGGCCATTTCACCGGCGGAGGCCAGCAGACGCTCCTCGGCAGGGGAGAGAATGTGGTCCTTGCGGCGGCGGATCTGGTACAGGCTGCGGCGATACGTCTCCAGCTCCGGCTGCTGGGCGTAGAACTGGTCCAGCGTCTCATCGGCAATGGCCATGATCTCAGGCGTTGCGAAGGCGGCGGCGCTGGCGATGGACACATATACGTTCATGGCCTTGCCGCGGACATCCTGATAGAAGCTGTTGCCGGTATCCTCGTCGCCCTTGCAGCTGGCGTAGCCCATGAGCACGCCGAGCCGCAGCTCAATCTCGTCCTGCAGCCGGAACCAGGCCAGCAGATCCTGGGCGCTGCGGGCCAGAGTGCCCTGAAAGGCGGCAATTTTGGCGGGGAATTCCTTCATGGCCTCGTATTCCGCCATCCACGCCTGATCGCTTTCAAACATATCCTTCAGGTTCCAGGTCATCTCCTCCGGAACCTCGCTGCGCTTGGGAATGCTCTGATTGGTCATAGAATTACCCCTCCATAAATCTTGTCGGATCTCGTCGATTCAACTGGGGAACATTATAGCACACTATTATTCCATTTGCAAACCATCCTGCGGCCAGGAGAAGATTTTTTTTGCGGCCCGGTGTCTGCCCGCCGGCGGCGCACATATACTGGGGCGGGAGGAGATGAGGAATGGATTTTGGAATCGCAGGCGTGGCGGCCATTACGGTGATCGCCTATGCGGCGGGTCAGGCCATGAAGGCCTGGGGCCGCGGGGAGCGGTGGATCCCCACGGTGTGCGCCGTTCTGGGCGGCATCCTGGGGGTGGTGGGCCTGTATGTGATGCCGGGCTTTCCGGCGAATGACGTCATCACCGCCGCCGCCATCGGCATGGTGTCCGGGCTGGCGGCCACCGGCGCACACCAGGCGGTGAAGCAGCTGTGCACCGGGCCGGACTGCGGAAAAACGCAGTAGCCCATTATCGGACGGGGAGGCCGCGGCTTCCCCGTCCGGAAAAAAACCGAAAAATTTTGAAAAAAGTGTTGACAAATCAGGGCTGCCGTACTATACTAAGCAAGTCGACAGCGATGAGCCAAAATCGCTGGAGCGAATATGGGGGTATAGCTCAGCTGGGAGCCCGGTTGAAGCGGTAAACAGCCCCCGCACTTAAAACTCGATATTTACACTCTCTTCCATATGGGGGTATAGCTCAGCTGGGAGAGCGCTTGAATGGCATTCAAGAGGTCAGCGGTTCGATCCCGCTTATCTCCACCAACGAAAAACCTTGAAACCGTATTGGTTTCAAGGTTTTCTTTTTTGCCCGCATGGGCGCGGCGGCCTTCGGCCTGCCTTTGCCGCCTGTTCAGCTGAGCTTCTGCATCTCCCGCCGCAGGCGGGAGATGATGCGCTTTTCCAGGCGGGAGATGTACGACTGGGAGATGCCCATGCGGTCGGCTACCTCCTTCTGGGTCAGCTCCTTCCGGCCTCCCAGGCCAAACCGCAGGGAGATGATGTCCTTCTCCCGGGGAGACAGCCGGGATACTGCCTCCGCCAGGAGCTTGCGGTCCACGTCGGCCTCGATGGGCCCCATGACCACGTCGCCGTCGGTGCCCAGCACGTCGGACAGCAGCAGCTCCTTGCCGTCCCAGTCGGTGTTCAGGGGCTCGTCAAAGCTGACCTCCGTGCGCTGGGCGGAATTTTTCCGCAGGTACATGAGGATCTCATTCTCGATGCAGCGGGAGGCGTAGGTGGCCAGCTTGATGTTCTTGTCGGCCCGAAAGGTGTTGATGGCCTTGATGAGGCCGATGGTGCCGATGGAGATCAGGTCCTCGATGTTGATGCCGGTGTTCTCAAACCGGCGGGCGATGTACACCACCAGCCGCAGGTTTCGCTCGATGAGGGTCTGACGGGCCAGCAGCTCCCCTCGCTCCAGGCGGGCGATCCACGCCGCCTCCTCCTGCCGGGGCAGCGGCGGCGGCAGCGTGTCGCTGCCGCCGATGTACATGACCTTATCCGGCCGGCCGTTCAGCCACCGCAGAAGCCGCCGCAGCAGTTCCATGACGCCGCTCCTTTCTTCCGCCCCACAGGGCCTGATAGCCCCCGCCGTCGCTGACGGGGCCCGGGGTCAGGGCCAGCAGCACCCGGGGATATGTAATGCCGCCTACCTTTACATAGTCGCTGCGGACAGCCAGCAGCAGCCCTGCCGCCGTGCCCACGGCGCAGAAGGGCAGCAGACTCCACCGGCAGCCGCCATCCAACCGGTGGAGCCTGGCCATCTTTTCCTCCGGCGGCAGGTCCATGGCGATGATCTCTGCCGCCTGGGGCGGCCACAGCTCCCCCAGGGCCCCCTGCTCCAGCACCAGCACCGGCTGGCCGCTGACGGGGTCCCGGAGGGTATTCCCGGTGTCGTGCAGGGCCCGCAGCCGCAGCCGCCGGCCCTGTAGGGAAACGGTCACATCCATCAATTCTCCTCCTTCATGCCGCGCCCCCTGGCGGAACACCAGGTGCAGCAGCAGCCCAAAGCCTATGGCGGAGCCCAGCAGCACCGGCCAGCTGATGTCGGCGTAATATACCCGGCTGAGAATGGCCCCCGGGGACCCTGCCGCCAGACCTGCCGCCAGCAGCAGCCCCGCCAGCGCCCCGGACAGCAGAAAAAACAGCGCCGTCAGCCGCCAGGGACGGCGTTCCCGCCGCCAGGCCAGACGGCACACAGCGACCCCCGCCGCCAGCCGGCACGCCGGGTGCGCCAGCATCCGGCACCCGGGCAGAAATACCGCCGCTGCATACAGCGCGCCCAGCGCCGCTGCCAGGGCCAGCCGTCCCCGCCGCAGGGGCAGGCCCGCCAGCCGGGCCGTGGCCAGCAGCAGCAGATAGTCCACCGCCAGGTTCAGCAGCACCACCCGGTCCAGATACACCACCGTCATGGCTCCGCCTCCTTTCCGCCGTCCATTATACAGGGACGGCTCCGCGAAATCTCGCGGAAAGGGGCGGGGCCTATTTGCGCCGCAGCGTTACCGCGGCGGCAATCAGGAGAAAAATCCCAAAGGGGCGCCGCAGCAGGGTCACGTCCAGGGCCGTGGCCGCCCAGGAGGCAGCGGCGGCCGTCACCAGCGCCCAGGGGACCGTGCGCCGCAGCAGGGCCTTGTCCAGCAGGCCGTTCTGCCGGTGCCAGATCAGGCCCATGGCGGCAGTGGGCAGGAAATACAGCAGGTTTACCCCCTGAGCCGCCGCCTGGTCCACCCCGAAAAACAGAGTCATCACCAGCAGCAGAAGGGTGCCGCCGCCGACGCCCCAGGCCGACAGCACCCCGCAGCCCATCCCGGCCAGCAGGGGCAATACAATGTCCTTCACAGCAGATACCGCACCCCGCCGTATACCAGAAACGCCGCAAACAGGCGTCGCAGCCACACGGCGGGCACCCTGGTAAAGAGCTTCCCCCCCACAAAGCCACCGGCCAGCCCGCCTGCCAGATATGGCCACGCCATGCCCCAGTCCAGTCCCGTCCGCACCAGGTATACCCCGCCGGACAGCACACAGCAGGGCAGGATGGTGGCCACGCAGTTGGCCAGGGCACGTTTTTCCTCCACCCGGCACCAGGACTCCAGCAGCGGAGCCAGCACCATGCCGCCTCCGCCGCCGAACAGACCGTTGACGGCCCCGGCCAGAGCGCCGGAGATCCCCATCCGCGCTTTTTTCACAGGCGTCGCCTCCTTTGGGATATGTATGTCCCCGGCAGACCCCGGGACAGGGTCTGCCGAAGGAGAGACAGCGAGGTCAGATCTTGCGGAAGCTCTGGCAGTCGGTGCACTGGTCCATGGAGGGGTGGGCCTCATGGGTACCCACCTGGATGCTGGACAGGCCGCAGTTGTCCATGTCCTGGCAGTGATGGGCGCAGCTGGTAACGGAGCACTTGATGGACATATTGGGGGTGCAGCTGCACCCGTCGTTGGTACAATTCTTACTCATAGCGAGGGTCCTCCTTGCAAAAAATAAAGTCAGGCCGCAAAGCCTGACTTTATTCTGACCCGCCGGGGCGGGATTATACGCGATTCCTTCAGCCGTTGTCGGTGCGGTTGCGCCATTCAACCTCCTGGTCCAGCTCAAACTGCAGCTTCTTGTTTTCCTCCACCAGTTCGTCATAGTGACGGCCCTGGATGTAGTATTTCACGAAAATGAAGGTGGCCTCGTTGAACTCCTCCTCGGTGTATTCCGGCAGCAGGGAGCCGTTCTTCCGGCGCAGGCCCTGGACATTGATGACCACCAGGCGGCGGTGCTGCTCGGACAGCTGGAACAGCTTCAGCGTCTCGGGGATCTCCAGTCCCAGATCAAAATTATCATTGACCAGCTCCAGCAGACGGCGCTGCTCGGGCTTGGCGGACACGATGACACCGTAGCGGGCAAACAGGCGTTTGAGATAGTCGGCAGAGACCTCCTCGCGGGTGATGGTGCCCTTGCCGATGCCGGTCAGCATGGTGTTGGACAGGTTCAGGCTGACATATACTTCTTCGCCGGTTTTGGGATAGCTCATGGGGGTACCTCCTATTATTTTCCATTGATCCTCGCGCCGCCGGGCGGCGCCTTGCTTTCTGTGGATAGGGTACCACATCCCATGGCAGATTGCAACAAAAACTTGTACTGAGAACGTTTATTTGTAGAATAAAACAGCGTTTTTCGTGATTTTGACAGGCTTTTATGTTTCCAAATGTACCAAACAACTCGTACATGCAGAACAAAATACCCGGCCCTCAGGCCGGGTATTTTGGCATGGATAGAGTATCTGCGGGCGCAGCCGCATTATCTTACCCGTCTGCGGCGCAGGACGGGCATGGCGGTCAGGGCCGCAGCGGCAGTCAGCAGCAGGGCTGCATATACCGCCAGAGGCGCTGCGTCACCGGTCTTGACCGGCTGGGAAGCAGCCACGGCAACAGCCAACTGGCTGACGGCGCTCTCGTTGCCCGCCTGGTCCACGGCCTTGGCGTACACCTTGGCGGCGGTGGGGGCAAAGGCACCGGTGTACAGGACCCACTCCGTGCCGTCATAGCTGTAGTACAGGGTCACATGCTCCTCGGCGGCGGTCAGCGTCACCTTGCCGTCGCCGCCCTGGGCAATGACGGGAGCCTCGGGGGCCGCGGTATCCCGCACCACGGTGAAGGTCACGGTGGTGGCGGTGCCGGTAGCCTCATCGCTGAGCTCCACCGTCACCACATTCTTGCCCTCCTGCAGCTGCGCACCGTAGGAGAACACCTGGGTGATGGGATCGCCCAGAACGTTGACGTCGTTGGTGGGATAGATCAGAATGTCGCCGTTGATCTTCAGACTGATGTTGCCGAACAGATGGGTCACATCGCCGGTGATGGGGAAGGTCTCCTGGTTGGTGCAGATCACCGCGCCGTCGGCGATGCGCGCGTCGTCAAAGCGCAGGGCCGTGGGCTCCGTATCCGGCAGGTAGTACAGATACAGCTTGTACTGGGTGCCGAAGTCGTTCACGGTAAACATGCTGCTGAGGGTCTTGACGTATGTCAGATTCAGCCCGGCATGGATGGGAATGTCGAACTCCACCTGGCGGCTGCCCTCTTCGGGCCAATACTCGCTGCCGTTGAAGATCAGCACGTTGGCATCCCGATCCAGAGTGGCCTTTACATGGAGGCTGCCGTTTTCATCCAGCATATCATCGGTGATGAGGAAGCGGGAATCGGACAGGCCGCCCGACTCGTTGCTCCACAGGGGATCCAGGTCCAGAATGTCGCCCCGTATGGTGCCGTCGGAATACCGGGCATCGTTGAAGCCGTCTTCGTTGTACATCTTCTCGCCGTATACCGTGTCGTACAGCAGCGCGTTGCGCAGGGTGCGGTGACCGGCGGCGTCATAGGCCTCCACGCGGACTACCTGGCTCCAGGCGCTGTAATCATAGACCTCGCCGGTTTCGTCGTCTACGAACACGGACTCCTTATAGGCGAAGGGGAAGCTCATGAACACGCGGCCCTCCTCGTCCCGGGAATCCAGAGAGATCTCCTGGGTATGGACCTCGGCATCCACGTCGGCAGCGTCGGCGCCCATGAGCCAGTCGGAGAAGGTTTCGCCGTCCACGGTACCGGTGAGCCAGCTGACGGTGATGCGGGTCAGGGACTCGTCGGTGACCTGGATCATCATGGGCACCAGGTCGTCCTTGGCATACTTGGTGGCCAGCAGATAGCCGTCCATGGTGTGGTCGCTGGTCCACAGCATGCTGTTGTCCCACTCGCCGTTTTTATCGCAGACATAGGACATGACGGAGGGCCTCTGCACGTCGAACAGGGCGGGCTTGTCCGCCTGGAACACCACGCTGCCGTCGGCGTCATAGGCCACCACATGCAGGGTGATGAGACCGGGCTCCTCCACGCTCAGAGCCAGACGGAAGCCGTTGCGCTCATCGAAGGAAGCCTCCTGACCGTTGACGGTCAGCTTCCTGACGCTGCTGCTGGCAATGCCCCGGATCTGGGCCACGCAGTCGGTGATGTTCACATAGCTCTCGGCGATATAATCATAGTCAGCGCTGTAGCTGATGTCCCGCAGCACCGTCAGGCTGTCGTCGTTGTTGATGTTGGAGAACATCACGGCGGCGTCAAGCCGGGCATTGGTGTACAGGATATCGGTGGTGCCGTTGAAGGCGTAGTCCATGCAGGTCAGGGCGATCTCGTTCATCTGGCCGTCCTGATAGGTTTCCACCGGCAGGACCACGCTGTATTCGCCGGTCTCCTCATTATAAGCGGCGTCATTGCCGGGAACAAAGTCCAGCTCCTCCTGGCCGTTGACGAACACGGCAGCGGTATTGAGAATGCCGGAGTAGTCCTGGGCGGTGTAGGTCAGGTACAGCATGCCGTCATCCACGGCGGCGCTGGTGATATGGACCTGGGGCGCGGTGAGATCCAGCTTCACCGGCAGCAGAGTGGTCTCCACCCGGTGGCTGCCGGGCATCCGGGCCCGGATGCGCAGGGTGTACTGGCCCTCGTCGCACATGACATACTCGCCGGTGGCAATGTCGTAGCGGGTACCGTCCCAGGTGCCGTCGCCGGCAGTGCCGCTGCTGAGCAGGCTGATGGGGGAGCGGCTCTCATTGGCGTCGATGGCCAGGTACTTGGCTACATTTTCCCGATGGTTGATCTGGCGGACCACCTGGCCGTTTTCATCCAGCACGTCCACGGTAACCTCGGCGGCGCTGCGCAGCATGCCCACAATGGGCTGGGCGGCGTCGAAATCACCGTCGCCGTTGGGGGAGAAGGCAATGTGGTCGGGATCGGTGGTCATGCTCTCGGTGTCGAAGCCGGCATAGGAATCGCCTGCTGCCACGGTGGTCACAGGCAGATTCTCATAGTAGTTGGTCATGATGTTGCCGTCGTCCCAGGCGGGCAGGTCGATGATCCGCTGGCAGCCATACCAGTCGCCGTAGAAGCTCATCAGGGGCAGAGACAGGTCCACATCGCCGTCGAAGGGCAGGAATGCCTCCACATAGTGGTTCTTGGCGGCATTGGCAGGGATGGTCAGGGTGCCGGTGACCTGAACCGTACCGCCTGCGGGGACGGTGACGGCGGTCTTGTCAAAGGTCACGGATGCGCCGGACAACAGCTCCATGGCGTAGCTGCCGTCCTGGCCGGTAACGTCGGTGTATACCGGCACGGAGGCGGGCAGAGTATAGCCGGCGACGGCGGTGCCGTAGTTGGTAAGGGTCACGGTGAAGCCGGTGGTATTGCCCACCTCCTTCAGCGCCACGGAGGCCACGCCGTTATAGGTGGCCAAGACACGGTTTTCCGCAGCGGACAGAGGATCCGCCATGCCGCTGCCCTGCTGACGCACGGAATAGATGACGCTGCCGTCCGCAATGGGGTCGGCGGTGTTCATCAGAGTATTCTTCACAAAGGTGTTCAGGGTCGTATCGCCCAGCACCAGGCTGCCGTCGGCCAGGGACTTCTGCAGGCTCTCCAGCACCAGGGCGGCGCAGCCGGACACATAGGGTGTGGCCATGGAGGTGCCGCTCATCTCCTCGTACTTCTGATCCTTGGACACGGAGTAAATGTTGCCGCCGGGGGCGGAGATCTCAGGCTTGATATCCAGGGTGGGGGTGGAGCCCCAGGAGGAGAAGGTGGATACGCAGCCGCCGGTGGCCTCGTTGGGATACACCACGTCGTGCAGGCCGTCGAAGGACACGGTGGCCCCGGCCTGGACCAGCTCCATGAGCCTGGCGCCGGTGTTGCCGCTGACCATCATGGCCGTGTACTGGCTGGCGCTTTCGGCGGACACGTTGGTGGGCACCTCGTCGGTGGCCTCGTTGTTGTACACGATAACGGCGGAGGCATGGCACATGCCCATCAGATAGTTGATCTTATCCTCGAAGGAAATGTCCTTGCCCCGCTGGACCAGCGCCACATAGGGGCCCTCGGGCAGGGTGGACAGCTTGGGGAAAATGTCCTCGAACAGGTCGCCGTAGCCGAACTCCAGAATGGGCACCTTACCCAGGGAGGTCCAGTCGGTGTGGTTGCCCTGGGAGAAGTCCATGACCACGCCGCTGTATACGGTGTCCTCGCCGCTGGAGATGGTCACGGATTTGCCCCGCAGCATGCTGTTGTCCACGGAGGCTACGCTGAGGGCGCCGGGATAGGTGGCGGGGTTGGACACCGCGCCGGTATCGATCACGCCCCAGTCGTTGGTGTTGACGCCCGTGTCGGAGGCGGAGGTGCCGTCGTTGCCGGCAGCCACGCACACCACCGCACCGTTCTCCTCGGCATAGGCCAGGGCCTTTTGCAGATAGTCCGCGTCGCTGTAGAAGCCTGCGGTGCCGCCCAGGCTCAGGTTCAGAATGTCCGCGCCCAGCTTTACGGAATCCTCCACGGCGCGGATGATATCGTCGTTAAAGCCGCTGCCGGTACTGCCGAACACCTGCATGGCAAAGAGCTGGGCGTCGGGGGCAACGCCCGCCACGCCGCCGTTTTCCTCGTCGCCGTTGGCGGCCACGATGCCGGAGACGTGCAGGCCGTGGGTGACCTGGCGGTTATTGATGTCGTCCTCGTCGACATAGCTGAAGCCGAAGGGGACCTTATCGGTGTAATACTTGCCGTAGCCCAGGGCGGCGATCTTCGCCTCCATGTCGGCCTTGGTGTATTTCAGCCTGGCGTCCTGGCGCATCTGCATATCGGGATGGGTGTAGTTGATGCCGCTGTCGATGACGGCCACCACGATTCCCTCGCCGGTGCTGCCGCCGTTCTCCGCCTTCCACAGCTCCATGGCGGAGGTCATTTCCTTGGCGGAGGTCATCCGGGCCTTGTAGGTGGTGACCTCACTGACGGATACCACGCCGTCCAGGGCAGCCACCTGCTTCATCTGGGCCCGGGTCATGTCCATGGAAAAGGCGCTGACCAGATAGCCGGACTGGTTGATAACGGAGCTGCCGGTAATGCGCCGGACCTGACGGATGACGCTCTCCTGGGAGCGCAGGGTCCGGGCCTCGGCGGACTGCACGGCGGCGGTGTAGGCCACGGTGCCGGCCTGCTCCACGGCGGCGGGCACGTCGGTGACCACCATGGCCCGGACCACCTCATTGGGGTCCTTTCCGGCGTCCAGGTCCACCGTGGCGCTGCCGCGGACGGAGTCCTTCAGCCGCTGCACGTAGTCACTGGCACTGTAGTTCTTCTGGGCGGCCAGTGCCGGAACGCACAGCGATACCGCCAGGACTACCGCCAGGCACAGTGACAATACCCGCCGGAGCAGTCGGTGTACGGATGTGTTTTCTCTCATGATCTTCCTCCTGAATAATAATTCACGCCGCCTGTTTTGCCCGCTGGAGCGCACGCCCCAAGACACCTTTGCGCAAAAAGCACGGCGTGTCGTGAAAATTCGCCGGATTATCGCGGTCATATTCAGAATCCTCCGGCAAATTTTTCCCAATTATATAACGCATTAGCGTGAAAAACAATCCGCAATTCATCAGTTTTTCCTTCTGCCTGGCATTAGCGCTTGTTATGAATATGCGTGAATATACAAAAAAGGAGCCCTCCCTCGGCGGGAAGGCTCCTTCCTGTTGATTTGTTAAAACTCGGCGTTGCCCACGGTGCGGGGGTGGAGCTCCACATCCCGGATGTTGCTGACGCCCGTCAGATACATGACCATGCGCTCAAAGCCCAGGCCAAAGCCTGCGTGACGGCAGCTGCCATAGCGCCGCAGGTCGCAGTACCACCAGTAGTCCTCGGGCTTCATGCCCAGCTCCCGGATGCGCGCCTCCAGCATGTCCAGCCGCTCCTCGCGCTGACTGCCGCCGATGATCTCGCCGATGCCGGGCACCAGGCAGTCCGCCGCGGCCACGGTTTTGCCGTCGTCGTTCAGGCGCATATAAAACGCCTTGATCTCCTTGGGATAGTCGGTGACGAACACAGGCCGCTGATAGATCTGCTCCGTCAGATACCGTTCGTGCTCCGTTTGCAGGTCCGTGCCCCAGTCCACCCGGTACTCGAACCTGTCGTTGTGCTTTTTCAGGATCTCCACCGCCTCGGTATAGCTGACCCGGGCGAAATCGGAGGTGGCCACATGCTCCAGCCGGGCCCTGAGCCCCTTGTCCACGAAGCTGTTGAAGAAGTTGATCTCATCCGGGCAGCGCTCCAGCACCCGGGTGATGATGTGCTTGATCATGGCCTCGGCCACGTCCATGTCACCGGCCAGGTCGCAGAAGGCCATCTCCGGCTCGATCATCCAGAATTCGGCGGCGTGACGCTGGGTGTTGGAGTTCTCCGCCCGGAAGGTGGGGCCAAAGGTATATACATCGCCGAAGGCCATGGCGAAGTTTTCGGCGTTCAGCTGGCCGGACACGGTGAGGCTGGTTTTCTTGCCGAAGAAATCCTGGCTGTAATCCACCTGGCCGTCCGCAGTCTTGGGCACATTGTTCAGGTCCAGGGTGGTCACCTGGAACATCTCGCCTGCGCCCTCGCAGTCGGAGCCGGTGATGATGGGGGTGTGAACATATACGAAGCCCCGGCTCTGGAAAAACTCATGCACGGCATAGGCCGCCGCGCTGCGGACCCGGAACGTGGCGGAAAACAGATTGGTCCGGGGGCGCAGATGCTGGATGGTCCGCAGGAATTCCACACTGTGGCGCTTTTTTTGCAGGGGATAGTCGGGGGTGGACCGGCCCTCCACGGCGATCTCGGCGGCCTTCAGCTCCAGGGGCTGCTTGGCCTCCGGCGTCAGCACCACGGTGCCCCGGACGATCAGGGCCGCGCCCACGTTCTGAGAAGCGATCTCCTTATAGTTATGCAGCTCGTCGGCGCTCATGACCACCTGCAGATTGCGGAAGCAGGAGCCGTCGTTGAGCTCAATGAAGCCGAAGGTTTTCATATCCCGGATGGTGCGGGCCCAGCCGCACACGGTGATCTCCTTGCCGCCCAGCTGTTCCTGATCGGCAAAGATGGCTGCGATTTTCATGCGATCCATCTTGATCTCTCCTTGTTGTACAGATAGTTTACTATTATATGCCGGTTTTCCGGGCTTTGCAAGGCCTTATTGCAGCTTTTGCTGCCGCATCCACACATCCATCACCAGGCTGTGGGGCAGAAGCTTCGTCAGTGCCGTCTGGAACCGGGCCACGAAGCCGAACTGGCTCACGTCCCTGCCCCGCCTGGCGTCCCGCCAGGCCCGCTGCACCAGCTGCTCCGGCTCATACATGGCCACATACTTCTTCACCACGGATTCGCCGCCCTCGGTGGTGGCCCGGGCAAAGAAGGCCGTCCGGGTCCAGAAGGGGCACAGGGCCATGACCCGGACGCCCCGGCTCCGCAGCTCCCGGTTCAGGGCCCGGCTGAAGCTCAGCACAAAGGCCTTGGTGGCCCCGTACACGTTGATATAGGGGATGGGCTGGAACGCCGCCACCGAGGCAATATTGATGATCTGTCCGCCCCGTGGCATATAGGGAGTCGTCAGCTGGCACAGGGCCACCACGGCCTGACAGTTCAGGTCCGTCATGTTCAGGTTTACCTCCAGCGGCGTGTCCACCACGGCCCGGAACTTGCCGAAGCCGCTGGCGTTGACCAAAAGGCCCACCTCCACCGGCTCCTCCGCCAGGGCGTCGGCATAGGTCTGGAAGCTGCGGCGGTCCGTCAGATCCAGGGCCAGGGCGCGGATGGGATACGGCACCCGGTCCCGCAGCTCCTCCAGCGCCTTTTCATGGCGGGCAATGACCCATACCTCATCGAAGCGGTCAAAGGTATCCACAGTTTCGGCAAACCGGCGCCCCATGCCGCTGGACGCGCCGGTGATCACGGCAATTTTCTTCATAACGGTCCCCTCCTGTTCTGGTCCTGGGGTGATTATACCAGAATCCGGCTTCCGTGACAAGGAAAAAGCCGGAGTTCTGCCGCCGGGAAGCCGGGCATATAGTGATGGTGCATAGTATGGCTTAGGAGTGGTGCGCTATCAAAGGGAACATGGAGGAACGGGCCTGTCAGCTGGCCCTTTACCTGATAGAAAACCGGGCCACGGTGCGCTCGGCGGCCAGGAAATTCGGCGTCAGCAAATCCACGGTACATAAGGACCTGTCCGAGCGCCTGCCGGCGTATAACCGGGCGCTGTATCTGCAGGTGAAGGAGGTGCTGGACGAAAACAAGGCCCAGCGCCACATACGGGGCGGCCTTGCCACCCGGCGGAAGTATAAGGGCGAATAAACGAAGCAGAGGGTCTGCGGCACAGCCGCAGACCCTCTGCTTGCTTGGCAGCCGGCGCTTACCGGGTGCCCTCCACAACAAACCCGGTGAACCCGGCCTTTTTCAGGCGGTCCAGCATCTTCTCGGCGTTGGCGCGGACGGCGAAAGCTCCTACCTGGACCCGGTACAGGGTATCGCCCTGGGCAGGCTCGGCGGGCTTGGGGGCCTCCTGCGGGACATAGGCCGCGCCCAGATACTCGCACAGGCCCTTGGCGATGGCCTCACCGATGTCCGTGGTGTGCTCCACGATCCAGCGGGCGCCCTGGATGGTGTCGTGAAACTCGCACTCGCAGTACACACTGGGGGCGGCAGGATTGCGCACCTCATACAGCCGGGGGTTGGCCTGGATGTTTTCAGACGTTCCCGGCGTCAGCGGGGCCAGCTGGCCAAACACAGCCCTGCATGCATCATACCCCTTGCCGGGGACACTGTAGCAAAACATCCGGGTGCCGGACACCTTGCCGTTAAAGGCGTTGGTGTGGACGCAGCTGTGGATGTCCGCGCCCCAGGCGTCGGACTCGGCGCAGCGCTGGGCCATGGTGGTGCCGAAGGCCGCCAGCTTCACCTCCACGCCGCTGCGGCGCAGGGCGGCAGCCTCCGCCTCGGCGATCCTCTGGCACTGGGCGTGCTCGTTGGTATTGCCCCAGGCATAGCGGTTTTCCGTCTGGTCGCTGGGGCTGATATAGATTTTCTTAGTCATTGCGTTCCTCCTCTCCTTCCATGGTATGCTCTGTGTGCCCCTTGAGCTTCTGCAGCAGCGACTGCACGAAGTCCGGCACCGGCGCACCCATGGCCGACACATTCTCCAGGATGGACAGCAGCTCGTTGATCACCAGCCAGATAATGACGATGCTGGCAAACAGGAACTCCACCGGCCAGTCCCAGCCCAGGGTGTCGGCTCCGTAGCGCAGCAGCCAGTCCACCACGGCAGCCACGCCGACAGTGGCCACATACCCCACCTTTTTCAGGATGCCCCGCAGGCCCACCCGGGAGGACAGCTCCCCGGCGTTCCATGCCTTGGCCATGCCCGTGGCGTAGTCCAGCAGCATCACCACCACCAGCACCAGCACCGGCGCCAGCAGCTGCACCCCGTAGGCACACAGCGCCCCCAGGGCGGCCGCCAGCGCGGCCTTGGTCGTGTTTTTCAGTTCAGACATTTCTATCAACTCCCTTCCTATACGGCGGCACAGGGGAGCAGTTAGACGATGTGTTGCCTGCGGCAGGGAGCGGCGGTGGATATCTGGCTCCGCTTATTCAACAAAACAAATATTTTATGTTGACAAATCAACATAAAACTGCTATACTCGGGGCTACTTTCGCGTAACAGGAGGACCCTATGAACGTTGAATTGATTGTAGATTCCACGGTGGATGTGCCGGAGCGCGTCCGCAGCAGACTGACGGTAGTGCCGCTGACCATTCATTTCGGACAGGAGGAGTTTCTGGACGGCGTGACCATGGACAGACACCGGTTTTACGAGCGGCTGGTAGAGAGCGACGTGCTGCCCACCACCAGTCAGGCCAGCCCGGCAGCCTTTGACCAGGAGCTTCGCCGGGTGCGGGACAGCGGCAGCGCCGCCGTGGTGCTGACCATATCCTCCAAGCTGTCCGGCACCTATCAGAGCGCCTGCATCGCGGCGGCGGACTACGACAACGTCTATGTGGTGGACAGCGGCACTGCCGCCATTGGAACGGGGATACTGGCGGAGTATGCCCTGACCTGCATCGACCGGGGCATGGATGCTGCCGCCCTGGTCCGGGAGCTGACGGAGAAGCGGGAGGACGTATGCGTCCTGGCGCTGGTAGATACCCTGGAATATCTCAAGCGGGGCGGCCGCATCTCCAAGACCACTGCGCTGGCCGGGGGGCTGCTGAACATCAAGCCGGTGCTTACCATCGAAAAGGGGGAGATCCTCCTGATCGGCAAGGCCCGGGGCTCCCGCCAGGGAAACAATCTGCTGGTGGAGAAGATCCGTGCCTGCGGCGGCATCGACTTTCAACTGCCCATTCTGTTGGGTTATACGGGTCTGACGGATGCATTTCTGAAAAAATATGTGGAGGACAGCCGTGCCCTGTGGGAAAACGGCGTCGATGGGCTGGAATCCACGCTGATTGGCGGCGTCATTGGCACCCATGCCGGTCCCGGTGCCATAGCGGTGGCCTTTTTCCGCAGAGGATAGAGGCGCAGCGGCAAAGGCGATGCAGATACGCCCGGTGTACCCTGGGGCATGCCTTGCAATTTGGACCCCATCCATGCTATACTTTCATGGAATGAGAGGGGAGTGCATCGTGCGGAACGAGCCAGCACCGGTACGGGCCCTCCTCAGGGGGGGCCGATAAGCATGCAGAGATGGAGCCCGGAGATCATCCGGTATCTGTACACGGCGGCGGATCACAGCCGCTATTACCAGGACCTGGCCCGGCAGCTGGGGGCATTCCTGCGCCCGGAGGACCGGGTGTGCGACGCCGGGTGCGGCCTGGGTCTTTTGAGCCGGGCGCTGCTGCCCTATTGCGCCCATGTCACCGCTGTGGACCGGTCTCCGGCGGCTGTTGCCGCCTTGCGGGCCCGGGGAGAGGACCCGAAGCTGTCGGCGCTTACCGGGGATATCCGGGAGCTGCCGCCCAGGCAGCCGTATGACGCCATGGTGTTCTGCCTGTTCGGCGGCACAGAGGAGACGCTGGCCATTGCCGCCCGCCAGTGCGGCGGCACGGCCCTGGTGGTGCGGCGGGATTTCCGGCGGCACCAGTTCAGCTCCGGTGTCCGGATGGCGGGGCACACTGCGGCCGACATGGAGCGGGAGCTTCAGCGCCGGGGCCTGACCTACACCGCCCGGCGGTTTACGTTGGAGCTTGGCCAGCCCTTTCTGTCCCTGGACGATGCCCGGACCTTTTTCCGGCTGTACAGCCGGGATGGCGCGGTACCGTCCCGGCAGGAGCTGGCCCAGCGGCTGGAGCTGTCAGCCTGGGCGGATTATCCGCTGTATCTGCCCAATCCGAAGCCTCTGTGTCTGCTGGCTATCCCGGCGGCACAGCTGAGGGAGGAAATGTATGGATAAAATTCTCATCTGCGGTCCCCGTGGCGTGGGAAAAAGCACCCTGATCCGCCGTCTGGCGGCCCTGTACCCGGGACCGGTGTCGGGGTTTGTCACCAAGCGCCTGACCACAGCGGATGGGGAGGGCATGTTCCCCATTTATATCCACCCCGCCGCCCAACCGGAGGACCGGCGGCAGTACGGCCCGGAGAATCTGGCAGGCCGGTGCGACAGCCGGCGCAGCGCCCGGTATACCCCGGTGTTCGATGAATGGGGCCCCCGGCTGCTGGCGGGGCCGGGCCTGCTGGTCATGGATGAGCTGGGCTTTCTGGAGCGGGACGCATCTCGGTTCCAGACGGCGGTGCTGGCGGCCTTGCGGGGCCCGCAGCCGGTGCTGGCGGCGGTAAAAAACCGGGACGACCCCTTTCTGCGGGCAGTCCGGTCCGTTCCCGGCGTCCGGGTGCTGTATATCACCCGGGACAACCGGGAGGGGCTATACCGCGCCCTGGCCAGGGAGCTGGACAGGGTGCATCCGGCTGAATAAAGGGGATCCGATCAGACAGCGGGTTTTTCTGATCCATGCCAAAGGAGGACGGCTTCAAAGCCGTCCTCCTTGGCTGAGACTGTCAAAAAAGCAGGATTTCCTCCGCCTTGTCAAAATGGATTTTTGACAAGCTGAGTCAAGGACCCCGGCGCACTGCGCCGGGGTCCTTGGCTTTATCAGAGAGATTCGCAGCGAAACAGCTTGGTTTTTCAGCGGCCGTACAGCTCCGTGACGCGGCGGATGCGCCGGGCCAGGGCCGGCGTGGCCTCATCGGGCAGCAGACGCCACTGCCAGTTGCCGCTCTGGGTGCCGGGGACGTTGGTGCGGTGGTGCAGACCCAGCTCCAGATAGTCCTGCATCTGGGCCACAAACAGCCGGGCCACAGAGCTCATGCCGCCCCGGATAAGGCCCCAGTTGAAGCCCTCCTCATCGTTGAGCCCCAGGTACTCCCGGGCATAGTCGATGTCCTCCGGCGCGGCCTCGTCCTTCCACAGGGCCAGGGGGCTGTTGTCGTGGGTGCCGGTATAGCACACGCAGTTCTCCGTGTAGGAGTGGGGCAGATAGCTGCTGGTATCCCGGGAATCGAAGGCAAATTCCAGCACCTTCATGCCCGGCAGACCGGAATCCTGCAAAAGCTGCTGGACGCCTGGGGTGGGATAGCCCAAATCCTCGGCGATGAACCGCAGCTGGGGGAACCAGCCCGTCAGCACGCCCACCAGGCTCATGCCCGGGCCCTTGACCCAGTGTCCGTTCTTGGCGGTGGTCTCGCCGTAGGGCACGGCCCAATAGGCATCGAAGCCCCGGAAATGGTCGATACGGATCACGTCATACAGCTTGGACGCGCCGTCCACCCGGCGGATCCACCAGCCGAAGCCGTCGGCCTGCATCCGGTCCCAGGCGTACAGGGGATTGCCCCACAGCTGACCGTCGGCGCTGAAGTAGTCCGGCGGCACGCCGGATACCTCCGTGGGAACGCACTGGTCGTCCAGCTGGAAGCACTCCGGCTCCGCCCACACGTCGGCGGAGTCCATGGCCACATAGATGGGCAGGTCGCCGATGACCTGGATGTCCAGACTGTGCAGATAGTCCCGCAGCCTGTTCCACTGGCGGAAGAACAGGAACTGCAAATAGGTAAACAGCTCCACATCCTCCCGCAGCAGGGTGCGGTACTGCTCCAGCACCTCCGGGGACCTTCGCAGGCGGATGTCCGCATCGTCCCATTCGGTCCAGGAGCGCATGCCGAAATGGCGCTTGCAGGCCATGTACAGGGCATAGTCCGGCAGCCAGCGGCAGTTCTCCGCCTGAAAGGCGGCCACCTCCGCCTGATCCCGCTCCCAGCCCCGGTCCTTGGCCTTCTGCAGCACGGCGAAGCGGCTCTCATAAATCCTTCCGTAGTCCACGTACCGGGGATTGGTTCCCCAGTTCTGGCTCTCCACCTCATCCCGGGTCAGCAGCCCGTCCTCGATCAGCAGCTCCAGGTCGATGAAATATGGATTGCCCGCATAGGTGGATAAGCTCTGATAGGGGGAGTCGCCGTAGCTGGTGGGGCCCAGAGGCAGCATCTGCCAGCAGTGCTGCCCGGCGGCGTGGAGAAAATCGGCAAAGTCATAGGCGGCCTTGCCCAGAGTCCCGATGCCGTAGGGAGACGGCAGGGAAAATACCGGCATCAAAATGCCGCTGCAACGATTCATATGTCAGTCAACTCACTTATCAGAAAATGCTTTGTTTTTTTAGCCCTTCACGGCTCCGGCGGCCACGCCCTTGATGATGTGCTTCTGGCAGCACAGATAGAAGATGATCACCGGCAGGATGCTCAGCATGATCAGGGCCATGGTGGCACCCATGTCCACGGTGCCGTAGCTGCCCTTGAGGTACTGGATGTGGATGGGGATGGTGCGGTACTGGTTGATGTCCAGCACCAGGCTGGGCAGCAGATAGTCGTTCCATACCCACATGATCTCCAGCACGCCCACGGAGATCATGGTGGGCTTCAGCATGGGCAGCACCACCCGGAAGAAGGTGCCCACCGGGCCGCAGCCATCGATGGCGGCGGCCTCCTCGATCTCCAGCGGCAGACTCTTGACAAAGCCCGTGAACATAAACACGGCAAGGCCCGCGCCGAAGCCCAGGTATATCACGGGGATGGTCCAGGGGGTGTTCAGATGCGCCTGGTCCGCCGTCCGGGCCAGGGTGTACATGACCATCTGGAAGGGCACCACCATGGAGAATACGCACAGGTAGTACACGATCTTGCTGACCAGGCTCCCCACCCGGGAGATGTACCACGCCGCCATGGACGTGCACAGCAGGATCAGCGCCGTGGAGGTAATGGTGATGAAGAAGCTGTAGAATACCACCTTATAGAAGGCAAAGTTGCCGAAGGTCATGCCCTTGACATAGTTCTTCAGCCCCACAAAGGATTCCGCCGTGGGCAGCTTGAAGGTCTCGGTGTTGACAAAGGCGTTGGCCTTCAGGGAGTTGATGAGCACCAGGAGCACCGGCATCAGATAGATCACGGAGATGATGGTGAACACCACCGTCAGCAGCGCCTGACGGCGCTCTCTGCGGCGCAGAGCTTCGGTTTTGATCATTGCTGCACCTCCTTGCGGCGGCTGGCCTGAAGCTGGATGATGCTGATGGCCGCCACCACGATGAAGAAGATCACGGCCTTGGCCTGACCCGCGCCGCGGTTGCCGCCGCCGTTGGTGCCGAAGGCGTTGACGATGTTCAGGGCCAGCATTTCCGTTGTTTTGATGGTCTCCCCGTTGCCCAGCTGCTGGAAGGGACGCCCGGCGGTCAGGGCCAGGTTCTGGTCAAACAGCTTGAAGCCGTTGGTCAGGCTCAGGAACATGCAGATGGTGATAGAGGGCATCACGTTGGGGATGGTGACCCGCCACAGGGTCTGCCAGCGGTTGGCGCCGTCGATGCGGGCCGCCTCCAGCATATCCTCGGGCACGGCCTGGAGTCCGGCAATATAGATGATCATCATATAGCCGATCTGCTGCCAGCACACCAGGATCACCAGACCCCAGAAGCCGTATTTCGTCTCCAGGACCACGGAGGTGTTGTACTTGATGAGGATGCCGTCGAAGATCATGGACCAGATATAGCCCAGCACGATGCCGCCGATGAGGTTGGGCAGGAAGAACACCGTGCGGAACACGTTGGTGCCCTTGAACTTCTGGGTCAGTGCATAGGCAATGGCAAAGGCAAACAGATTGATAGCGATCAGGCTCACCAGGGCAAACAGCGCCGTGTACCAGAACGCGTGCATATAGCCGGGGTCCTGGAAGGCCTTCCGGTAGTTTTCCAGCCCCGTCCATGTCCACTGGCTGGTAATGCGGAAGTTGCAGAAGGACAGAAACAGCCCCTTGAAGAAGGGGTACAGGAAGCCGATGCAGAAGGCCCCGAAGGTGGGCAGCAAAAACAGCCACACCATGCGCTTGATGGGGCGGCGGATCAGCCGGGAATTCAGCGCGGCCTCGTCCCGGCGGTGTTTCGGAAGTTTCATGACGCCTCTCTCCTATCTATGTTTTTTCCGGGCGGCGCCCGGAGCTCTTGCCCGGTCCATACCGGCCAACAGCTCTGTGCGCCGCAGGTGAGAAAATCGGGGGCGGGCGATAAGCCCGCCCCCGGTCCTATTGCGTTACAACGGAGCGCTTATAGCTCAGCCGTTCTCCTTGGCATACTGGGTGGCCCAGCCGTCCACGAAGGCGGTCTTGACGTTGTCCCAGCTGCCGCCGTTGACGGTGTACTGGGTCAGAGCGTCCACCACGCCCGCACGCCAGTCATCCACGGCGGGAGTCCAGTTGAAGGCCCAGGTCACAATGTACTTGCCGGCAGCGGTATAGGCGTTGGCATCGGCAAAGAACACGTTCTCGGGGGTCTTGGCGTTCTTGAAGGGGCAGGGGCCAAACTGCTCAGCCAGCATGGTGGTGCCCTCGTCGGAGGTAACGACCCACTTCATGAAGTCCAGAGTAGCCTGGATGTCCTCTTCCTTGGCGTTCTTGTTGACAGCCCAGCAGTTCTCGGTGCCGCAGCACAGACCGGACTGCTCCTCGCCCTCAACGCCGCAGTAGATGGGGATCATGGCCAGATCCTCGGGGTTCATCTTAAAGCCCTTCTCCTCGCCGGTGAGGTTGGCATACTCCCAGGAGCCGTTCTGATAGAACACAGCCTTGCCCTGGCCGAATTCGGCCTCGGAGGCGTCGCCGGTGGCGGTGGTCAGAGCAGCGCCGGTGGTGGCGGAGTCAGTGGTGTACAGATCCCAGACGTTCTTGAAGTTGTCCAGATAGCTGCCCTTGATGCTGGCGGGCTGAGAGGTGACCTTGTCATCCCGGAACTCATAGAACAGGGGCATGTTGGCCAGATGGCCGGAGAAGCGCCAGCTGGAGGAGCCCTCCAGGCCGGCGGAGCTGAAGGCGTCAAAGCCCAGCTCGGCAGCGCGGCTGTGGATGTCGTCGGCGACCTTCTTCAGGGTCTCAAAGTTGGTGATATCGGTGATCTCATAGCCGGCCTGCTTCAGCAGAGCCTTGTTGACGATGATGCCAAAGGCCTCATAGCAGTAGCCGATGGACACGGTCTCGCCGTTGGCATTCTTCAGGTTGAAGTCCTGAGTGGTCATTTCCTTCATGACGTCGGCGTTATCCAGAGGATAGCAGAAATCGCCATAGGCGTTGACGGCGCCCTGGTTGCCCACCTGGAACATGGTGGGAGGAGCGGACTTGTCCAGCTCGGAGGTCAGCATGGTGTCATACTGGCCGGAGGCGGCGGTGACGACCTTGACCTCCACGCCGGTCTGCTCGGTGTAGGTCTTGGCCAGCGCCTGCCAGGCCTGATCGGCCTCGGGCTTAAAGTTCAGGTAATACACGGAGCCCTTGGTCTCCGTGCCGCCGTTTGCGGGGGTCTTGGCGCAGGCTACCAGGGACAGAGCCATGACAGCGGCCAGGATCAATGCAAGAGTTTTCTTCATGATCAATTCTCCTTCATTATATATTTTTCAGGCGGTTTCCGCCGGAAAAACTAAGAAATGTCGCGGACGGATTCCCCGGTCCGCAGGGTGGTGTGGGCAGTCTCCCGGATGGGTCCGCCCCGGTGCTCCACCATGTCCAGCAGGATCTCCACGCTGCGCCGTCCCATGTGCTCCATAGGCTGGCACAGGGTGGTCAGGGTGGGGTTGATGTACTCGGACATCGTCAGCCCGTCGATGGCGATGACGGAGCAGTCCCGGGGGATCTGCTGCCCGGCCTCCCGCAGGGCCCGCATGGCCCCGATGGCCATGTTGTCGGAGATGGCGAACAGGGCCGTGAACCGCGCCCCCTCCATCAGCCGCCGCCGCACCGCCAGATACGCCTGCCGGATGTCGAAGGACCCGGCCTCGATGACCAGCTCCTGCTCCAGCGGCAGGCCGTGATCCGCCAGGGACCGGACATAGCCCTGATACCGCAGCTGGCTGATGGAGCGGTCCTCCGCGCAGGATACCAGCGCCGCAATGCGCCGGTGCCCGCACCGATACAGCTCCGACACCGCCCGGTAGGCCTCCTCCTCGTCGGCAATGGATACCGACGCATAGGAATCCGACGGCAGGGTGCCGTACTGGTTGCTGTAGGAGCAGCAGACAAAGGGGATGTTCAGCGGCGCCAACTCCTGGGGCGAATAGTCGGACCGGCCGCCCAACAAAATCAGGCCCCGCAGCCGCTTTTCCCGCTCCATCATGGCGCCCCGCTTCACCTCGTCGTCGCAGGTACCGATCTGCTGCATCACCAGGGTATAGCCCCGGGCGGTGACCTGCTCCTCGATGACCCGGATGATATCCGTGTAAAACGGGTTGGACACGCCCCGCACCACCAGGCCGATGGCGTCGGACTTGGTTTTCACCAGATCCCTGGCGGTGTTGTTGGGAATGTAATTGGACTGCTGAATGGCGGAGAGCACCTTGCGCCGGTTCTCCGGGCTCACGTCCGGACGGTCATTGAGCACCCGCGACACCGTGCTGACGCTGACGCCGCACTGCCGCGCAATATCCTTGATGGTCATATACCGCGCTTCGTCTCCTTCCTGGGCCATTCCACAGCGTGGAAACATTACCGGTAACGTTCCCGACCGCTTACGGTATTACTTTACCAACTTCCGCGTGCTGTGTCAATGGTGTTTGTAATTTTCTCCGAATCTCACAGTTTTTTGTCGTATTCTGTTGTGATTTTAACGGACGTCCTGCCGCAGAAGCTCCTCCAGCCGGGACTCGCCCAGCACCCGGATGCCCTGCTCCCGCAGAAGCCCGGCGGCAGCGCCCCAGCCCGCCGTCAGCGTGCCGGAGAACGTGCCGTCATATACGGCCCCGGAGCCGCAGGAGGGGCTGCGCTCCTTGAGGACGGCGGCCTCCGCCCCGGTGAGCCGGGCCAGCTCCAGCACCGCCTCCGCCCCCCGCCGGTACGCCGCCGTCACGTCGGCCCCCTCCCGGGTGACTACCCGCTGCCCGCAGATCTCCGCCGGCGGGCGGGGCGTGGGCAGGCCGCCGAAAATTTCCCCGCACACGGGGATCACCCGGTGCCTGCGGCAAAGCTCCTGCGCCAGGGGATGGCGCTTGCTCTGCCCGTCGTACCGGCAGGGCACCCCCAGCAGGCATGCGCTGACCAATACCGTCACAGGACCAGCTCCCTTCCGTTCAGGCAGGCATAGACCAGCGTTTCCCCCTGATACCGCAGCTTCAGAGAAAAGAATGGCACATCCCGCCGCAGCAGGTCCAGGAATATCCTGTCCCCGGCCCACTGGGGCAGGGCCGCCAGCCGGTCCTTATGGATCCACTCCAGCACGCCCTCGCCGCAGTCGTCCCGGACGCTGCCGGTCCACGCATCAGCGGTGAACAGGTGCATGTATTCCGTCTCCCACCGGTCGGACACAAAGGTGACGATGCCGCGATAGCGGTACCCGGTGACGGTCAGTCCCGTCTCCTCGCGGATCTCCCGCAGGGCGCACTCCTCGGGACTCTCGCCGTCCTCGAACTTGCCGCCGATGCCGATCCACTTGTCGCGGTTGCAGTCGTTCTCCTTTTTCACCCGGTGGAGCATCAGATACTCCCCGGCGGGGTTTTCGATATAGCAAAGGGTAGTGTACCGCATGTCCTCGCCTCCTCCGGCTGCACATTATAAAGCAGCCCCGGGAAAAACGCAACCCTTGTGAAACGGAACAGCCTGTGCTATAATGTCCTCAATTTACAACAAAGAGAGGTATCGCTATGCTGCTGATCCAGAACGCTTACATAAAGCCCATCACGGGCCCGGACATTCCTGGCGGCTGCCTGCTGGCCGACGGCGGCCGCATCGCCGCCATCGCTCCCCACATCGACCCGCCGGAGGGCTGCACCGTCATCGATGCCGGCGGCCGCCTGCTGACCCCCGGCTGTGTGGAGGCCCACTGCCACATCGGCCTGGACAACGAGTGCCTGCGCTGGGAGGGCATGGACTACAACGAGGTGGTGGAGCCTCTGACCCCCCAGCTGCGGGCCATCGACTCCATCAATCCCCAGGACGGGGCATTCCCCAACGGACTCCGCGGCGGCGTCACCACCGCCTGCACCGGCCCCGGCAGTGCCAACGTGGTGGGCGGCACCTTCACGGTGCTGAAGCTGGCCGGCAAGCGGGTGGACAATATGCTGCTGAAGGAGCCCGCCGCCATGAAGTGCGCCTTCGGCGAGAATCCCAAGGGCTGCTACGGTCAGGGCATGAAGAAAAGCCCCATGACCCGCATGGCCGTGGCGGCGCTGCTGCGTGAGCTGCTGTTCAAGACCCAGCGCTACCGGGACGACAAGCTGGCCGGAAAGAATCCCCCCTTCGACATGAAGCTGGAGGCCATGCTGCCGGTGATCAACGGCGAGATTCCCCTGAAGTGCCACGCCCACCGGGCCGACGATATCCTCACCGCCGTGCGCATCGCCAAGGAATTCGGGGTGAAGGCCACCCTGGACCACTGCACCGACGGCGAGCTGATCTCCGACGAGCTGGCCAAGGAGGGCCTGCCGGTGTTTGTGGGCCCCACCCTGGGCAGCAAGAGCAAGGCTGAGCTGCGGCACAAGAGCTTCACCACCCCCGGCGCCCTGTACCGGGCGGGCCTCACCGTCAGCATCATCACCGACGCACCGGTGATCCCCCTGGAGAATCTGACCATGTGCGCGGGCCTGGCCGCCAACGCGGGCCTGCCTATGGACGAGGCCTGGCGGGCCATCACCATCAACCCCGCCCGCAGCCTGGGCATCGACAGCCGGGTGGGCAGCCTGGAGCCCGGTAAGGACGCGGATTTCGTCCTGTGGACCGCCGACCCCCTCACCACCATCGGCGGCCAGGCATATATGACCGTCATCGACGGCAAGGTCGTATACCGGGCGGAGTAAATTCGCCTAAATTCCCGGGAAATCCCGATTCCCTCTTGCGAAGAGGCGGTTTTTCCTGTATAATCAACCAACAGCACACTACAAAGGGTATCCGATACCTATTTTCGAGAGGACTGAAACAACTATGAGTGCATCCAGAGAAAAGAAAGCCCGTCAGGAGTTCGCCGCCAGCGGCGCCGTGGACCCCAAGGCCGCCCGCCAGGCGGAGGAGCGCGCCAAGCAGCGCCGGAACAACTGGCTCTACGGCGGCATCGCCATCGTGTTCGTGCTGGTGGCCGCCGTTCTGCTGGTCTGGAACTCCAACGTGATCCAGCGGGGTGCTTCCGCCGTCACCGTGGAGGGCGAGACATATTCCGCCGCCGAGGTCAGCTATTTCTACCATGTGGCCTATAACTCCATTGCCCAGAGCCAGTATGCCTCCTATTACGGCCTGAGCAAATCCACCCCCCTGACCCAGCAGAGCCTCAGCGACATGGCCAAGACCCTGCTGGGCGTGTCCGACGACATGACCTGGGACGCCTATTTCAGGGACGCCGCCAAAAAGAGCCTGATCCAGATCACCATGCTCAAGAAGGGCGCCGCCGAAAAGAACATCACCTGGAACGACGACATGCAGAAGGAGCTGGACTCCACCATGGAGACCCTGGCCACCTACGCCAAGTCCGCCGGCAAGAGCGAGGCTGAGTATATCAAGCAGCTCTACGGCAGCAACATGACCGTCAAGATCTTCAAGGGCATCCTGAAGGACACCATCATTGCCTCCCACTATCAGCAGGATTATATCGACAGCCTGCAGTACACCGACGAGGAGCTCCAGAAGTACTACGAGGAGAACAAGAATTCCTTCGACGTGGCCAACTATGAGATGATCACCTTCAAGGGCGCCGCCGCCTCCACCAAGGACGCCGACGGCAACACCGTTCAGCCCACCGAGGAGGAGAGCGCCGCCGCCCTGCAGAAGGCCAAGGACGCCGCCGCCGCCGTGCTGGAGACCGTCAAGTCCGGCATCCTGCCCGAGAAGGCCGCCAAGGAATATGAGTCCATCGCCACCTATTCCCACCCCGAGTCCGGCACCTACAGCGGCGATGCCGCCACCAAGTGGGTGTTTGACGACAGCCGCCAGGCCGGCGACACCGAGCTCGTGGAAAATGGCACCTCCATCTATCTGCTGATCTTCCACAGCCGCAGCCGCAACGATTACAACACCGTGGACGTGCGCCACATTCTGTTCAAGGTGGACACCTCCAGCCTGGACAGCAAGGCCGACGATTACCAGGCCAAGCTGGAGGAGCTGAAGGCCGGCAAGAAGCAGGAGGCCGAGAACGCCCTCCAGGCCTGGAAGGACGGCGACGCCACCGAGGAGAGCTTCGCGGCCCTGGCCAACAAGCTGTCCGAGGACCCCGGCTCCAACACCAACGGCGGCCTGTATAAGCAGGTCTATAAGGGCCAGATGGTCAGCGAGTTCAACGACTGGTGCTTCGACGAGAGCCGCAAGGCCGGCGATACCGGCATCGTGGCCAACGATGCCGCCGGCGGCAGCTACATCGGCTACCACGTCATGTACTTCGTGGGCACCGACGATCCCTATTGGATGGTCCAGGTCCGCAACGCCATGACGAACAAGGACTACTCCGAGTGGTCCGCCAACCTGGTCAAGGACATCACCGCCACCGAGAATTCCGGCATGAAGTACGTGGGCTGAGCCCCATTACGCAACAAAAAAGAGGCTGGCGGCTGCCAGCCTCTTTTCCACTGTTATCCGACAAGGAGACCGCTATGGAACACAGATTTTTACGCACGGAAATGGTCCTGGGGGACCGGGCCCTGGACCGGCTCTCCCGCTGCCATGTGGCGGTGTTCGGCCTGGGCGGCGTGGGCAGCTACGCCGCCGAGATCCTGGCCCGCTCCGGGGTGGGGGAGCTGACCCTGGTGGACCAGGATACCCTGAGCCTCACCAATATCAACCGCCAGCTGTACGCCCTGTCCTCCACCGTGGGGGAATATAAGGCCGAAGCAGCCGCCCGGCGGTGCCGGGACATCAACCCCGGCCTCCGGGTCCACCCCCTGTGCGCCACCTATGACGCCGCCCACCGGGATGCGTTTTTCACCGGGAAATTCGACTATATCGCCGACTGCATCGACCTGGTCACCTGCAAGCTGGACCTGATCGCCCAGGCGGGGCAGCGGGGCATCCCCATCATCTCCGCCCTGGGCACCGGCAACAAGCTGGACCCCGGCCTTTTGCAGATAACGGACATTTCCAGGACCTCTGTCTGCCCCCTGGCCCGGGTCATGCGCCGGGAGCTGCGGGACCGGGGCATCCGGCACCTGAAGGTGGTGTACAGTCCCGAGCCGGCCGCCGAGACCCAGCAGCTGGAGGCCCCGTCCCCCGGGCGGCGCAGCGTGCCCGCCAGCGTGCCCTGGGTGCCCTCCACCGCCGGCATCCTGATGGCCTCCGCCATTGTCCGGGACCTGATAGCGGATAGTGAGGATTGATATGGATATTATACGGGATATTGAAAATTTTGTCCCGCTTTGTCCCCAGGAGCAGCGGGACAAGACCGGGATACTGCGGTTTTTGGCGGGACATCCCGATGCATTTGACCGGGAGAACCTCACCGCCCATATGACCGCCTCCGCCTGGGTCCTGAGCCCGGACCGGCGGCAGGTGGTGATGGTGTATCACAACCTCTATCACTCCTGGTCCTGGACCGGCGGACACGCCGACGGGGACCGGGATCTGCTGGCGGTGGCCATGCGGGAGGTAACGGAGGAAACGGGCCTGCGGCAGCTGGAGCTGCTGCACCCGGGGATCTTCTCTCTGGAGTGCCTGACGGTGGACGGCCACGAAAAGCGGGGGCAGTATGTCCCCAGCCACATTCACATGAACGTCACCTATCTGCTGGGCGCCCGGGATCGGGAGCTGCGGCAGAAGCCCGACGAAAACAGCGGCGTGGCCTGGTTCACGCCCCGGGAGGCGCTGGAGGCGTCCACGGAGCCGTGGATGGTCCAGCGGGTATACAGCAAGCTGACACAGCGCGCCGCAGCCTATATGGCCCGGTAAGGAGGCAATTGTTCCATGGCAAGACGAAAGCCGGACCCCGGCGCAATTTATGTATCCCCCCGGCTCCAGGCCAGCCTGGAGCCCATGGGCCGCTGCGCCCTGACCACGGTGACGGCCCCCATGGGCTACGGAAAGACCACGGCGGTAAACTGGTTTTTAGCGGCCCAGCCGCCGGGCTCGGCCATCCGCGTCAGCATTTATTCCGACAGTCTGCCTGCCCTGTGGGAAAGCGGACGGCGGGCCTTTCGGGCCGCCGGACTGACCGTCCTGGAGGGCTTTGACTGCCCCACGGATCCGGCGGCCACCGGCCTGCTGGTGGATACCCTGTGCCGGGAGCTGCGGCGGCCGGAGCCCTGGTATCTGTTTGCAGATGACCTGCACCTGCTGCCTGATCCCCGGATGGCGCGGTTTTTATGCGAACTGGCGGCGAGACTGCCGGAAAACGTCCACCTCATCGCCGCCAGCCGGGACCGGATCCTGTCCGGGGATCAGGTGCTGCGGCTGGGCGGACGGCTGCACCGCATCGGCGCGGAGCAGCTGTGGCTGGAGGGCGGCGAGCTGGCGGCCTATGTCCACCGCTGCGGCGCGGCCCTGGACCAGGAGCAGCTGGCAGAGCTGCAGCAGGCCACGGAGGGCTGGATGGCCGCCGTTTACCTGCGGCTCCGGGCCCTGACGGAGCAGGGAGCGGACCCCGGGGAAACGGACATTTATGAGATGTTCACCGCCGCCATGCTGCGGCCCCTGCCGCCCCGGCGGCAGAGGTTCCTGGCGGTTATGGGTCAGGCCGACGAGTTCACCGGGGACATGGCCCGGTATATTACCGGCCAGCCGGACACACCGGAGATCCTGGCGGACCTGACGGCGAAAAACGCCTTTGTCACCCGGCTCCCCGGCGGGGGATACCGGTTCCACCACATGATGAAGGCCTGCGCCCAGCGGGATTTTGACGCCCTGCCCCCGGAGGAGCAGGCGGAATACCGGGCCCGGTACGGCCGCTGGTATGCGGACCGGGGGGACTATTTGCAGGCCCTGGCCGCCTTCGGCAAATGCGGCCGGTGGGACGCGGCCCTGGACGTGATCCAGCGGGATGCGGGCATTCTGCTGGCGGCCCTGCGGCCCCAGCAGGTGCTGGAGCTGCTGGACTGCTGCGGTGACCGGGTGCTGATGGAGCACCCCACAGCCCTGCTGGTGCTGATGCGGCGGATGTTCACCTGGGGGCAGATCCCCCGGATGCAGTAGCTGAAGGCGCTGCTGCTGGAATCCGTCCGGAATCACCCGGACATGACGCCCCGGCAGCGGGGCAATCTGCTGGGAGAGTGCGACCTGATCGAAAGCTTCCTGCATTACAACGACATCACGGAGATGAGCCGCCTGCACCGCAGCGCCAGCCGCCAGATGACCGACCAGGCCGTCAGCATCCAGAGCCGCGGCAGCTGGACCTTCGGATCGCCGTCGGTGCTGATGATGTTCCACCGTACCCCGGGGCAGCTTTCCCGGGAGCTGGCGGAGATGGACGACTGCATGCCCCACTATTACAAGATCACCGGCGGCCACGGCATGGGCGCCCAGCGGATCATGGAGGGCGAGGCGGCCCTGGCCCAGGGGCGCCTCAACGACGCGGCCATTGCTCTGGAGCGGGCCCGGGCAGATATCCGGGGCAGCGGCCAGGAAAACATGGCTCTTTGCTGCGACTTTCTGGAAATGCGGCTGGCCCTGGCTGCCGGGAAAGCCCCGGAGACGGACCTGCGCCGCCGCCGGGAGCAGCTGCTGGGCCGGCACAACGCCATGTGGCTGCACATTTTCGACAGCAGCAGCGCCTGGTGTCTGGCGCTGCTGGGGCAGGAGGAGAGCATCCCCTCCCTGTTCCGGGAGCACCGGCTGGATACGGTGAATTTCCTGGGGCCCTGCGTGCCCATGATGCGGATGATCGAAAACCAGGTATTCCTGGCCCAGGGGGCCTATGCCCGGGTCATCGGCGGCAGCGATAAGCTGCTGGCTCTGTGCCGGGGGATGCACTACGCCCTGGTGGATATCTATGTGCTGACGCAGACTGCCGCAGCCTATGAACGGCTGGGCAAACGCCGGGAGGCTGCGGCTCTGGTCCGGCAGGCGGCGGATATGGCCCGGCCCGACGGGCTGGTGCTGCCCTTTGCCGCCTGCTACCGGTACCTGCGGGAGGTGCTGCCGGAGGCCGGGGACGACTTTGCCGCCCGGGCCGCCCGGTTCGGCCAGAGCTTCCAGGCCGGGTGCCAGGCGGTGCAGATCGTCCGGCAGCGGCCGGAGACCTTCGCCGCTCTGACAGAGCGGGAATGGGCCGTGGCCCAGCGGATGGCCCGGCGGCTCAGCAACCGGGAGATCGCCGGGCAGCTGTTCCTGTCCGAGGGAACGGTGAAGCAGTACATCAACCAGATCTACTCCAAGCTGCACCTGACCGGCGACGCCCGGACCAAGCGCCGCCGCCTGGAGGAGCTGATGGAAGACTGACGGAAGCATAGCAAAATCCCTCCGGCTCCGGCCGGAGGGATTTCAGTCTGTCAAAAATCCTTTTTGACAGGCTGAAAGGCATTTTCAAAACTTCTATAAAAGTTCTGAAAATGCGATGATTGAAAACGAAAGACACCCCTGATGGGTTTCTTTCGTAACTATCTTCCTTTCCGAAGGCGGAGGCAAGCCTGCTTTTTTGACGGCCTGTTCAGTCTGTCAAAAAAGGGCGCCGCCGCTGTCATGAGCTTCTCCCGGGGACCAGGGGAAATTCCCGCACCAGCTCATACGCCAGCTTATACTGCCGCCCGGCGGTGAGCCATTCCAGCACCCAGGGCAGGTGGAACCCCGCGTATCCGATGGGCAGCTCCCTCCGGCAGCGGTGGAACACGTCCATCAGCGCCGCGCCGTAATCCGGGTCCCGCAGATAGCCGGGGTTTTCCAGCCTGCGCCGCACCAGCCCGCAGATCTCCATGCACAGAGCCCGGTCCGGATACTCCTCCGGGGCCGTCTCCGCCCGGTCCAGGGCGTCCAGAGCCTCCCGGGTCCGGCCCAGCCCCTCGCAGCACACCGCCAGCTTGTGCAGCTCCATGACCCGGGGCCGCTCCAGGGCGGAAAAATACCCATACGCCTCCTGATACCGGCCGCACTCCACCTGGGTGGCGGCCCGGTTATAGGCCATGGCCCGCAGGTCCTCCTGCCGTCCCAGGGCCCGGGCCATGCGCTCCGCCGCCCGATAGTGCTCCTCCATACCGTCCAGGTCCAGCCGGTTGCAGCATACGCCGCCCATAATCAGCCGGCATTCCAGCATCAGCCGCACCCGGCCGTCCCGGGCCGCCAGGTCGCAGCCCTGCCGCAGATAGGCCATGGCCCCGGTATAGTCGCCGCCCTGCTCATACCCGGCAATGCCCGCCATCAGAAAGCAGTACGCCTCCGGCAGCAGCCGCACCGCCTCCGGCTCCCGGTCCTGTACGATCCGCAGCAGCGCCAGCTGCCGCCGGTCCAGATACGGCTCCAGCGCCGCCGGGATGTCCGACGGGTCCTGCCGGTCCACGGCGTCCAGCACCAGGCCGTCCGCCGCCAGGGGACTGGACAGGATGGTCTCCAGCGCCTGGGAGAACGCCGCCCGGCTGTCCTGAAACGCCTCCTGCTCTCCGTCCAGCAGCTGCGCGTACCGCCGCTCCACCAGCTCCTCCAGCTCCGGCAGATTCTCGCCGTACCAGGGCAGGTCCAGCCGCTTCATCAGCAGCGCCAGCAGCTCCGGCGCGGCCTGGACCCGGCCCTGCTCGATCTTGGACAGATACGACGCCGCGCAGATGCCCCGGCACAGGCCCTCCTGGCTCCAGCCCCGCTTCAGCCGCTCCTGCCGCAGCCGCAGCCCCACGGCTGCCGCCCCGGCGCTCATTTGGCGCCTCCGGCGCACACCGGCGCCTCATACAGCTTCCCGTGGACGAAATAGTTATACGACCGGCACCCTCCGGCGCACCACGGCCCCATCCGGCATCGGGCGCAGTCTCCGGTCAGCAGCTCCGGGGTGAACCGCCGGTTATACGCAAACGCCTCCGGGTCCTCCCAGATGTCCCGCAGCCGCCGCTGCCGCAGATTTCCCTCGATGAACCGCTCATCGTACATAGATTCGCACCCCCGTATGTTTCCCACGCTGTCAATGCCTATGGCGGAGATTCCCGCCCGGCACCCCTGGAAGCAGGCCCCGTCGGCGCCCCGCAGGCCCGGCTCCTCCTCTGTAAAGTAGCCCACGTTGTCAGCCGCACCCAGCATAAACGGCGCGCGGTCCCGGTGGCGCTCCACGAAGCGGATCACCTCCGCCGGGTCCATGCGCCAGTCCAGCCCCCGGGCGGCGTTGCCCATAGGCGAGCACGCCTGCAATTGCCACGCGGCGATGCCGGAGCCCTCCAGCACCCGGTACAGCTCCTCCAGCCGCCCCGCGCAGTCCCTGCGCAGGGTGGAGATCACCGACGCCGGGATGCCGGCCTTCACCAGCGCCCCCACGGCGTCCATGGCCCGGCGGAAGCTGCCCGCCTGCCGTCCGGCGTCGTGTACGTCCTCCGGCCCGTCGATGGACACCGCCACGGACTCCACGCCGGCCTCCCGCAGCTGCGCCAGCACCTCCGGCGACATCAGGTACCCGTTGGTGATCACCGCCACCGCCGCGCCCCGGCCGGTGAGCCGCCCGGCGATCTGCGCCCAGTCCCGCCGCAGGAACACCTCGCCCCCGATCAGCGACACCCTCCGGCACCCCAGCTCTGCCAGCTGGTCCGCCGTGTCCAGGCACTCCGCCGTGGACAGCTCGTCGGCCCTGGCCCGCCCCCCGGCGGACCCACAGTACCGGCACCCGAAGCAGCACGCCAGCGTCAGCTCCCACACGCAGCTGCGCAGCCGGAACCCGCTCATTTCTTCTCCTTCACCACCGGCGCGGCATACACCGCCATGATGGGCGGCTCAGACCCGGGCCGCTCCGGCTTTTTCGGATCCTTTACCGTTTTTTCGTCAAGATTCCGTAAAAAGACGTCCCGGGCATCCCCGTTGGGATATCCCGCTTTTTTGGATGTTTTCCTCTCGTTCATGGACATTGTCCTCCTGCCCTGTTGATTAATTACACATATATTATAGCATAATCCACCCGTCGAATCCAGAAAAATTTCCCTTATCCCCTGAAAATGCACTTGCATTCGACATGACTTTGTGATAGAATAATAACCAGATAACAATAAATTTCAGAAACCAAAAAATTACACTTGAAAACGATACCGATATGCGCTATAATAACGTTCCGCAGCTGGGACCGGCATCCCGGCGGCGGAAGCGTTGTCGCATCTTCAATTAGGTCCGTTAGGGCCTGAAAATAATGCGCACCGCGCAAATAAACGCAATGGGAGGAACGGGGATATGAGAAAATGGAAACAGGCGTTGGCCCTTGTGCTGGCGCTGGTCATGACCCTGTCTCTGGTGGCCCTGCCGTCCTTCGCGGCGGACGAGGACAGCACGGGGACCGGCACGGCTGTCACCGGAGGCAGCACCAACACACCCGGCCTGGAGCTGCGGAAGGCCTATGATCCCAACACGGGTCTGCTGACCCTGGAGGCCTACGCCACCGGCTCCACCACTACCACCACGTCCACGGAGCCCGTGGACATCATCCTGGTCCTGGACGTGTCCGGCTCCATGGATGAAAATATTGTCAGCTACACGCCGGTGTACAAAATCAACAGCGACGGCACCTACTACTATCAGGATGCCAACGGCCAGTATCAGCAGGCGTATTATTGCGAAGGGGGTCTGATATGGGACCACGATGCCGGTTGGTATACGCAGAGCCACGGAATCGGAAGTCATGGCGGCACCCGCCTGACCCCGAAAACATCCGCAGACAGCACCGGCACCCAGTTCTACACCAGAACGGTGTCCCCCACCAAGAAAATCGAAGCTTTGAGGTCCGCCGTCAACGGCTTCATTGACTCCGTGGCGGCCAAGTCTGCCGACAGCCAGATCGCCATCGTCAAGTTCGCCGGTGATAAGACGGATACCGTGGGCAACGATACCTATCGGGAAGGCAGATACACGTACAACTATTCCCAGATCGTAAGGAACCTTACAACTGTCGATGCCACGGGTGCAGACGCTCTGAAAACGGCGGTCAACGCTCTCCGTGCTGCCGGCGCTACGGCTGCGGACTACGGCATGCAGCATGCCCAGACCATCGTCACCCGCGCGGCCAATGACGGCCGGAAAAAGATCGTGGTCATGTTCACGGACGGTGAGCCCAACCATGACAACGGCTTCGATAACTCGGTTGCCAACGATGCCATCAGTGCCAGCAGGGCTATGAAGGATAATGGGAATGGCGCCACCGTGTACACCATCGGCTGCTTCGGCGGCACACCCGGCGGCAATGTCGCCAACTATATGAACTATGTGTCCTCCAACTATCCCAATGCGACAAGCATGACCGATATGGGGCCCAAGGCATCTGAGAACTACTACAAGACCGTGGGCAGCACAGCCGATCTGGATGCCATTTTCCAGGAGATCAGCCAGACTGCCGGCGGCGCGACCCTGACCCTGGGCAGCGAGACCGTCCTCCGCGACGTGGTGTCTGAGTATTTTAACCTGCCCGAAAACGCATCTTCTAAGATCACTGCCCGGAGCTACAGCTGCACCGCTCTGGACGCTGACGGGGCCCCCATCTGGAACGAGAATCCGGATCCGGACACCTATGCCGTCAGTATCCAGGACAAGACCATCAGCGTCACCGGCTTTGACTATTCGGAAAACTGGGTCGGTAAGGACGTGAATACCGGCGTCGTCCATCCCGGCAAGAAGCTGGTGGTGACCATCCCCATCCAGGACAACGGCACCGGCATGGGCACGGTTCCCACCAACGGCCCGGACTCCGCCGTCTACGATAAGGACGACAACCCGGTCTGTTCCTTCGCTCAGCCCACGGCCTACTTCCCTTACTTCACCGTGGTCCACAGACAGAGCGCGGTGGACGATGCGGGTAAGAACTACGGCACGGACGGCGGCTCCACCAAGCACCGCGTTCCCACGAACGGCGCGAAGTTTGACCTTACCTCTGTGGTGACCGAGAATTACCTCTACGGCGGCTCCTTCACTGATGAGAGCTGCAACACCGTCCAGTCCTACGGCACCGGCGAGAACCCCATGGCCTTCACCCCCGTGGATCAGGCCACCTACTATATCTGGGAGGTTCGCAACACCTATCTGCGGCCCTTTACCTTCTATGTCTGGCAGCATGTGGACGGCAAGGAAACGGTGACGAAGCTGTATCCCCTGGTTGGTGTGGATCGCGCACTCTATGCGGATGTCGGCTTTGCTGTCTGCTGGGGTACGACGTATGACAAGACCACCGCTGAGGATGTGCACTCCGGCTGTGGTGAACTGACGGACAGTGCTTCTGTCGGTACTAAGGCTACCGTCTATCAGCGCCTGCTGGCCGTCAAGGCCGGGGCACCTGTGGAGTCCTGGTACCTGATGAAGGGAACTGCTACCATGTATCCAGGCGATATTAAGGACACGGGTAGGGTTATCGATGAAGGCTGCATCGGCGGCTTCCGTCTGGCTCCCGATCAGTTTGAGAGCTTTAAGGATAAGGGCATTACCTACCGGCCCTACTGGGTCACCCTGGATGGTGTCCGTGTTGACAGTGTCAGAAGCCGTACCCTTACCTTTAAGGAAGGCTCCAATACTCCTATTTATGATAAGAGCCAGACTGGGATATTTGACGCCGGGTACAGCTATGTGGGCAATACGTCTGCCACCCGAGCTCTGAGTTTCCAGGCATGCATGCTGGCGGACGATTCCCAGCCGGTTGTGGATGATCGCCTGACGGTTACTGTGGTGGACGGCAACAACACCATCGAAATCAAGGTGGCCCCCAACGGCAGCGTCCGTGACCAGGTGGCCTACCAGGCCCCGGCTGGCAAGGTCTTTGCCGGCTGGTTCACCGATGAGGCCTGCACTACTCCTGCCAACCTGGATAGTATTACCCAGGATACCACGATTTACGCCAAGTATGTCAGCGATTCCTATCTGGACCTGCACTATGTCCGGAATGGTCTGTTCCGCCTGCGCGGCGTCACCCTGATCTCCGCCGTGGATAACCCGGCCAATTATCAGGAGAGCGGCATCATTGTGGACGGCGTGAAGGTGCCCGTTGCCTATGCCTCCCGCTATCGGCTGTTCTATACGGCCTCCGGCCTGTTCGGCGCTGCCCGCAATGCCAAGCTCATGATCACCCAGCAGAGTCTCTCCGGCTCCGGTACCCTGGAGGTCACTCCCTATTGGGTCACCAAGGATGGTACCACGGTTCTGGGTCAGCCCCACACCCTCCATTACAGTGCCCGCGGCATCTGGGAGTAAGGAAAGGAGAAAACTATGACCTATATGGATCCTGAGTTCCGGACAATTCTGGACAAAAATAATGTGATCGTGCAGCCCTCTGGCGGTCAGGGAGGCATCGGAACCGATTATATCGGCAATGGCCGCTATGCCGTGACCCTGCCCGATGGCCAGCAGGTCATCGTGGACCAGCACGGCAACATCATCGGCTGAAACACCACAAGCGGAGGGATGGCTCATCCATCCCTCCGCTTCTCACACATGACGAATTTTTATCCATGAAACGACGACTTGTTCTTGCCGGTGTTCCCGTAGACGTGATCACCGCCTATGATGATTACTATCCGTATTTTTCTCCGTATCTGGAAAAGAATGGTGGGACGACCCGGGATATCCCGCCTTGTCCCATAAATGACCGGGACATTCCGTCAGTGCGCATTCCGCCCCAGCGGCTCCGGAAGGCTGCCAGTATTTACCAGCCCGGGAACCCGGAATATTATGTGGAATATATGGAGCTGTGTCCCGCTGTCTCCTCTGCCATCACGGCTTTCGGCCGCATCGTGTTCCATGCCGTTTCCTTTATCTGGAAGGACCTGGCTTGGCTTATTACCGCCCCCAGCGGCACCGGCAAATCCACCCATTATTGCCTGTGGAAGCTCCTCTGTCCCGATGCGGTTCAGATCATCAACGGGGATAAACCTATTGTATATATGGAAAATGACCAAGTATTCGTCACTTCATCCCCTTGGACGGGCAAAGAAAACATGTCTCAGCGGCTGACCGCTAAATTGGGTGGAATTATATTCCTGGAACAGGCCAAAACCAACAAAATCAGACGACTGACCGTTCACGAATCCGCCGGAAAAATCTTTTCCCAATTCCTGTTTGATTGCAATACAGAGCAGGAAGCAAAATCTGCATGTAAAATCGCTGAAAATATGCTGAAAAGCCCGGTCTGGCTTCTGAAAAACCGCGGAGATATCCAATCTGCCCAATTGTGCAGAGATACCCTGGCGGCAGCCCTGTCTGACCCTGCGATGAATCCGGCAAAAAAGTGATAGAAATGGTGAAAAACTATGAAATATACCGTTATTCCCGGAGTAGTTCTTGCAGAAATCTGTGATGAACAATTCCTGGTGGCAACCGGACCCGCTCGCGGCAGGGTACCGTATGTCAAAGGGCTGAACGAAACTGGAGCATACTTTTTCTCGCAAATTAAATCCGGATTATCCACTGAATCAATCATAAATGACGCCGCAGAACGATACGAAACAACGACTGAGATAATTGCTCCATCCTTCGGTAATTTTCTTCAGGCCCTTGTGAATTCCGGCTATCTTCAGGAAATCCCGGAATCATCTCCTCCGGCCAAACCAAAGACCGATCAATAATCCTCAATGATGAACAAATACGCTCCAAAATTGGCTATTTAAGCGAATTTTGGAGCGTATTTGCAATTTTTTCGGGGCGGTTAATTCAGAGTTGTCAGGCTTCCCGGAAAAGGGAAGGCATTGTGAAAATTTAATCATTTCTTGACGTAAAGCGGAATATTTGATAGGATAACTCCACACTAAGGTGAATAAAAATGCAGAAGGAGAGACGATATGGAACGCGAGAAGCTGGGGTCCCGGCTGGGGTTCATCCTGCTGTCCGCCGGGTGCGCCATCGGCTGCGGCAATGTGTGGAAATTCCCGTGGATGTGCGGCCAGTACGGCGGGGGCGGCTTTGTGCTGTTGTATGTGCTGTGCCTGGTGGTGCTGGGGCTGCCTATCATGACCATGGAGTTCTGCGTGGGCCGGGCGGCCCAGACCAGCCCCATCCACATGTATCAGAAGCTGGAGAAAAAGGGTCAGAAATGGCACATCCATGGGTATGTGTCCTTATTCGGCAGCATCGCCCTGATGGCGTTTTACACGGTGGTCACCGGATGGATCGTGTACTATTTCGTGCAGTTTCTCACGGGAAACAGCCAGAATCTGGGGTTTTCCGCAATGATCGCGGACCCGGGCGTCAACGTGACCTATCTGGCGGTGACGGTGGCGATGGCCTTCGGCGTTTTGTGCTTCGGCCTGCAGAGCGGCCTGGAGCGGGTCACCAAATACATGATGCTGCTGCTTTTACTGCTGATGCTGGTGCTGGCCGTTCACAGCTTCACCCTGGACGGCGCGGCGGAGGGCCTGCGGTTTTACCTGGTGCCGGACCTGTCCAGGATCACCGGCAGCGTGGTGGTGGGCGCCATGAACCAGGCATTCTTCACCCTGTCGGTGGGCATGGGGGCCATGGCCATTTTCGGCAGCTACATCGGCAAGGAGAGGTCCCTGATGGGGGAGTCGGTGAACATCATCCTGCTGGATACCTTTGTGGCCATCGTGGCGGGGCTGATCATGTTCCCGGCCTGCTTTACCTATGGGGTGGAGGTCAACGCCGGCCCCAGCCTGCTGTTTGACACCATGGCCACCGTATTCAACCACATGAATGGCGGCCGCTGGTGGGGAACCCTGTTCTTCCTGTTTATGGTGTTTGCGGCCCTGTCCACAGTGCTGGCGGTGTGCGAGGAGATACTGGCCATGGTGCGGGATCTTACCGGATGGAGCCGCCCGGTGGGGTGCCTGGTCTGCGGCGGGTGCATCTTCCTGGTGGCGCTGACCACGGCCCTGGGCTACAGCGTGCTGCACTTCCAGCCCTTCGCAGAGGGTACCTCCTGGCTGGACCTGTGGGATTTCCTGGTGTCCAACAACATTCTGCCCCTGGGATCCCTGGTGTTTGCCCTGTTCTGCTGCAACCGGTTCGGCTGGGGATGGGATAGCTTCCTGCTGGAGGCCAACGCCGGCCGGGGCCTGAAGGTGCGGCAATGGATGAAGCCGATGTTTCAGTATGTGGTCCCCGTGGCCATCCTGTTCATCTATGTCTATGGCATGGTGACGTTCCAGTGGAAATAAAAACAAAATGAGCATAAAAAATGAGAGGCGGGAGCCTCTCTGCTGGTAAGACAGTAAAATTTGAATTTCTTGGAACAGGAATGACCTCGGTCATGCCTGTTCCGCTTTACCCGCTGAACAAGCTGCTCTATATGCTCTGCCTGTGGTGCCTGCTCATGGATTGATGGTTCCCTCACTCATAACTGACAAAATCCTGCTCAACCAACTCATAATCAACCGATGATTGAAGCCGACCGAGCTGATCTTTCCAAGAGTCGATATTGGTTCGTACCTTGCGGAATCCAAGTGATTCGTAAACGTGCTGCGCTCTTGTGTTCGTCAAGTTCGTATCGAGGATGATTTTGGCATAGCCGTTTCGGAACAGCCAACCAATCAGCATACTCAAAGCCTTTCTGCCGACGCCACGGTTCCGACAATCGGTTTCGCAGATCTTAATGCCGATTGCTGCAACTCCATCCGATATATTGTGGTAATTGCACTCGCCAATCAGACGGTCGCTTTCCTCAATGACCAGAGAACCGTTGCCAAGGCCTTTTACGACTTCTTCCTCGGTCGTTCCCAAGCCGTTGGGGAAGCCTGCGTGTGCCATCACGGCACCGTTATTCCACCAGGCGGCAAGCTGCTTGGCATCGGCGGCCCCGGCCTGGCGGATTGTCAGGTTTTTATGTTGTATTCTCACTTGGTTACTCCTTTTCATTTGCCTTGTCTCCTGCCTGTTGGCATGTGCATATTGTATCACAAGGATAGCTCTGTTTTCAACAGAATGCTCGGAAGTTACCGGCCTGAAATGCGGCTTTTCTGCGAATATAAGCTGATTTCCTGTTTTCCCGGTGTCGAACATGCTATGCATCGAAACAGCCGCTCAAAGGGAACAAACGTTACACTTCAGAAATGGATTGCGAGACCAGTCTGCGGACTGGTCTCGCAATGACAGGTTTTGGGGGGATTACTGCTTCACGGAGGGCTTCAGCTTCTCCGCGATGACACACAGAAGGATGGTCAGCACCATGTCCGGCAGGGTGTAGCCCACGGGGGTGTCTACGCCCATCAGCAGGCGATAGGCCACAAAGCCCATGAGCCAGATCACCAGGTTCCGGGCGTCGGCGGCCACGGCGAAGCGGTCCCGGTGCAGCAGGAAGTGGTCGGCAATCTGCACGGCGATCATGGGGGCGAACACGGAGCCGATCAGGTACAGAAAGCCGGTGATATCGTCCATGGGGAACAGGATGGCCCCGGCCACGCCCACCACAGTGGTGATGATGGCCACCGTCTTGCCGCTGACCTTCCTGGACAGGGACTCGGCGGAGATGCCGGCGGACCAGGCGTCCAGGAACGTGGTGGTGACGGTGGAGAACACCAGGATCACCAGGGCGGCAATGCCCAGGCCGGCCTTGACCATGATGACGGCGATGTCATACTCGCCGGTGAAGATGGCCGCGCCCATGCCGATGACGTACATCCAGCAGGATACCAGACCGTAGGTGACCACGCTGGCTGCCGTGGCCCGGACGGGCTTCTGGGCCTGGCGGGTATAGTCGCTGATCAGGGGCAGCCAGGACAGGGGCATGGCCACCGCCAGCTCCACCGCCGCGCCGAAGGTCAGGCCCTCGCCGGAGGGGGCGGCCATGGCGCTGCCGGAGAAGAAGATCACCTTGCACAGCACCAGGGTCAGCACGAACAGGGCGGCCATGGTGATCTTGTTGATCCAGCCTAGGTCGGTGATGCCCACCACGATCCACAGCAGGATCAATGCGCCGATGACCAGGCACCAGACCCAGCGGCCAACGTCGAAGATGCCGCCGATGGCCAGGGCACCGTCGTAGATCATGATGGCGGTCCAGCCCACCAGCTGCAGCACGTTCAGCAGAGCGAACAGCAGGCCGCCCTTCTGGCCGAAGCTCATTTTCACGGTCTCCATGGCGCTGCGGCCGGTGCGGCCGCCGATGAGACCCGCCAGCAGCATCATGCCGCAGCCGATGGCATGGCCGATGAGGATGGCCAGCAGGCCCTTACCCATGCCCAGAGGGGCGAAGGCCGTTCCGGTAAGGATCTCGGCCAGGGAGACGCCTGCCCCGAACCAGATCAGGGCGTTCTGAAAGGTGGAGGTCTTTTTCATTCCGCGAACCCTCCCTTCAGGTCAAACATGTGGTTCATGGGGCCGGAGCCCTTGCCCAGGTCCAGCATGGCGGCCAGCGCCCCGGAGATATACGCCTTGGCCCGCTCCACGGACTGGTCCAGGTCATAGCCCTTGGCCAGGTTGGCGGCGATGGCGCTGGACAGGGTGCAGCCGGTGCCGTGGGTGTTGGGGTTGGGGATGCGCCGGCCCCGGAACCACTTGCCGCCGCCGTCCCGCCACAGCAGATCGTCGGCGTCGTTGATCTGGTGGCCGCCCTTGCACAGCACGGCGCAGCCGTACCGCTGACTGATGGTCCGGGCGGCGGCCTCCATGCCGGCGGCGTCGGTGATGGGGAGGCCGGAGAGTATCTCCGCCTCGGGAATGTTGGGCGTCAGTACCGTGGCCAGAGGCAGCAGCTCCGCCGTCAGGGCGTGGATGGCGTCGTCACGCAGGAGCTTTGCGCCGGAGGTGGCCACCATGACGGGGTCCACCACCACGCGCTGCGCGCCATACCGGCGCAGCTTCTCCGCGATGACGGCAATCAGCGCTGCCGAGGAGACCATGCCGATCTTCACCGCGTCGGGGGCGATGTCCGTGAACACGGCGTCCAGCTGCTCCGCCAGGAAGTGGGGGGTGGATTCCAGGATGTCTGTGACGCCGGTGGTGTTCTGGGCCGTCAGGGCTGTGACCGCGCAGGTGGCGAATACGCCGTTGGCGGTCATGGTCTTGATGTCGGCCTGGATCCCGGCGCCTCCGCTGGAATCGCTTCCAGCAATGGTCAATGCTGTTTTCATGATGATCTGTCCTTTCTTTTTTCTACAGCATAGTTTTATAATGCGATGCAAGGTGGTGCCCCCAATGCACCGCTTGACTGCTGAAAAATCAGAGGATTTTTCAGCTAAGGTCAGCCGTTCAGCTCCGCCCAGTGGGCGGGAAGGGAGGCCAGAGAGGGGACGTACACGTCCGCCGTCCGGCGGAGGGCCTGCTGGTCCGCCTCGCCGTTGGCGTCGTATACGCCCACGGTGCGGTAGCCTGCCGCAGCGGCGGTTTGCAGGGCATAGAGCGAGTCCTCCGCCACCAGGGTCTGGTCCGGCGGCGTGCCCCGGGCCGCCAGGTGATAGATATCCGGCTGGTGCTTGCTGACGCCCAGCTCGCCGGTGGTGTAAATGGCCTCAAAGCAGGGCAGAAGGCCCAGCCGCTCCAGGGCCCGGGTCACATGGGAACGGGGGCTGGAGGTGGCGGCGGTGACGGATACGCCCCGGTCCCGCAGAAAGGCCAGAGCCGTCCGGGCGCCGTCCTTTTCCGGAACCTCGTTATAGTAATAATCCCGCAGCATGGCGGAAAGGTCCGCCAGAACGTCGGCGCTCTCCGGCAGGGGATAGTGGGTCCGGAGATAGTCCGCGCCCTGCTCCATGCTCATGGCAAACAGCAGCTCTCCCAGGCCCGGCTCCGGCGTGAGTCCCCGGCGCAGCAGGTAGCGGGCGCCCAGGTCCTTCCAGATGGACATGGAGTCCAGCACCACGCCGTCCAGGTCAAACACAGCGGCCCGGATCATGCCTGGAGCATCTCCCGGGCGGCGGCCTTCAGGTCCTCCGATGCCCGGCGGATATCGGCCGCGCCGTAGATGGCGCTGATGACGGCCACGCCGCAGATGCCGCTGCCGGAGAGCCTGTGTACATTGTCCCGGCTGATGCCGCCGATGGCCACCACAGGAATGGACACGGCCCGGCAGATGGCCTTCAGGGTGTCGTAGGACACGTCGTCGGCGTCGTCCTTGGACCCGGTGGGGAACACGGCCCCCACGCCCAGATAGTCCGCGCCGTGCTTTTCCGCCAGCAGAGCCTGCTCCACCGTCTGGGCGGACACGCCGATGATCTTATCGGGCCCCAGCTTCCGGCGGACGTCCAGGGCCTCCATGTCGCTCTGGCCCACATGAACGCCGTCGGCGTCCATAGCCAGGGCAATATCCACATTGTCGTTGACAAGAAAGGGAACGTGATAATCCCGGCACAGGGCCTGCAGCTCCCGGGCCTCTGCCAGGAACGAGGGCTCCGCCAGGGTCTTTTCCCGCAGCTGCAGCATGGTGACGCCGCCCCGCAGGCTCTCCTCCACCACGTCCCGCAGGGACCGGCCGCTGAGCCAGTGGCGGTCCGTAACGGCGTACAGCAGCAGGTCCTGTTCAGCGCACTGCATACTTGGCCCCCTTATCCAGCGCAGCGCCGTCCATGTTGTAGATGGCGTCGATGATGCGATTGCGATAGGTGGAGTTGCCGTCGCCCTGGGCCATACGGCTCCAGCCGATCTCGCCGGCCAGGCCCATGGCGCACACGGCGGCAGCGGCGGCCTCCAGGCGGCGGTCCGGATTGGCCGCCACAAAGGCGGTCATCATGCCGGACAGCTGGCACCCGGTGCCGGTGATCTTGCCCATCTCCGGGCGGCCGTTGCGGATGACGAAGCAGCGGTCTGCGTCGCTGACCAGGTCGATGGCCCCGGTGACGGCCACAATGGCATGGCTGCGGCGGGCAAAATCCTTCACAAAGGCCACGGCGGCGTCCAGATTTCCGTCAGACACGGCATCGGACACGTCGGCGTCCACGCCCCGGGTCTTGCCGCTGCCCAGGGCCAGGGTCTTGATCTCGGAGATATTGCCGCGAATCACGGTGAAGGGCAGCTTTTCCATCAGCTCCACGGCGGTGTTGGTCCGCAGGGCGGAGGCACCCGCGCCTACGGGGTCCAGCAGCAGCACATGACCCAGGGACGCGGCCTTTTCCCCGGCCCGGAACATGGCCTGGATGCTCCGCTGGTTCAGGGTGCCGATGTTGATGTTCAGCCCGCCGCAGATGGAGGTGATGTCCTCCACGTCCTCCGGCTCGTCGGACATAATGGGGCTGCCGCCGCAGGCCAGCAGGATGTTGGCCACGTCGTTGACGGTGACGTAATTGGTGATGTTGTGGACCAGCGGCACCGTGCGGCGGACGCTGTCCAGGCAAATACCCAGCATAAAAATACACTCCTTACAGCAAAAAATGCGGATATGCCCGGTAAAAGGCATATCCGCAATGCGTTATTCGTGCGCTGCGCCGGTATGTCCCTACGTTGGCATTATCCAAATCAGGTTGAAGGGTCAGGGCGATGACAGCCCACTCTCAGCCCGCTCCGGCGAGCTCCCCTGTTGACGTAGGGTATGATAACACGAGCGTTCGGGTTTTGCAAGGGGGTATGGGGAAAAAATCAGGGGGACAGGTGGCGAACGGAATAGTCCAGGATGATCTTTTTGCAGCGGGTGCAGTTGTATGCCGGGGCGCTGGCGCCGCCGAGGGTGGCGCCGCCCTGGTCCGCCAGAGGGAAGGCACCGTCGTCCAGGAAGGAAAAGGCGGCCACGGAGTCGGCCTCCCGGGACCAGTAAACGCTGGAGCGGGACTGGATAACGCCGGGGGTCATCTCCGCTCCGCAGCAGGGACATTTGTTGTTCATGGGAGCACCTCCTGTAAAAAATCCGGAATATAATTGAATGATCAATTATATTATACCATGCGGGGCCGGGAAGTCAAGGCGGGGCGGGTTTCGGCCCGGACTGGCAAAATTTCCAGATTTTACCGCTTGGATTCACAAAGATTTAATATTTTTTTTGTTGCCATTTTGTAACTTTTTGTTTATAATGTTACACGATAGGAAAAAATGGACTTTTTGACGACGCCTGTCACAGGGCGTCGTATGAGTATACATCGAGGTATCACATGATCAGACTGACAAACGTTGAAAAAACATACGATAACGGCACCCACGCCCTAAACGGAATTTCCTTCGAGATACAGGACGGGGAGTTCGTGTTCCTGGTGGGCCCCTCCGGCAGCGGCAAGTCCACCATCATCAAGCTCCTGACCGGCGAGCTGGTGCCCTCCCGGGGCCGGGTGATGATCAACGGCTTCTCCATGAGCAACATCACCCAGCGGCAGATCCCCCTGATGCGCCGGACCATCGGCGTGATCTTTCAGGATTTCCGCCTGATCGGCAACAAAACCGTGTACGATAATCTGAGTCTGGCTATGCGGGCGGTGGGAGCCTCTGCCAGGGAGATCAAGACCCGCATCCCCTATGTGCTGGGCCTGGTGGGGCTGGACGGCAAGGGCCGCCGGTTCCCCGATGAGCTGTCCGGCGGCGAGCAGCAGCGGGTGGCCATTGCCCGGGCGCTGGTGAACAATCCCAGCACCATCGTGGCCGACGAGCCCACCGGCAACCTGGACCCTGCCCGCTCTCTGGAGATCATGACTCTGCTGGAGCGCATCAACGCGCTGGGCACCACCGTGGTGGTGGTGACCCATGAAAAGAGCCTGGTGAATCATTTTGACAAGCGGGTCATTATGATCGACCATGGCGTGGTGGCCGCCACCGGCGTGGGCAGATACGAGGTGTGAGCATGCATAATTTCAAGTATTTCTTCCGGGAGGGAGCAGGCAACATGCTGTCCCACGGGTTCATGTCCTTTGCCGCCGTCGGCGTCACCGTGGCATGTCTGCTGATCATGGGCACCTTCTCCCTGGTGGCCTACAACGCCAACATCAACCTGCAGGACCTGCAGAAGGAGAACGCCGTGGTGGCCTTCGTGGACGAGAGCCTGACGGACGACGAGGCCACGGCGCTCCAGTCCCGGCTGGCGGCGATCCCCGGCGTGGCGGACTGCACCTTCGTCTCCCGGCAGGAGGCCCGGGACGAATATGTGGCCCAGTATAACGAGGACGACCTGTACAGCGACCTGGACCCCTCTATTTTCCGCCACCGCTATGTCATGCACCTGACGGACCTGAACCGGATGGGCCAGGTGGTGCAGAGCCTGGAGAGCGTGGAGGGGATCGCCAAGGTCCGGGCGGACCAGGATATCTCCAACGGCTTCATCACCGTGCGCAACATCGCGGGGGTCATCAGCATCGCCCTGATCGCCATTCTGCTGATCATCTCCGTGTTCATCATTTCCAACACCATCAAGCTTACCACCTTTGACCGCCGGGACGAGATCGCCATCATGAAAATGGTGGGCGCCACGGACGGGTTCATCCGCTGGCCCTTCGTATACGAGGGACTGCTGCTGGGACTCATCGGCGCGGCGGTGGCCTTCGGGCTCCAGTGGCTGCTGTATGCCGCCGTATCCCAGGGCATCGCCAATTCCGACACCATGCAGCTGCTGCGGGTGGTGGACTTCCGTCAGATCTGGGCCCCGGTGGCGGCGGTATTCGCCGGCGTGGGCATCCTGGTGGGCGTGGGCGGCAGCCTGACCGCCATCCGGAAATTCCTGCGGGTATAAAAAGAGAGGAGACCGTCATGAAATCCAAACTGAAACAACTGACTGCCCTGGTGTGCGCCGTGGCCATGATGGCCGCCCTGTGTCTGGCCCTGCGGCCGGTGGACACGGCCTACGGCGCCGGCCTCAATGACCAGCTGGCCGAGACCCGGGCCAAAAAGCAAGAGATCCAGCAGCAGCTGGACAAGATCAAGTCCGACAAGGCCAAGGCCCTGGAGCAGAAGGAGCTGCTGGACCAGCAGGCCGCCATCATTGCCCAGCAGATCGACCTGCTGGAGGTGCAGATCCAGGACACCCAGGACCGGATCACCCAGAACCAGGCGGAGGAGGAGAAGCAGTACGACCTGTTCTGCCACCAGGTGCGGCAGGAGGAGGAACGGGGCACCGTGTCCTACTGGTCCGTGCTGTTCAAGGCCACGGGCTTTGCGGACCTGCTGAGCCGCATGGATTTTATCAACGAGATCGTGGAGCACGATCAGAGCGTCATTGACCAGCTGCGCACCCTGCGCCAGCAGCTGGCTCAGGATAAGGCGGACCTGGAGCAGCATCAGGCGGAGCTTACCGCCAGCAAGACGGAGCTGGACGCCCAGGTGGCCGAGGCTACCCGGGTGTTTGAGGAGTATGCCGCCAGCGAGGCAGGCCAGCAGGCGCTGCTGAACCAGCAGGCCGCCCGGGAGAAGGAGCTCCAGGAGGAGATCCGCAAGTCCGAGGAGGCCAGCCGCAACAACCAGACCGCCGTGGGCGGCTTCATCTGGCCCACCGCCTGCCGCCTGATCACCGGCGGCTACGGCGGCCGCGATGCACCGTGCCCCGGCGCCAGCACCTATCATCTGGGTGTGGACATCGGCGCTTCCTGGGGCTCCGACATTTACGCCACCAAGGCGGGCACCGTCATGCTGGCCAACGAAGGCTGGAACTATGGCCTGGGCTATTGCGTGAAGATTCAGCATGACGACGGCACCAGCACGGTGTACGGCCACATGAGCCGGGTCATCGCCGTGACAGGCCAGCGGGTGGCCCAAGGTCAGGTCATCGGAAAGATAGGCTCCACCGGCGTTTCCACCGGCCCCCACCTGCACTATGAGATCCGCATCGGCGGCGTCAACGGTACCGCCGTGAACCCCCTGCCGTATCTGCCCGGCTACGTCCGCTACGGCTGGTAAAATTCCGTATATTTTCCCCTCCTGCCTTATAAAATAAGGCGGGAGGGGATTTTTATGCGAAAAAAGCCTCGCAGAGTTCGCGGCCCGCAGGCCGCGAATCAAGTCAAATCCATTTTTCGCGGCGGCGTCCCCCAAGGGGACTTCCGTTGGGCGTGTACGTCGCGAAAAATACTTTGCGCGGAGAGAGTGTGCCCGAATGGGCTTAAAAGACCATTCGGACGCGCGGTTCGGAGCGAATGACTTTTTGTTCCAAAAGAGCATTGCTCTTTTGGAACAGGATTAAGGCGGGAGGGGATTTTTATGCTGGGATATGTGCATCTGCTGCCGGAAACGCGCCCGGCGCTGGAGCGGCGCACCGTGGCCGGAACGGCCCTGTGGGTGCTGGAGGGGGACCTGGACGGCGGGCTGCTGCCCCGCCGCCGGCTGCGGCGATGGACCCGGCGGCTGGCGGAATGCGGTGTTTCCCACGCGGCCTTGCCCCCGGGCCGGGAGGCGGAGTTTGCGCCTATCCGGCCGGTGCTGCCGGACGGACTGCGGCTGGCGCTGCTGCCGCGGCTGCTGGACTGCCTGGCCCCGGCAGGGGACACGGCCCTGCTGCTGGCGGACCGGGCCGACAGCCGGACGCTGCGGGCCGCCCGGGTGCTGGCGGAGCGGTTCCGGCACCTGCGGCTTTCCGTGGGGCCGGGACAGGAGGCCCTGGAGCGGCAGCTGCTGCGGCAGCTGGGGCTGACTACCGGCGGGGGAGCCGCCGCCGTTACCGTGACCTTCGGGCCCCAGGCCCGGGAGGGCTGCGCCGTCTACCTGACCCCGGACTGCGCCCGGCGGCAGCGGGTGGACTATATCTGGCGGGACGGGGAGAGCCCTGCTCCGGAGGAGCCGCTGCTGGCGGCTCTGCATCGGGCGGGGCGGCTGCCGGATGTGGGTGTCAAATCCGCGGAAACGCTTGACATCGGCCCATAAAATTACTATAATGCAACGTGACATATTATAGGTATATCGTGGCCGCCTTCCGGCGGACACCCGAAAGGAATGGATCAAATGGCAACTGTTAAAGAATTCCGCATGAGCCAGGAGCGCTATGACGAGCTCAAGCACGAGCTGGAGTACAGCAAGACCACCCGCGCCGACGAGATCGCCGAGCTGATCAAGGAGGCCCGGGGCTTCGGCGACCTGTCCGAAAACAGCGAGTACGACGAGGCCAAAAACGAGCAGGGCAAGCTGTATTCCCGCATCGCCGAGCTGGAGGAGATCCTGCTCCACGCCGTTATCGTGGACGAGAGCGATGTGGACTCCGATCGGATCTCCATTGGCTGCCGCGTCACCGTGACGAACCTGGATAACGGCAAGCAGCTGCCGGAATACACCATTGTGGGCTCCCAGGAGGCCAACGTCATGGAGCGCAAGGTGTCTGAGGATTCCCCCTTCGGCAAGGCGCTGATGGGCAGCAAGGCCGGTGACCAGATCACCGTGGAGGCCCCCCGGGGCGTTATCCACTATCGTGTGGATACCATCGAACGATAACCAGAGAGGAGAACTGCACATGGCAGAACAGAATCATCAGCAGCAGGACCTGCGGGAAATCCTTCAGATTCGCCGGGACAAGCTCAAGGCATTGCAGGACGCGGGAATGAACCCCTTCGAGATCACCCGCTATGACGTGACCCACCATGCCCAGGAGGTCAAGGACCATTTTGACGCGCTGGAGGGGCAGACCGTGTCTCTGGGCGGCCGCCTGATGTCCAAGCGCGGCATGGGCAAGGTGTCCTTCTGCGATTTGCAGGATAAGTCCGGCCGCATCCAGATCTACGCCCGGAAGGACGAGATGGACGAGGAGGCCTATAACCGCTTCAAGAAGTACGACATCGGCGACATTGTGGGCGTAAAGGGCCAGGTGTTCCGCACCCAGAAGGGCGAGATGAGCATCCGCGCCCACGAGATCACCCTACTGTCCAAGTCCCTCCAGCCTCTGCCGGAGAAGTTCCACGGCATCACCGACAAGGAGCTGCGCTATCGCCGCCGGTACGTGGACCTGATCATGAACCCCGAGTCCAAGCGGAACTTTGAGATCCGCAGCCGCTTTGTGGCGTATCTGCGCCGGTATCTGGATAACCTGGGCTTTATGGAGGTGGAGACCCCTGTGCTCAGCCCCATTGCCGGCGGCGCCAACGCCCGGCCCTTCATCACCCACCACAACACCCTGGATATCGACATGTATATGCGCATCGCCACGGAGCTGCACCTGAAGCGGCTGATCGTGGGCGGTATGGAGCGCGTATATGAGGTGGGCCGGATCTTCCGCAACGAGGGCATGGACACCAAGCACAACCCCGAGTTCACCACCTGCGAGCTGTATCAGGCGTTTACCAATCTGGACGGCATGATGGACATTCTGGAGGGCATCCTCACGGGAGCCGCCAAGGAGATCCTGGGCACCTATCAGGTCACCTGGATGGGCCATCAGGTGGACCTGACCCCCAGCTGGAAGCGCGTGACCATGGCCGACGCCGTGAAGAACGTTACCGGTGCGGACTTTATGGCCTGCATCGGCGATGCCGACCGGGGCGTGGAGCTGGCCAGGAGCGTGGGCGTGGATATGGACGGCGTGCCCCACACCTGGGGCAACGCCCTGTATGAGACCTTCGACCAGAAGGTGGAGGAGACGCTGATCCAGCCTACCTTTATCACCATGTACCCCGTGGAGGTGAGTCCCCTGGCCAAGCGCAGCCCCAGCCAGCCGGAGCTTACCGAGCGATATGAGATGTTCATCTGCGGCTGCGAGATGGGCAACGCCTTCTCCGAGCTCAACGACCCCATCGACCAGTATCAGCGCTTCAAGGCCCAGGCCGAAAAGCGCGCCAACGGCGACGACGAGGCCGACATGATGGATGAGGACTTTGTCCTGGCCCTGGAATACGGCATGCCCCCCACCGGCGGCCTGGGCTTCGGCATCGACCGCTGCGCCATGATGCTCTGCGGCACCGACTCCATCCGCGACGTGATCCTGTTCCCGACTATGAAGCCGCTGGACAACTGAAATGGCTGAAAACGCCCCTGCGCCAAAGGGCCCGGCCGCATAAGGGTATCATTTAAAACCGTCCAGGTTCAGTAAGTTGGGACACATGCTACACACCGTGTGGCATGTGTCCTGCTTTTAATTATACTTCAATTACATATCCTTGTTGAAATTAGAATACACTTGCGTTATCATTTTCTTTAGTCAATCACGATTTCCAAGAAAGGGCAAATAAGTATGGCTGATGTTGTTGATATTCCGGAATTCAGAGCATTTTATTATACAGATGATACGCCCCGCCAGTTTTATACCCTCCGGCGATACGAGGATGAGAGCGGGTCTGGGAAAATGCACTGTTATAATATTGCGCCAGGTATTCAACTGTCTTTTAATGATCTAAATCTAAGTTCTTGCTATCAGCCACTAAATGTCCAAAAAGATTTTTTAGAAATAAATTATTGCCTTGAGGGCGGACACGAAGTTGAAATGGTCGGAGGCGGAATTACCTTCTTGGGTGAAAAGGATTTAAGTATATCTGGCCTATACCATGATAAACGGGTTATTGTCAATTCAAGAATCCCTTTCAATAAATATAAAGGTATAACCATTCTCTTGGAGCTAGAAACAGCCCAGACGACTCTCGACAATGAATTCTCTAAGTGGCATATAGACTTGCAAAAAATCCGCACAACTCTATGTCCGGAAGGACGTGTTCTTTTAATAAAATCCAAACAAAAAATCGACCATATTTTTGCAGAGATCTTGAGCGTTGAGAACCAGATAAGATTGCCGTATTACTGGCTGAAAATCCTGGAAATCTTACTTTTATTAAGCCAACTGGATAACAGTTATGTGGAGCCGCCCCAACAGTTTACGGAGAAAGTATCCCGGCGGACTCAACAGGTCTATCAGTATATTATTGAAAATCCTTTTACACAAAAAAATATTTCTGAGATAGCAGAGATTTATGGGGTTTCGGAATCAAGTATGAAACGCTGCTTTAAGTCAATTTCCGGTGCTTCTCTAGGCACGTTTATGAAAAGGAAACGGATGGAGGCTGCTGCGGAATTACTTAGGTCAGAGCCGACATTGAGTGTGGGTGAAATTGCCAGTCTTGCAGGGTATGAAAATCAAGGAAAGTTTTCTGGGGCATTCAAATCAGTATACGAAATGACTCCTATCGCATATCGTTTGAAATACTCGTGACCTAAATGGATTAAGACTTGACCTAAACAGTTATAGACGAATATATGATCTTGTGCTATCATAATTGACGTTAATTAGAGAATGGTGAAAAGAGCCGCGTTCAGCGGTTCTTTTTAAGGGTGTTAGTTAGCGATGTCTAACCTCGAGCGAATGGGGGGCAAATCAGTTGTTCAGTATGGGGATCAGTGCGCGAATTGTAAAACGTATTATAACCTTGCTAATTGTGACTTTGGGAGTCGTTACTCTCAGTTTTTGCTTGCAGATATTTACCGGTACAGATCCGGCAGAAATGCTTGTAAGAAAGACTACATTGTTCGCAACAGAAGAGCAAATCCAAGCAATGAGAGTTGAACTTGGCCTGGATGGTACACTCTCTGAGCAATATGCAGATTATATAAAAGGACTACTTACCGGGGACTTGGGTATTTCAATTACCAATCGAAAGCCTGTCATTGATAATATTAGAAATGCCCTTCCTGTTACATGTATGTTAGTTATTATGTCTATGCTCTGGGTTGCTATTTTAACCGTTTTAATATCAGCGTTTTCTGTCATATGGAAAGACAAAGCATTTGACCATGCAACAAGAGTTATCTGCATAATTGGTATATGTGTTCCGAGTTTTTGGCTGGCACTCATTCTGCTAATTGCTTTTGCAGTTGAGATTCCGATATTTAGTGTGATTTCAGACGGGAGTATTAAATCCCTTATATTGCCATCTATTTCTATTGCCATTCCAATTGCTTGTATTTCTATCAGAGTTTTGCGCGCTGCTGTAATAAACGAATTAAAAAGTGACTATGTTACTTACGCTAAAGCGAGGGGGTTTTCCACATCTAAAATTGTATACGGCGAGGTCCTGAGGAACGCATTTCCATCGGCCATAACACTTTTCGCACAATATTGCGCATCAGTTTTTGGAACCTCTGCACTGATAGAAACTGTCTTTTCCATTCAGGGTCTTGGATACTATTTAACTGAAGCGTGCGAAAGTATGGATGTATATGGAATATCGGGTGTGGTACTTATTTGCGCAATCCTATTTGTTCTTTTTAATACTGCAGCAGACATCTTCTCGGGCATTATTTGCCCTGCGTATAGGAGGAAACGTGTATGAGGAAACATCCACAAATTGTCATTGGTGTTTTGCTTATTGCGTTATTTATTTGTATTGCGATAACTGCACCCCTCCTTGCCCCAAATGACCCAAATGCAACAAACCTTGCACTAAAAAATGCCCCGCCATCAGCCGAGTATCCTCTTGGATGCGATCAAATGGGGCGGTGTGAACTTTCGCGCTTAATTTACGGAGCGCGATATTCACTAAGCCTTACGGTGCCTGTGCTGATAGTACTAGCAGCGATTGCATTGTTTATTGGATGCTACACTTCTTATAAAGGTGGCCTAATAGATGAGGTCATCCGATTGTTGTGCGATATATTTATGGCATTTCCGCTTTTAGTAATAGCAATGTCATTAGTGTCAGTTATTAACAATTCTGTTGCGAGCATTATCACTGCAATTGGTATTTCTATGTCTGCGTGGTTCTTACGCATGGCGCGTTCTTATGCAAAGACCGAGTGTGGAAAGGGGTATGTAGAATCCGCAAGAGTATCTGGTGCATCTGCAATGCGGATCGTACTTCACCACATTATCCCGAATGTATTGCCACAGTTTGTTGTCTATTTTACCACGGGAATAGCATCAGCAATTCTATCGGTATCAAGTTTTGCATTTTTGGGTGTGGGCCTTATTGCTGGTACTCCGGAGTGGGGAGCCATGCTTAATGACGCTCGAAACAGCATTTATACAAATCCCGCCCTAATTGTTTATCCCGGCATATGCCTCATTATCTGTTGTGCGGGCTTTAATTTATTAGGTGAAGGTATTCGGGATTTTATTGGCAAGGAGGACCAGATCAGTGTTTCTTGACGTCAGAGATCTCACTATTACTCTCAAAACGGGTGAAGAAATTGCAAAGGATATTTCTTTTTCAATAGATGGAGGAGAAATGTTGTCCATTGTGGGCAGCTCTGGGGCAGGAAAAACGACGGTATGCAAGGCCGTTATGGGCTTACTTAGTTCTAATTATTCCATTTCAGGCGAGGTGCTTTATAAGGGGGAAAACTTGCTGCGCGCTTCAAAGAAACGATTGCAGGCAATCTACGGTAAAGAAATATGCTATATTATGCAAAACCCCATGACAGCATTTAATCCATCGCTGCGTATTGGAAGGCAATTAGAAAAAACATGTTACTTACATAACCCCCAAATATCACGGCAGGAATTACATCTATTAGTGAGCAACACACTACAACAGTTGGGCCTTGATGATTTGAAACGGATACTAAAGAGTTACCCTGATGCCCTTTCAGGTGGGATGTTGCAGCGGATTATGATTGCAGCAGCACTAATCAATCAGCCTACTATATTGGTTGCTGATGAAGCGACTACAGCAATAGATGCCTGTAACCGAATTGAATTGATGCAATTACTTAGGCAGTTATGCAGTGGCGGCATGGCGATCTTATTTGTTACACATGATTTAAGAGCGGCGTCAATGGCGGATCGAATTTTAATAATGAATGATGGCCAGTTGGTCGAGGCAGGGACAACAGAGCAGATATTCAATGAACCTAAAGAAGAATATACAAAATATCTGCTTAGTGCTTGTACGTTGGAAAGGCGGTGATTATCTATGATTGAGGCGAAAGATGTAAGTTGCACTTTTGCCCGCAATCCGTTTTCCAAAGAGGGATTCATGGCGGTTTCCCCAGTTTCAATCCAATTCATTGATGGTGAACGGTATGCCATCGTTGGTGAGTCAGGGTCAGGTAAGACAACACTCGCCAGAATGATTGCGGGCCTCCAGCGTCCTACGACGGGGAATATCTATGTCGATGGGATGCCTGTTTACGGTAAACACAAGGTTCATACAAATTACTTCAAGGAAGTCCAAATTATTCAACAGGACTCTTCATCTGCATTAGATCCTAAAATGTCCGTGGGTAGATCAATCGAAGAACCTCTTTTGTGTTTTTTTCATTTAGACAAAGGAGAACGCAAAAAAAGGTGTCATGATCTGATGAATTTATGTAATTTGCCTGTTGAATACTACTCGCGTCTTCCCGCAGAATTATCTGGGGGCGAGCAAAAACGTGTCGCTATTGCAAGGGCCTTGGCAGCAGAACCTAAGTGTCTAATTTTTGATGAGGCAACAAATGGCTTTGACCTTCCTTTACGCAAGAAGATCATTGAAGAAATTGTTGACTTGCAGAGGAAACTCGCATTTACCCTTATATTTATTACACATGATATGGAGTTAGCCGTCGTTATTGCTGACGTAATTTTGGTTATGAAAAATTCCGCCTTGATTGAACAGGTTGAATTTTCTGGAGATATATCAGTATTTACAAGCGAATACAGCAAGACGCTTTTATATGCGAGTGGAATTACTGATACATAATCATTGTTGGAATTGATCATAGCAGAAATAAAATGAAAGGATAGTTTGCGATGAAATTCAAAAGACTTGCAACGATGCTTATGGCTGCGGCCATGATGGTTTCGTTAGTTGCCTGTGCAGGCGACAATGGCGAAAACTCAGAAACGCCTGTTTCTTCGGGCAATGATGTTGTGGAGGAAACGGAAGCCAACCACATCACTTTGGCCGAAAGTTGGGGATTTGAAAATTTCTATACAATTATGACGCCCGATGTATCGGCAAGCAACTTCGGTATCACATATTATCTTAGCAATTTCTACGATGTGCTTGTAGAATATCAAGATGGAGAATACGTTGGTGGTCTGGCCGAGGATTGGACAATTAGCGAAGATGGAACAGTCTACACGTTCAATCTACGGCATGATGTGAAATTTTCTGATGGTAGCGATCTGACTGCGGAAGATGTTGCCAAATCGCTTTTGGCCGTTCCCATCAATTTGGGGCAATACAATGGAACCTATGGCCGCCTGTCTACAATTATTGAAGATGCAGTGGTCGTTGATGACTATACTGTTGAAATGCATCTGACGCAACCTTATTATAATGCGCTCCGGGAACTGTGTTTGGCGAATCCATTCGGAATCGTATCGAGTGAACAACTTAATGATGATTTAACGAAAAAGGATACTTTTGAAACTGCAACCTATGGTACAGGTCCCTATATGTATGCTGGAGATAATGACGGGCAGACCTGGAATTTCGAGAGCAATCCCTACTATTGGGGTGAAAGACCTGATGTTGAGAGTTTTTCTATCAAGAGCATTCCTGACAATGATGCTAAAATTCTCGCATTGAAAAACGGGGAGATTGATTTTGTCGCAGGAATCACGAACGTCTCCAACGAAAGTTTTGTGGAAATGCAAAACACTGAGGGATTTGGCGCCAAGGTTGACGACAAATCTTTCCGCACCGGATATATTGGTTACAATTTAAGTAGCTCTATGTTCGGTGATGAAGTTGTTCGCCAAGCCATTACATTGGCCTTAGACAAAGATGCAATTTCTGAGAGCATTTATGGCGGCCTGTATGAAAAAGCAGATACATTCTTCCCGAAGACCCTACCCTATTGTGATGTAGAGCAAACCGTATACTCTTATGATATAGACAGGGCAAACCAATTGCTTGATGAAGCAGGATACATTGATACGGATGGCGATGGCATCCGTGAAAAGGACGGTGAGAAACTATCCTCTCCGTTTCAGTACCAAGCAGGCTCCGCTTCTGATGATAACTTGGTTGTTTATATCTGCGACCAGTTAGGGAAAATCGGAATCGAACTTACACCGCAGTCTGCACAAATGATGGACTGGTATGCAATGATTACAACCGGAGAGTACGGCCTTACCTTATTTAAAACACAAGGCGGTTTCTATGATCCGGGCAATACGATCGGTAATATCGATCCCAGCATGGCCATGGACCCAATTATCTCCCAGGTCGCTGCATACTTGCCGGGCGGTGCCGATCTGATTACAGAATTGGAATCTACTACTGACGAGGAAC
>OLXK01000229.1_pt1 | contig 61473 bp, 90 predicted proteins | sample 1674321 | NCBI WGS metagenome assembly OLXK01 (sample SAMEA103958162, study PRJEB25191) | human gut metagenome | reverse complement strand
TTTTTTATAATGTTAGTACTAAAATTTTGCCGTTTTTTATTTATTTTTTTACTACTTTAATATCAGATATTTAAAATATAAAGGATTTCTTATATTTTTGTCGAATTAATTATTATATATTTTAGTGTGTTTTATGGAGTCTGTTATGGTGGATTATACTTTACTTGCAAAAGCTGCTTTGCTGCACGATATTGGCAAATTATGCTATCGTGCGGGGCTTACAAATGAGCCGGAAACATATCCCGAATATGGTGCCCGGTGGCTGGCGCGTTTATTGCCCGAAGATGATGAAGCCATGCAGCAGCTTCTGCGCTGCATAAGCTATCACCGCAGGCGCGATTTTGAAGCAGTAAAACTTAACGACGATGATTTGGCATATTTAGTTTATTTTGCAGATACGATTGCGTTCGGCGCAGAAAAGACCGAACGCCGCCAGGATGATAAGTTTGATGCTTCGCTGTGCCTGGAATCGGTATTTAATTATTTTTCGGACCACGATACTTATAAACGCTATTTTTTGCTTAAGGAAATAAATACCGGCAAAGAAATTAATTACGCAGTGCGTGATAACATTAAAGCAAGCCCGGAAGATTATTTAAAACTTTTAAAAATAATTGAAAATAAATTAAAGCAAAAGCCTTTGGCGCAGATGTACCCCTATGAGCTTTTGCAGGTGCTTGAAGACGCCCTGTATTATGTGCCGCTTACGGTGCGCGAGGATTTGCCGCGCGATATTTCGATGTTTGAGCATGTAAAAATAACGGCGGCGCTTGCGGTAAGTATAGCCCATTATTTTGAAGCTAACGGAATTACTTCGTATGCTTCGCTTTGTGAAAAGCAAAAAATTGCCCAAATACAAAACGAGCCGCTGTTTTTAATTGTTTCTGCCGATATTGCCGGTATTTACGGCTTTTTAACAACTCCGGCAGAACAGTCGCCGCTTGCAACCATGCGCGGGCGCTCGCTGTATCTGGAATATTTTTCGCAGCTTATAGCAGACGAACTTGTAAATTATTTAAAACTTTCACGTGCAAACATTATTTATACCGGCGGCGGGCGTTTGTATTTGCTTGCGCCTAATACGCCGCAGTTTAAAGAGGGTGTAAAAACTTTTGCGGAGTACATTAATGGGTGGCTGCTGCAAAATTTTGGCACTCAGCTTTATGTATCTGTCGGTGCGGCGGAATTTACGCCGGTAGAGCTGGTTGGCAGGCAGCTTGGCAGCGATGTTATGGCGCGTGCCGATTTGCAGGTGGAAAACAATAAAAAGAACCGTTATTCGGAATCGGTTCTGGCAGGGCTGTTTGACCCTGAAAGCAGTTTTAACCATAACGAAGCGGCTTCGGAATGCTGCGTATGCCACAGAAACGTTGCTGCTGCCGATGAAGGGCGCAAAGACGGCCTGTGCAGCAACTGCCGTGCACTGCTTGAACTCGGTAAGGCCTCTTTTATGGATGACAAGGTGCTGGCAGTATGTTCAAACCGCATCAGCGGATGTATTGCGGTGCCGGGCTATAAAAGGGTGCTGTACTTAAAAATAATAGCTGCTAAAGATTTGGAAAAATTTAAACAGCATAATAAACTGGCTTATCTTTACAGTATTAAAGGCGGAGCTTCCGATAACTGCCCGTATTTCCGCATCCGCCGCTGCGATTACTGCGTGCGCGACGCAAAAAGCGGCAGGCTGCCCGATATGAAGATGCTGGCGGCTAAAAGTATGGGCGAAACTTACACCGGTGTTAAACGCCTGGGTGTTTTAATGGCGGACGTCGATGCTATCGGCATAGCTTTAAAAGCAGGTTTTTACCGCAACGATTTGCCCGACCCGCTTAGGTATCTAACATTATCGAGGCAGGCGGCGTTTTCCGGCAGGCTGTCATTCTTTTTTAAAGTAATTTTAAATAAAATTTTTAAAGGCGATATGCAGAACGCTTCCGGCAAAGTAACGCCGGTGTTCAGGCTGTTTAACAAGCCCAAGCAGCTTTGGCGCAATATACACGTAATTTACAGCGGCGGCGATAACATTTTTCTGCTTGGCGCATGGGATGACGTTGTGGAAGTGGCGGTTGATATTCACCGTGCGTTTGAAAGCTATACCAACGGCAAACTGGCATTTTCGGCAGGCATAGGTATGTTTACGCCGGATTTCCCTGTAAGCCAGATGTTTATTCAGGCGCAGCTGCTGAAAAAAACCGCTAAAAATGTTCCCGGTACCGGCAAAATTGCTTTGTTCGGGCAGAATGCAGATTATGTAAGCGGCCCGGAAGGCGGGCTGGCCCACGTTTATGACTGGAATGTTTTTGAAAAACAGGTTTGCGGTGAAAAACTTAACTTTTTAACAAACAGTTTAAGTTTCGGCATTGCCGCAGTACCCGGTAAAATAAAGGCCGACAGGAACACTTTGTATAAGCTGCACGGCGTGCTTGCCGCAGCGGCAGGCAGGTTTAATCTGGCACAGTTTGCTTATGCGGTTGCGCTGCTTGAACCTAAATCGGAAAATGCCGCACAGGCGGAGATATATAATAATCTGCGCAGCAGGCTGTATGCCTGGGCGCTTGATACGGAAGGGCGCAGGCAGCTTTTAACGGCGCTGGAACTTTTAATTTACAGTTTGCCCAATGCGCCTAAGGAGGACTTTTAATGGATATTATAGCCAGGGCCGAAAATGCCATTAAAGGCATTATGGTTAAAGACAAATTTAATAATAATGTACTGCTGTTAAAAACCGGCCATATCCGTAAGTTTTTAACTTCGGTCAACCTTGTGCGCGACCGCGTGGAGGTTTATAAAATGCGCGGGCAGGAGCCGGACAGGCTGCCGCCGGAGCTGGTTGCGGAGGTAAAATTTTTAAAGGTTAAATTAATGTATCTGGCCGGGCGCGAAAAAAATATTGTTGGCGCGTTTGTAGAAAAATCCGGGCTGATAGAAATGATTGACAGCATTGGCGACAGTACGGAAAGGTTTGACACTTTTGCCAAATACGTACAGGCGCTGGGGGCATTTCATAAATTTTACGGAGGCAAGGATAAATAATGAAGCAGGCAGTTTTAAAAGGAAAGTTTTTAATAGAGGCTGTTATTACTCTGGTAACGGGGCTGCACATTGGCACCTCCAGCGATTTTACTCCTATCGGCGCGGTAGAAAGCCCCTTTGTGCGCGACCATTTTACCAAAGTTCCCATTATTCCGGGCAGCTCGCTTAAAGGCAAGCTGCGCACTTTGCTGGCTAAAATGCGCTCGCCGGGTTATGTTTTAAATAAAATTGAAGATGACGACGAAGTTATCTGCCGTTTGTTCGGCTCTACTTCCAAAAACGGTGTTATAGGCGCACGCCTGCAATTTTATGATGTATTTGTAACGCCGGAAAGCATTGAAAAAATAAGCCGTATGGACACCGATACCTACATGGGAGAAGTAAAATTTGAAAACTCCATTACAAGGCTTACGGCAACGGCAATACCGCGCCAGATTGAAAGGGTGCCGGCAGGTACCGATTTTGCGTTTAAACTTGTGTACAACATCGAAAACGAAAAAGAAATTGAAGAAGATTTTGCAACCTTATCGGCAGCGCTTATGATGCTGCAGATGGACTACCTTGGCGGCCATGGCTCGCGCGGTTACGGCAGGGTGGCTTTCAGTAATTTTTCGGTGCGGTACGCCGGTTTAAACAAAAATCTTGAAGAGTATGCCGGAAGGCTTAAAACTGCTCTTGAAGGAAGCTGCTTAAAATGAAGTATTATATTTTGCAGTTTAAGTTTTTAACTCCGGTGCATTTTGGCACAGCCGAAAATAAAAAAAGCGGCAATTTGCAGTCTTTTAACTGCTGCGCCGATACTTTTTTCAGCGCGCTTATAACGGAAACGGCTGCGCTTGACGGAGAGCTTTGCAGCCGTTTTGTTGAAGCAGTGCAAAAGGGCGGGCTGCTTTTCAGCGATTTTCTGCCTTATTACAGCGGCGCGGAAGAAGAGCTGTATGTGCCGGTGCCGTATAACTGCAAGGAAAAAGTAAATCCGCTTGATTTGCAGCTGTCTTTTAAAGAACTGTGCTTGCAGTATGAAGCGCTGCGCGACCACGAAAATATGGCTTATATCCGCGTAAGCGGTATTTATGACTACCTGCACCCGTATGAAAGTACGGCTAAAGAGCAGGAAAAACACGATTTTGGCTGGAGCGGCATACAGCGCAGGCTTGATTTCAGAAACGGCGGGCGGGCATATTATGTAAGCAATTATACTTTTGCTGAAGGTGCCGGGTTATACTGCATAGTTGGATTGGATGACGGAACTTTGCTTGAAGGGCTTGTTAAAGCGGTGGAACTGCTTGGACTGGGCGGCATTGGCGGCAGGCGCAGCAGCGGCTTTGGCAAATTTGTGTTAAAAGGCGCTCCGCAGCTTTTAAGCGAAGACTGCGGCGGTGATGCCGGTATGCTTAAGGTTTTGCTCGAAAACAAAACAAGCAGCCTGCAAATGTCGCTTTCCGTATTGTGCCCGGTGCAGGAACAGATTGCTACCGTAAAAAAAGGCGCGTTCAGTTTATTAAAACGCAGCGGTTTTGTTTATAACCAAAATTCGCAGAATTTTGAAAAACGCAGCAGCGTATACATGTTAAAGGCGGGTTCGTGCTTCCCCGAAAGGGTGGAAGGACGCCTGCTTGAATTTACGGCTTTGGGGGCGCAGCACGCCGTGTACCGCTATGGCAAGGCCGTATATATGGGGTTGCCTGTATGAGTATCAGTAATTTTGAATATAAAAAAATGTCTGTAACCTGCCTGGGTCCGGTACATATAACCGACGAAGTGGGAACGGTATACAGCTATCAGTATTTGTACGATGCCGGCAGCAGGCGGGTATATTTTTTGAATGAACGCCTGTGGGTAAAATTTTTGTATAAACATAATTTGCTGGCAGAGTTTGAAGAACTGATAAAAACCAGGCTGCGCGCCGGAACTTTGTGCGAATGGGTTCAGGAAAAAGGCTTTAAAATAGAAGATTTGGGCGACGCTGTAACAGATTATGCCAATGTTGAAGTAGCGCCGGAAATACTGGCTGCCAATAAAATGCGCCTTACGGAAATTGTGCGTACCGTGCACAATGTTGAAGGCCAGCCGTACATACCGGGCAGCAGTATTAAGGGTGCGCTGCGCACAGGGCTGCTGTTCAGCCTGCTGCTGCAGGAAGACAGGCTGCGTAATGCTGCATGGGCCGAAGTCAGCCGTATTATTAATGACAACAGGCTGCGCGATAAAAATTCTGCCTTTGCCAGGCTTGCGCAGAAGTTGGAAATTGTGCTGCTGCACCGTTTAAAAATACCCAAAAACGAGTACAGTGCGGAATTAATGCCGCAGGCCAGCATGAACTGCAGTATTATGAAAGGTTTGTCGGTAAGTGATTCATACAGCAGCGGCAAAACAATACCTGTAATTGTGCAGAAGCGCGAGGCTGTGTATATTGTTAAAACAGGGCAGGTAAAAACCAAAAACCTTACCTTATTCCGTGAATGCCTGCCGCCGGGCGCGCATCAGCATTTCAGCATAACGCTTGATAAAGCGGTGTTTGGCGGTATCGGTATTACCTCGGCGGCAGAACTTGTTAAATGCCAGCGTGATTTTACCGATTTTGTGCTGCAGCGTGAACAAATTATTTTTGGGCAGGCACTAAAACAGGAATTTGCCCGGGCAGAAAACGCCAATTTATTTTTGGGCAGCGGCAGCGGCTTTTTAAGCAAAAGCCTGCTGCTGGCACTTGCGCCGGACCAAAAATTGTTTACTAATGCGGCAGCGGTAATTTTGCATAATAATTTTTATAAGCACGCGCACCTGCGGCTTGATAAGTTTGCTGCGCCTCGCGGCCTGCAAACAGCCAAAACACATAAGGGCATAACTTTAATGGGCATCTGCGCAGTTACGGAGGAATAATTATGCTGCAAATGTGGGAAGTTTTATTGCAGCTGCCGGAAGGGCAGCGACTGCATCAATCGTTTGGCAGCGTGCTTCACGGCGCGCTGATGCAGTACGCCCATACGGATTTTGCGGAAGCCATGCACCGTTCTGCGCTGCGCCCGTTCAGCCAGTTTGTGTATTACGATAAGGCACGCGGCAGCGCGGTATGGCAGCTTGCGGCGCTTAACAAAGAAGCTGCGGAAGAAATTTTATATGTGTCAGGCAGGCTGCCGCAAAATTTATATTTAAAGCAAAAAGAATATGTGGTACAATTAAGTAAACCGCAGCCGGTAAAGCAAACAAGTTATAAAGACATGGCAGAGCAGTTTTTTACCATGCCGCAGCCTCCGCGCCAGGCAGAATTTAATTTTATAACTTCCGCATCGTTTAAGGCATTTGGCAGTTATAAAATTTACCCGGATAATGCTTATATTTTCCGCAGCCTTTTAAAACGCTGGAACGCTTTTTGCGGCGGGCTTGTGCTTGAAGAAAATAATCTTGAAGAACATTTGGCGCAGGCAGTGAAGGTTACCGGCTATAATTTATCTTTGCAGCAGTATTCTGTCGGCGGTGCGCCGATAGACGCGTTTAAAGGCCGTTACAGGCTGCTTTTCCGCGGTACGCAAAGCCAGAACAGGATTGCGGCGCTTTTAGCCGCATACGCCGAATATGCCGGTATAGGCGTTAAAACAGCGCTGGGCATGGGCGGCGTAAAAATAAGTTTTTTACCCTGATACAGGGACGGACGCCGTTAAAATTAACGAACCCAATCATCATTTCTTAAAACAATTGGCCTCTTTAGGGGACGGAAAAATTTTTGTAAAATGCGCGCTCAGATATTGCATTTTTATTAAATGAGTGTTAGGATATGGCTTAACAGTTATTTGAGGGGGCATGGTGCATGATTACGTATCGTCGTGCTACGTTTGATGATGTAGAAAATATTCATAAACTGCTGAATGATTATGCGCACGAAGGCTTGATGCTGCCGCGCGCACGCAACGCAATTTACGAAAACCTGCGTGATTATATTGTGGCGATTGAAAATAACCGCCTGATTGGCTGCGGCGCGCTGCATTTTGTGTGGGACAGGCTTGCGGAAATACGTTCGCTTGCCGTTGACCCGGAACGCAAAACAAGCGGCATAGGGCGTAACATTGTGCATTTGCTGGAAAAAGAGGGCATAGAGCGCGGTGTAAAAATGTTTTTTACGCTTACTTACCAGCCTGGCTTTTTTGCCAAGTGCGATTACATTGAAACAGCCAAAGAGAAATTACCGCAGAAAGTATGGAAAGAATGTGTTTATTGCCCGCAGTATCCGTACTGCAATGAAATTGCTTTTGTAAAAACCACGGTTGATTACGAACCCGGCGACATTATGTTTTAAAAGTAAATTAAATAAAAAATCCCGCTCAGTGAGCGGGATTTTTTTGTACGCAATTTGTCAAAGGAAAGTTAAATTATTTTTTCTCTACAAGTTTAAGAGGAACGGAAATTTTGGCATCAATTTTTTCGCCTTTAGCCAGTTTAACGGCAGCTTCAAGGCCCTGCTGGCCCATCAGTTCCGGCTGCTGGGCAATGGTAGCGGCCATGGTGCCTGCTTCAACAGCTTTCAGGCCGTCGTCAGTACCATCAAAACCAACGATAAAGATTTGTTTGCCTGCGCTCTTGGAGGCTTCGATAGCACCGAGAGCCATTTCATCATTCTGGGCAAAAATTGCCTGAATGTCGGGGTTAGCCTGCAGCATGTTTTCGGAAACGGTCAGGCCTTTGGTACGGTCAAAATCAGCAGACTGTTTAGCTACAACGCTTAATTTCTGGTCGGCAACTTTATGGAAGCCTTCGCCGCGTTCACGGGTTGCGGAAGCACCGGGGATACCTTCGAGTTCAGCAACTTTTACGCCTTCGCCAAGTTTTTTAATAATGTATTCAGCAGCCATTTCGCCGCCTTTTACGTTATCGGAAGCAACAAGGGAAGCAATGGTGCCTTTGTCGGCGCTGCGGTCCAGAGCAATTACAGGAATCTTTGCTTTATTGGCAGCTTCAACAGAAGTGGAAATGGCAGCAGAGTCAACCGGGTTTACCAAAAGTACGCTTACGCCCTGCTGGAGCAGGTCTGCAACGTCGTTAGCCTGTTTTGCCGGGTCGTTCTGGGCATCAACAATTTTTACGTTAACGCCAAGCTCTTTGGCTTTTGCTTCAACGCCGTCTTTAACGGAAACAAAGAACGGGTTGTTTAAAGTAGAGATGGAAAAACCAATAGTGGTAGTGCCGCTTTTTTTATCGGCAGCCGGGGCAGCTTCTTCTCCGGAGCTGCAGCCAGCAATAAGCATTACCGACATCATAAGTACTGCCATAACAGCTAATAAAGTTTTTTTCATTTAAAACATAACCTCCTACGATTTTTTGCGGTCCATAAGAACTGCAAGTAAGATAACTATACCTTTGACAACTTGCTGGTAAAAGCTGGATACGTTAAGAATATTAAGGCCGTTGTTAAGGGTACCGATAATAAGTACGCCGATAAGCGTGCCCACGATACGGCCTTTGCCGCCGGAAAGGCTTGTGCCGCCAAGAACTACTGCCGCAATGGCGTCAAGTTCATAACCGGTGCCTGCGGTAGGCTGTGCGGAGTTAAGGCGCGAGGTTAAAATAGCGCCTGCCAGTGCACAGAACAGGCCGGTAATTGCATAAGCAAAAATTTTAATGCGTTCAATTTTAATACCGGCAATAAAGGAAACCTTTTCGTTGCCGCCTACAGCGTAGGTTTTGCGGCCCAGCGGTGTTTTGTTAAGAATAAACCAGCAGAGGGCAAACATTAAAAGCATAACCACTGCCGGTACAGGAATGCCTGCAAAATAGCCCTGGCCGAACATATGGAACAGCTGGTTGTCGGTTAAGCTGCTGATAGGGTTGCCGTCGGTGTAAACCAAAGTCAGTCCGCGGAAAATAGTCATGGTTGCCAGAGTGGCAATAAAGGGAGCAACCTTGCCGTAAGAAATTACAACGCCGTTAATAGTGCCGAGAATAAGGCCGATGATGGCAGCAACAACAATGCCCATAATCGGGTCCATGCCGCCTTTAATTAAACTTGCCATAATTGCACTGGAAAGAGCCAGCGTACTGCCGACGGAAAGGTCGATGCCGCCTGTAAGGATGACAAAGGTCATGCCGAAGGAAATCAGTGCGTTAATGGAAACCTGGCGCAGCAGGTTTTTTAAGTTGGACGGGTCGATAAAACTGCTGTTTAAAGCAGATATAACAACAAAAAGTACAATTAACCCGATTAACGGGCCCATTTTTCTAACTAAGGCAGAAACGTTCATCTGTTATATTCCTCCTGTTGCAAGGGTGATGATATTTTCCTGGGTTGCTTGGTCATGCGGTATTTCCCCGGCAATTTTGCCTTCGTGCACAACAAGGATGCGGTCGCTCATGCCGATAACTTCCGGCAGGTCGGAAGAAACCATGATAATGGCAACACCCTGTGCGGTAAGTTCGTTCATCAAATCGTAAATATCGCGCTTGGCGCCTACGTCAATGCCGCGCGTAGGTTCGTCCATAATGATAATGGACGGGTGCATGCCAATCCATTTTGCTATAACAACCTTCTGCTGGTTGCCGCCGGAAAGCGCACCGGCCGGAAGCTGGATGGAGTTGGCTTTAACACCGAGCTTGTGCGATAATTCGTTGGAGAAATTAAATTCCTTTTTATCGTTGATGACGCTTTTTGAAGCGAAGGTATCAACGCTTGGCAGGGCAATATTTTTTAAAATGGAAAAGTCCAGAATCAGGCCTTCGGTTTTGCGGTTTTCGGTAATAAAACCAATGCCTGCCTTAATGGCGTCTTCCGGTTTTTTAATGTTTATTTTCTGTCCGTGCAGGTAAACTTCGCCCTGACGGCAGTCATCAATGCCAAACAGCGCGCGCATAATTTCCGTGCGTCCGGCGCCCATCAGCCCGGCAACGCCCAAAATTTCGCCTTTGCGCAAATTAAAGGAAACGTGGTCGAACACGCCCGGCTGGCACAGGTTTTTAACTTCCAGAACTACTTCGCCGGGTTCGGTGGTGCGTCCGGGATAATATTCCGTAATTGCACGGCCAACCATATCCTGTACTACGGCTTCCATGGTGGTGCTGCGTGTCGGGCGGCAGCTTATGGAGTGGCCGTCGCGCATAACGGTAATGGTGTCGCAGTGGGTAAATACTTCTTCCATACGGTGCGAAATATAAACAATGGCTACGCCTTTGTCTTTTAATGCGTGCATAACTTCAAACAGTTTGGCGGTTTCACGTTCGGTAAGCGCCGCGGTAGGTTCGTCCATAATTACAACTTTGGCGTCCAGCATTAAATTGCGGATAATTTCCGTCATCTGCTGCTGGCCTACGCTGCATTCGCCGGCTTCGGCGTCAAGCGGCAGCTCAATGCCAATCTGCGCGCATTTTTCTTCGGCCAGCTTACGCATTTTTTTAGTGTCGAGTATGCCGAAGGAGTTGGTAATCTGCTTCATTAAAAACAGATTTTCAAGTATTGAAAGGTTGGGCCAGATGTTAAGCTCCTGGTGAATGAAGGCAATGCCGTGGTTTTCGGCATCACGTGCGTTTTTAAAATGTACTTCCTGGCCGTCAACGAAAATTTTGCCCGCATCGGCTTTGTGTATGCCGGTGAGGATATTCATCAGCGTTGACTTGCCGGCCCCGTTTTCGCCCATCAGCGCGTGGATTTCCCCGGAATGCAGTGTGAAATCAACCCCGCGCAGAACTTCGTTGGAACCGAAGGCCTTTGAAATACCTTGCATGGTAATTTCCATAGCTGACAGTACTCCTTTAAATCAGAATATAACGCCGGAATGTAAAATTACATTGGCAAACGGTGTTGTTTCACCGGTACGTATAACTGCTTTAGCGGTTTTAGTGGCCTGCTTAAAATGTTCGTGGTCGGTAACAATCCATTCTTTGCCGTCAAACAGTTTGTGCATCTGCTGCCAGCATTCTTCGTTTTTGCTCTGCATTTCGGCAGCAACATGGATTTTTTCAATTTCCATATATTTGGCAAGTTCTTCAACAACTTCCAAAAAACGCGGTGTGCCGAGTTTCAAGGCAAGGTCAATCTTTTTTACGCCGTTCGGCACAGGCAGCCCGCAGTCGCCGATAACGATAGTATCGGTGTGCCCCATATCTGCCAGTACTTTGGCAATTTCGCTGTTTAAAATTCCTATTTTCTGCATTCGGACAACATCCCTTCCACTTCATCTAAATAAGGCATTCCACCCTGTGCGCCGATTTTTTGTACGGATAAGGCGGCTGCCGCATTGGCAAAAGTAATGCTTTCGGACATGGTTTTGCCACAAGCGCGTGCAACGGCGAAAGCACTGTTGAAAGTGTCGCCTGCGCCGGTAGTATCAACTGCCTGCACTTTAAAGGCGGGCACGGTATTAATTGCGCCGTTTTCGGCATAGGCAACGCCTTTGCTGCCGAGCGTCATTAAAAGGCGGCCTTCGTTTTCCAAAAGTATTTCTTCGGTGCTTTTACCGGGGAAAAGAGCCTGTGCTTCATGTTCGTTAGGTGTTATAAAGGCGGCGTCTTTGGCCCAGTCCTGTGCGCCTTCAAGAACAGGCGCCGGGTTCAGCAATGCTTTTACTCCGGCTTCCGCACATTTTTTTATGGTGTGGGCAATGGCGGCAGCAGGAATTTCGTGCTGCAGCATTACCATATCGCAGCCGGCAATCTGCGGCCAGGCTTCATCTATAAGTTCAGGCGTTACAAGGTCGTTGGCGCCTTTAATAACAATAATGCTGTTATCGCCTTCGGCAAGCGTAATGTGTGCGGTACCGGTAGTTACGCCGGGCACAACCTTTACGTTTCCTGTATCAACGCCGTTCGCTTCAAAATTTTTAATTACGGAACGGCCGTAATCGTCGTCGCCGACGCAGCCAACCATATAAACTTTGGCGCCGAGCCTTGCTGCGGCAACTGCCTGGTTTGCCCCCTTGCCGCCCTGGGCAATAATAAGGCGGCTGCCCAAAATGGTTTCGCCTGCCAGCGGACGTTTCGGCGCTTCGACAACAACGTCGATATTGCAGCTGCCGATAACGGCGATACTAATTTGTGTCATATGCTTCATGCTCCTTTAACCTTTAAAATGTTAAATTTACATACAAGAAATAGTGTACAATATTATTATATTGGCTATTCAATTTAAAAATCCTGCCGCAAGCAGGGCTGAATGTAAAATTTACTACAAAAAATGTACAGCACAACAAAAGAATTTTACAACAAACGCGGGCTATAATGCAAGTAAAATCGTTAATAGTATAATATTTTTTTATGTGTCAAAAGCGTGAACAGTATGGACAAATAGGCTAATGTTTGTTAGTATAAGAAAGCATACTGTATAAGTTGTAGAATCACGCACATTGTGTTCATTGTGTTGGAATATTAACGTTGGCAGGCCGTATGGTTACGGCAGAAAAAGGAGCGGAAAATAAAATGAGCAAACAAAAAACTTCCTGGCAGGATACGGTCAGCGACTGGCTGGTTTCCATTATTGTTGCAGTGGCGCTTGCCTTCTGCATCAGAACCTTTATTGTAGAGCCTTATATGGTAGAAGGTTCTTCCATGTACCCCACACTGGTAAACCATGAAAGGCTTTTGGTAAACAAGTTTACCTATTTTGTAAGTGACCCGCAGAAGGGTGAAATTATTGTTTTCCGTTACCCTAAAGACGAAAGCCGCGATTTTATTAAGCGCGTTATTGCCACTGCAGGCGATACCGTTGAAATGCGCAGCGGCAAAGTGCTTGTAAACGGCACGGAAATTGACGAGCCTTATACATGGAAGGAAGACCCCAAAGGGCCGAACCTTTCTGATTACAGAAAATCCGTTGTGCCGGAAGGGCATATTTTTGTACTGGGTGATAACAGAAACAACTCTGAGGACAGCCGTTTTGCCGATGTAGGCTTTGTGCCGCTGGATTTGGTTAAAGGCAAAGCCAGCCTGGCATTCTGGCCGGTTGACAGATGGCGCATGCTGCCCTGACAGGGAGAGTGTTATAAATGGACTTTAAAATACAGTGGTTTCCCGGCCATATGACCAAAGCCAAGCGCATGATGGAACAGCAGCTTAAACTGGTGGACGTGATTGTGGAAATGCTTGACGCACGTGTGCCGCGCAGCAGCACCAATCCCATGCTGAACCAGCTTTTGGGGCAGAAGCCTAAAATTATAGCTTTAAATAAGGTTGATATGGCAGACCCTGCCAAAACCGAAGCGTGGAAAGAAATTTTTAAAAATAACGGTCTGCCGGTATGCGTTATAGACTGCAACACGGGCAAAGGCGTAAAACAGCTTGTAGCTGCCGTACAGAAAGCGGCGCAGCCTGTAATAGACAAATGGTTGAAGCGCGGCGTAAAAAACCGTTCCATACGCGTTATGATTGTCGGCATACCTAATGTAGGTAAATCGACGCTTATCAACAGGCTTGTTGGCAAAAACAAAGTGCTGGCTGCCGATAAACCAGGCGTTACGCGCGGGCAGCAGTGGGTTACAATTGCTAAAGGGCTGGAGCTTTTAGACACGCCGGGCGTGCTGTGGCCAAAGTTTGATGACCCGCAGATTGGGCTTAACCTTGCCCTTACCGGCGCTATTAAAGAAGACGTGTATGACCGTGAACAGGCTGCATGGCTTTTAACGGAAAAATTAATTGCCGCTTATCCGCAATTGTTAAAAGACAAATATGCCGTTGATTTTGAAGCGGACGCACCGGTGCAGGACGTTTTTGAAAAAATTGCCGTAAGCCGCGGCTGCCTGAAAAGCGGCGGGCTGCTTGACATTGATAAAGTGGTGCAGCTTGTTCTGCGTGATTTCCGCAGCGGCAAAACCGGCCGTGTAACACTGGATGAACCAGATAAATAATAACTGAAATTAAAGCCGCTGTAAGCGGCTTTTTGTTTAAGGGGCTGTAAACATGAAAATTGCAGAAATAAAAGAACTGCTTGCCAATAACCCGAATGAAGAACTTTTGGCAGAACTTGGCAAAGACGGGCGCAGCGGCGTGCAGAAACTCGTGGCGGCTTATTATAAAAAACAGCAGGCAGAACAGGCGGAGCGCGAACGTTTTGCCAAAATGCTGATGTACGAAAATAACTGCTATAATGACGGGGCGCAGTTTGTGGCAGGCGTTGATGAAGCCGGGCGCGGGCCTCTGGCCGGGCCTATGGTTATAGGCGCAGTTATTTTGCCGCAGAATGTTCTTATTAAAGGGCTGAACGATTCCAAAAAACTTACAGCAGCCAAACGTGAGCAGCTTTACGGGGAAATTTTGGAAAAAGCGCTGGCGGTTTCGGTTAATATAGTAAGCGTTTACAATATCGACAGGCTTAATATTTACCGTGCCACGCAGGAAGGCATGGCGCAAGTGCTTGAAAGTTTAAAAATCCGCCCGCAGGCGGCGCTTATAGATGCCATGCCTGTGCAGGCAGGGAATATTAAAACCTATTCACTTATTCACGGCGACGCTCTCAGCGCTTCGATAGCGGCGGCTTCGGTAATAGCAAAAGTTACCCGTGACAGAATGATGGAACAGCTTGCGGCAGAGTATCCGCAATACGGCTGGGCGCATAACAAAGGCTACGGCAGCGCGGAGCATATGCAGGCAGTGCTGGAATACGGAGCAACAAGCTGGCACCGCCGCAGTTATGAACCTGTAAAAAGCATGAACCTGCCTCCGGCCGAACCTGTGCCGAATAAAATAATCCGCCTGCCGGAGGAAGTTGATGGCTGACAGGCGCGGTGATTTTGGCAGGCGCGGCGAAGATGCGGCCTGCGCTTATTTGCTGCGGCACGGTTACAGCATTGTTGAGCGTAATTACCGGTGCCGCCGCGGAGAGATTGATATAATTGCGGTTAAAGACGGCGGAGCGGTGTTTGTTGAGGTTAAAACGCGCCGCAGCTTAAAGTTTGGCACGCCGGGCATGGCGGTAACTTATGCCAAGCAGCAGAAAATCCGCACCACGGCGCTGCACTATTTGCAGCAGTGCGGCGGAGGGTACAATAAAATAGCTTTTGATGTAATAGAAATTGTGGCAGATGACGGCAAGGCAAAATTGCGCCATCTGCAAAATTGTTTTTAGGGGAGATATAATGTACGCAAAAACCTTCGGGGAAACTGTTTGTGGTATTAATGGTGAAGAAATAATCGTTGAAGTTGATATATCCAACGGGCTGCCGGGATTTGACATTGTAGGGCTGCCTGATACGGCGGTAAAGGAGTCGCGTGAGCGCGTAAGGGCAGCGCTGAAAAATTCCGGGCTGATGTTTCCCATGACGCGCATTACCGTAAACCTTGCCCCGGCCGATTTGCGCAAAGACGGCAGCAGCCTTGATTTGCCGATTGCCGTTGGCATATTAACGGCAGCAGGAAGTTTATTGCAGGAAGAAGCAGCTGGTAAAATTTTTGTTGGAGAACTTGCTCTTGACGGCAGTATACGCCAGGTTGCAGGCGTTTTGCCGATGATTTTATACGCCCGTGAACACGGATGGCGCGAAATTTACATACCGCAGGGCAACGCGGCGGAAGGCGAACTGGTGGACGGCATAGATGTATATACGCCTGCCAGTTTAAGCGAGCTTGTAAGCCATTTGAAAAAGCAGGAGCGTTTAACGCCGCTGCCAAAAATACAGTTCGGCACGGAAACGGCAGGCTGCGGCGATGTTGATTTTGCCGAAGTGCGCGGTCAGCAGGTTGTTAAGCGCGCACTGGAAATTGCCGCGGCAGGCGGGCATAACGTATTGATGGTTGGCGCGCCGGGCAGCGGCAAAACTATGCTGGCACGCCGTTTGCCAACTATATTGCCGCCGATGACGGAAGATGAAATTTTGGAAATAACCAAAATTTACAGCATTGCCGGGCTTTTAAACGGCAAAAAACAGCTTGTACTGGAACGACCCTTCCGCAGCCCGCACCATACGGTATCGGCAAGCGCGTTAATTGGCGGCGGCAGTGTGCCGAAGCCGGGCGAAGTTACGCTCAGCCATAACGGCGTATTGTTTTTGGATGAACTGCCGGAGTTTTCACGCCAGGCGCTGGAGGTTCTGCGCCAGCCGTTGGAAGACGGCGTTGTAACAATCAGCCGCGTGCAGGCAAGTTTGTCTTTCCCCGCACGGCTGATTTTAATAACCGCTCAAAACCCGTGAATATTTTGTTTACTACTTGGTTCATAATTGCGTTTTAATGGATTTTTTTCATTTTTGAACACATAATTTATAGCGATTGTCACAATGGGGATATCGCGTTGTCCATTGTCATAATCGGTGTAGACTATGATATTTTCTACTAATGCTTCAACTATTTTTCTTTTGTCTGTAAAAGTTATATTATCCGAAATATATTTTTGAAATGATTTAAGTAAATCGACCATCTTAATCATATTATTATTTATCTTATCAATTTTAGAAATTAAAGCTTTTTTATCACTAATAGCCCGATTTAGTTTATCTTGTTCTTTAGCTATTTTATTAAGCTGGTTTTTTAAATCATTTTCAGTTATTATCTTTTTTCTGAAAAGGTCTAAAATCGAACTTCTTTCACGTTCTAATTTTACAGCAACCTGTTCTAATGCATGTAATTCATCTTTTGGGTCAGTTAAATTTTGTGCTTTGTTTTCCAAATAAAGTTTATCAGGCTGCATTATATAAGATAGGCAATCGTTCCATACAATACTTTCAATCCAGTCGGCACGTAAATTCTGCGACTGACAAATTTTTTGATTTTTATCAGGATGGTAACGATTTTTATCATTACAAACGTAATACAAAACTTTTTCTTTTTTGGAGCCAGCATACCCAGTACCGATATAAGTGCGGCCACATAAACCGCATTTTATTAAACCGCTTAATAAATAATCATTTTTTCGGCATCTGGCAGCCAGCAGTTTATTACTTGTTAATTGCTTTTGCGCAGCATCCCAAAGGTCTATATCCACAATGGCCGGATTTGTTTGTTTAATAATTTCTGGTTTTTGGTGCTTAGACATTTGGCCAAAAATGTGAACCCCATAGTAAACTGTGTTATGCAACATGGATAAAATACGGCTGGGATACCAATAGCCGCTTGTAATTAGTTTACGGTTTAAAATTTTATATTTTGTTGGTACGCTTAAATGATTTAAGTAGTCTGCTATAGCTTCAGCACTCATTTTTTCGTATACGGTTTTTTCAAAGATTAATTTAACAATATCAGCCTCAGAGTACGTAAGACCGGGAATTTTAGTATGCGAAATTTTTAAATAACCGTTACCTAAAGTATAACCATAAGGAACGGGGCCACCAAGCCATTTGCCTAGCTTTGCATGGCGAATTGTACCCATGCGCATACGTGTCAATATAGTGTCGCGTTCCAGCTCTGCGATGCCGGCAAAGGTATTAAGGGTAAAACGTCCTGATGGTGTAGTAGTATCAAAAGCTTCGGTCATGCTACGTACATCAACATTCAATTCCATCAAATCATAAACTGCGTTTAATATAACGCGTACGCTGCGGCCGAGACGGTCAAGTTTAAAGAATAAAACCAGATTGAACTTACCAGCTTTGGCATCCTTAAGCAGGCGCTTTCCTTCCGGACGTTTTTGTAGCGGCAATGTGCCGGTAACACCGTCATCTAGGTAATAATCATAAACATTTAACATATTTAATCTTACATACTTTTCGGCGTATTCTTTTTGGTTTTCTATTGTGCCTTTTTCAGATTGTTCATCAGATGATACGCGACAGTATACGGCAACTATTTCATTATCGTTTTTTAAATATTTTAACATTGCCAAAATACCTCCTTTTATTTATAATTGATAACAAAGATATGAAGGTGTCGGGAGAAAATAACATGGAATATGATAAGGTAAAGCATTTGGAATTTATTCAAAATATTATAAAAAGAATGGCTGATAATTCTTTAAGTATGAAAAAGTTTTGTATAGCGATTTTTTCAGCTATAATGGTTTTATATTTAAAAGAAGATAATTTGTGTGACATAAGTTATTCTATAAGTTGCTTATTGTCATTTAATGTAATTATGTTCATGCTTTTAGACACATATTATTTATATTTAGAAAAATTATTTAGAAATTTGTATGATACGGTCAATAAAGTCGAGTGTTCAAATTATTGTTTAAAAGTACAGACCAACGTTTGTGAATATATAAAACAACTTTTTTCGATATCAATATTACTGTTTTACGGTCCGATGTTTTTATATGTTGCTTGGATAAAAGGAATTTTCTTAAAGGGCTTAGTATTATTCGTTTTTATATTAATAATAAAAAAATTGATAATAAAATTTCAATGTTTTAAAAAGCTTAAAATAAAGTTAAGGAGGAAAATTCAATGAATAAAGCATATAATTTAATAATTGATGAAAGTTTTTTTGGTAATATTATGAGACTTTCTAATATGATAAGTGAAGAACAAGGAAAACAGAAATATAATCATGATAAAAGAGTAGTAAAAGAACTATTAAATGAATGTATAGTTAAAGAGGAATCGACTTATAGATTAAATGCCAATAAATTGACTGAATTAATGTTTCCAAACATTGATGCTGATGTTTTTTTATCACATTCTCATAACAATGATTTTGATTTAGCATGTAAAGTTTCTGCTTATCTTGAAAAGAAGACTGGTAAAAAAGTTTTTATTGATGCCGTAGTATGGGAAAGTATTTATGAATTAGAGGACGAATTAAATATGAGTTTTGCTCTAAAAGAACGAAATATAGATGCAAACATATATGATTATGAAAAAGCTCGTAATATAGCATCGCATGTTAGATTATTATTAACAACAGCTTTATCTGGTATGATAAAAAAATGTTCTGCTTTTGTTATTTTGAATACCCAAAGTACATTTATTGGTGGAGCGGTGACAAATTCGCCATGGATATATTATGAAATCTTTCAAGCACGTCAGTATCTTGATGTGAAACAGGAAGAAATGGTTTTATTGGAAAAAATGGCTGAAGATAGAAGACTTATAGTTGACTATAATATTGAACACTATATTAAATCATTTACAGTGGTATCTATAAACGATTTATGCTCGAAATTATAATTAAATAAAAATGACCAGCTCTATTTAATATAATAAAATTATATGGTAGAGCTGGTCGTTTTTTGTTATAATATATGGAGACAGCTCTATACTTTGGTAGGTAGAAAGTTGTTATTTGCAGTAATTGTTGGTAGCTTTTACTGCATATCCCTCAGTATTGGTAGTACTGGGGGATTTTTATTTATATTGTTTTTACAATGTTATAATCGTTTACATTTTTACTATGTTCAATAGCATCGTTTATATAAGTTTTAGGTGATTTTATAAACTCATTCCATGTAGCAAATACGAAATAGTTATTATCAAAGCCTCTAAAGTGGGTTTGAAAACATTTTGGACAGAAGTAAGTCGTGGGGTTCTTTTTATTAAAAAAATTTTTTCCGATAATTTTAAAACAAAATGGAGCATCGAATTTTAAAATATCTGAATCACAGGATATCCTATGTTCTAAACAATAATTATAACTTAAATATTTATCAGGCAAAATAACAGCAATCATACCATTGGTTTTACTGGTTCTATCCTTTCTTGTATATTCACTCAACGAGTAAGAAATTTCCCAAGGTATCCATTGGTCTGATTCTGGTTTTTTATAATTTTTCATATTTGGAGAAATTAAAACAATTGTTATAGAGCTATCATAAATTTTATCTCGTAATTTAGAAGCAATAGTAGAATCCTTAAATTTGCTTAAATCTTCGTCATCGTTTTCCCATTTTTGAATAGCATAATCTGATAAAATTTTACTTAGTTCATTTACATAGCTTCTTGGAGTTATTTTTGCAAAAAGTGAAGTATGGGGATAAAGCGGATTATTTATTTTGTCCAAAAAAGGATGTTGGTACACACTATCGTCCCAATATTTATAAGAAATAAAAATTTTGTTAGCCAAATTGATAACTTCCTTTCTATAATTTTTAGTTATATTGATGTAAAAAAGAAAAAATTAGATAAATATCATTTAAAAACTTAATTTGTTTCTTGCGGTAATAAAATATTAAGTCGTTCTCCAAAATTTAAAGGCATTTTATTTGCTGTTAAATAATTGAGAACTATTTTACTATGTACACTTAATGCGTTTACATTCATGCCTGCTTTAGGTAACAAGGTTCCAGATAAATCGAAATAAAGCTTGGCTTGTAATACGGGCTCATTTAATAATATATGTATAGCTAAAATATAGGCATATAAATTATTAAATTCACTAATACCATCAGTTATTTCTGGATTATTTATAATTTTTAAAGTTGTATTAAATGGTAACAAGGAATGATGGGAAGAACCAAATTTAAGGTTATGGGCAATATCATTTCTGTAGTTTTTAATAAAATTTAATGCGGATAGCGAAAAATCAATACAAAGTTTTTGGTCATAGTTTCCTTTAATTAAAGATTTGGCCAGTTCTTCTTTATAAGGCGATTTTAAAAGCCGGTATAGATTTATCGCATTGCCAAATTCAACATTTCTCAATAATATCCAGGGCGGAATATGATTGTGATGTTTTTTATAGTATGTAGTTGGTTGTGGTTTAAATTTGTCAATTCGTTTGAATATTTCGCGTTTTACCTTTTCAAAATAAATGTTGCGGCGTATATTATTTTTAAAGTGATCAGGATTTAAATAATCATATACATCAACACCAAAATTTTTAGCAAGAACATAAGATAGTTTTGTTTTGAAGATATTTTCAACCAATAAACTATTTTTTAGCATTATGTTTTGAATATCTTTATCAAATAGGTAATAATGGAAAAGGTACCTTAATGTTGTTCCTGCTTTAAAAACTCCGTTTTGCATAGTGTATTCTTGATACCCATTAACTAAATCGTAATAAGAAATTGTAGACAGTGCAGAACGTGCAAATGGAATATCAGAATCTTCAATAATAAGATTATAATGATTTCTTAACCTATCAATTTGTTCATCATATGTAAGAAACGGTTTATCATATTCAATATAAATACCCATAATTTACCTCGTAAACTAAAGAACCCCTGATACCAATAATAGGTATCAGGGGTTCGCGCACCAACAATCTGGCCAGCGCAGTTCATCTATACCTATTATAACAAAAAATACAATTATGTCAAATTATTATCATGGTTTGCAGATGCCACATGGCGTCATTCCATAATTAATAGCTTCTTGGCGGTTGTTAAAATAAATACGATTATATTCTTTCATTTTGCGCTCGGCCCGGCATCCTTGATAATGAAATTTATAAGAGTTTTTATTGCCTACGTAGGTTGTAGCCAAGGCAATTACTGGTATCAGTAAAGCAAATATGGTTGATAGAGCAATTACTTTTAAAAAATTCGATTTGTGTTGAATAGACATAGTAACCTCGTGTTATGATTAAGACATTTAAAACAGTAAAGAAAATTCCAAACGTTTGGGAATTTAATATTTTTGTTGCATGGATTACTAATTTAGGTTGCGTTCCGGTACATATTCCGGAGTAGTTCTTTTTAGTTCAGCCCAAACGGCATCGCTGCTGCGGCCCTGCTTTAAAGCCAGGCGATTAACTAAATTGCCTATAAGGTTTTCAATTTCGGCGTCTGTTACGTTATGGAAGGCCAGCGCAACGCTTTCACCATCGGCAGTAGCAAAATAGGCTAATGCACTTTTAATATTAAAATTCTGGCAAAATTCATCAAAAGCATTATTTAATTTAATACCTTCTTCTTTGTTCATATTAACCTCCTGTTATTTTAATTGATTATATGCGAATCAAAAATTTTATACTTTTTCGATAAAAAATCAAGTGAACCTTATTTCCAGCGGTCAGGAAAAATTAACCTGCTAAATCTCTATATTTGCATATTTTATTTGTAAAAAAGTTTTAATGTCACAATTATTGTTTAGCAGTATTTCCCAAGTAAATATCCGATGATAGTTGTAAGAAGCGGAAATCCTATTATTCCATAAGGATTTTTTGTAATAAAATCTTTTATTATTATTTTCCAATTATCACGGACATCAGACGGCCTGCTATTATTTTTGAGTTCGTTATCAATTGCTTTTTGAAAAAAATGAGAAAATAATGTTACTTTTGATAATGTCGACATCAAAAGTCTATGGAAATCACCGTTAGTAAAAGCTTCAGCTTCTTCTGCACCGGTCATAAAATCTTTAGGACCTAAATTATTAAGCTGTTTCAATGTTAGAATTCTAGGGTTACCAATATAACCAGGACCATATTTATGTATAAACAAAAGAGATAAATCATATTTGTTGCTATCATTAATATCTGGCATATTGTAACAAAGATCGTCCTTAGCAAATTTATTTTTTAATATATCATATCTATGCTTAATTGCTTGAAATCCATAGTTTCCATCTCTCATATTCCAGTGAATCCAATTGTAGTCTTTATGTATTTCAAGAAACTTTGCAAAATCATTTAACATATAAAATTCAATTTCGTCATAATGTGCAACTATATCTGAAGCATCAATTTGAAGAAGTTCTGCCGTTTGGTGCATGGAAAAAGAATGAGTTTGACCGGAATCTAAAGAACGTATTGCTATTGCTGTAATTCTAGGGGTTTTAGCCATTGGAGCATCATAAAAACTTTCACAGGCATAATGAATAATAAAAGTTTTTGAGCGTTCTTCCCATAACTTATCTAATGTTTCAATAGCCTTTAAATGTAATTGATATTTCATTTATAAAGTCCTTTCAGTTTAAATTTGTAAATAAGACATTAATAGGTTTTATTAATGTTCTATTTCCAGCGGTCAGGGAAAATTAACCTACAGCGTTTAGTGTATCTTTACTTTTTTGATTTTGAATATTAAGTTTTAATCGAATCAAAACATCAATTTCTGCTTTACCGTCTTCAGAAAGCTGACGGTAATTTTTTATGTGTTCTATTTCTGCATCTGTAAGACTATCTCGAGAAATATATGTGTCATCTTCGACTAAATCGGCCTTCTTTATACCGAAATAATTTGCCATTAATTCAATCTTATCGATACGAGGATAAACTTTACCGTTTAACCAATCTGAAAAAGTACTTTCTTTTAGACCTAAATCATTGCAAACAGCTTTTTGTGTTTTACCTGTTAATTCCAAGTATTTTTTTATGTTTTTTGCCATAATTTTTTTGTTACCGAGGTTACTCATTTTTGCACCTTCCTTTACCGTATATTATACGATAAATCCGTAAAATAAACAAGTAAACAGTTATAAATACGGTTAAACCGTTGACAATCCGATAAAACCGTATTATTATAATAAAAAAGCAACGAAGGGGGTGAGGAAATTGGAACTTACTTTGAAAGCGGCAAGAATAAATAAAAATCTTACGCAGGAAGAAGCTGGCAAGCTTATTGGTGTTAGTGCCGATGTCATTTCAAATTGGGAACGAGCAGTAAGTTTTCCAGATGTTTTACAGTTAAAATTAATCGAAAAAGCTTATGGGGTTAATTATAATCAACTTATTTTTTTACCATAAAAATACGGTTTAGTCGTAGAAAAACAAAAACTACGTTTTAAAACGGAGGCCAGAATGGAAAAAGAAAAACGCCCAGCAATTAAGCAAGGCGCTGAAATGAAAATAATATTGACCGTATCAATTATTACTTCTGTTATAACAAGCCTTTTAACCATGGCGTTATTGATGTAACTATAACAGAGGTAATGATTGTGGGTTATTGTGGCAACGATGCCGCAGAACGGAGACATGATGAGAGGTTTTAAACAAAAAAAGAAAAAGCAAAGGCTTAAAAAAAGAGCAAAGAAGGTCTTTTCATGGTGCCTTGCCCATAAATATAATCATGAACCAATATTGGATATTTGTGATATTAAAAATAAATCTTTTGATTAATATTTTGATAATCCTTTTTGCTCAGCAAATATATTTATTTTAGATAATGCGCCTTGAAGCATAAGTTTATTGTTTAAGGCTTCTGGTATATGAGCATAGTTATCTAAACGTTCAAGCGCAAAATTTATGATTATTATCAAAACACCTAATTCATAAGGGGTAAGATTGAAAAATTCGTCATGAGCAATTTTATCATAGCAAGATGAAGCCAAACATTTGAATTGAGAGGCTTTTCGTCTTGAAAAACCGACTTCGTTAACATCAAAACTTTTTATGGCTCCAAGCATAAGGCCATATTCAGTGGCGGAAAAATTTAAATTAGAAATTGGTGTTGGCATTTTTAAACACATCCTTTCAATTATCAATTATAACAGAAAAGAAGAGTTAATAAAAATCAAAGCTGCGATACAGTGCAGCAGTGTATGCAGAACGGAGGGCAGAATGGATAAAAAAGAAAATAAATTGCCAGCTTTGAGTATTGACCGTAAAGGTTTTGAAACTTGTTGGGCGGCTATGACGGGAATTGCGAACTGCATTTTCAGCATAATCAGGCAAAACAAAAAAGTCAGAATCGTAATTGAATACGATCCTGAGAATAACCGAGTATATTTTAACAAAGAATTTTGGAGTTAAAAAACTGTAAAAGTGCAATTTGCGGGAACTTTAACAACCGACGTTAATTCTTCTGGTGCATCCCAAGTAACTATAAAGCAGCCTCTTTTAGTTTCTTCTGGGTCGACCATGAAAGCCAAGCGGTTAAGTTCTTTATAAAATTGTTCTTTTTCATCCATGGTTAGCTTGCTTACGTTAAAAGTATAAAGTTTAGCCATAGTAACACCTCCTTTCGGTTATCAATTATAGCAGAAAAGGAAGGAAGATAAAAATATAAGCCGCAGTTAATAGCAGCAGCGTTAGCAGAACGGAGGGCGGAATGGATAAAGAAAAAATCAAACAGGCTTATGCTGAAATGATTTTCGAAAAAATCGAGGAAGCAAAAATGCTTCCAGCAGATTCAATTCGGGTTGAATTGCTGAAAGCTCTACAAGATGCAGTAGAATTAATTTCTCACGATTTTCAGCGTAATTTTTTATCATAAGCCACCAAAGCCTTTATTATAGCGTGAGCAATAGCAGACGCTTGTTCAGACGAAAAACATGGTTGGCATTTTGAATCACTGGCATGGCTCAAATCTTGTCTTATAGCGTTGTAGATAGCAATAATGTCATTGTCATTCATTAAACAGCACCTCCTTCCTTCAATCAATTATAGCAGAAAAGGAAGGATGATAAAAAAATAAAAGCCGCGGGTAATGCGGCGGTGGAAAAAACGGAGGCAGGGATGAAAGAAAATATAACGATTGTTTTGCCAAGTTTTTTAACTTTTTTAATTTTTACTGTGACGATGTATAAATTTGAAAATTATAAATTAGCTATGGTCGGGGCTTTTTATATTGGAATTTGTTTTGTTGCAGCAATTTTAAATATTTTAGGTTAATCAAAAACCATCATTTCAAGTACCTTTCTTTTGAAGTAAAATCAGGATTTTCTTTAATATAATTTTCAAATGTAGAAACCTTAACTTTTAGTTTTTCGTTTTTAACTGGCGAGAAAAGTTTGAGTGTAGCGTTGAAGTCATCGGTTAAATTTGTTGGGAAAAGAATATAGCCATACTGGACTCCATAGGGAGGAAGTATAATTGGTAGTTTCAACTGCTCTTTGCACATATCAATTGTGTATGGACCGAATTTATTGCCTTTTTGGCGCATAGCGATAAAATACTTTGTTCCAATAACCCTATGGTTTGATTTTAAAATAATGCTTTTATCTTTTACTATAAGTTCGGCATGGGTAATGCTTATGGGGGTTTCCGAAGAATTAAAAAGCTGGATGTAAATAATGGCTCTGCTTTTTGCAGGCAAGCCGTCATCTGTTAAATTAAGCTGTTGTAAATACATGGGGGTTAAGCATTTTGGATTTTGGTCATATTTAAAAATAAAGTTTGGTGAACTTGAATCAGTTTCTAAATAATAACGAGGATGCTTGCACCACCACTGCCATGCAAAAGTTGCTAATGATACGAGAAGTGCCGACCATGCAATTAAGGTATTTACAATGTCTTTATTTTCCCAATTAGAAAAAAATTCCATAAAATCATTCCTTTCATTAATAACAATTATAGCAGAAAAGAAAGGTTAAAAAAATTTATTAGGGGGTCATAATATGAAAATTGCACAAACGATAGTTATTGCCTATTGGATGACCAGATTATTCATTAACATCTTAAACCACGGTGAGTTTATAAAAAAGCCTGTCTTAAAATATAACGCATTTACTGCAATAACTGATATCGCAATATCTGCAACAGTTTTGTATTGGGGTGGCTTTTTTGACTCTCTTTTGAAATAAAGAAAAAGGAGGTTGTAATGAAAAGACATTATCTGCTGTTACAGGCGCCGGAGGTAGCAAAAGAAAGTGGCATTAAGCCAATCAGGTTGCTGGAAACAAGCGACCCGATAGCTGGCAAAGCTGTCGAAGAATTTATCGACAAAGGTTATACGGTTGTAGGAAACTTATCATCCGATATGCCAGCACGAATTTTACTTTCCGGGATAAATGCTTTAACAGAGGCCAGGCTGCGCAAAGAACGCATAAAGCTGAATAAAATAGCTGATATATTACGTGGCCGATAGTATTGGAGGTGTAGAAAATGTTGGAAAAAGAAAAACATATGGTAACAGGCAAAATGTTTTACGTAATCAGAAATTATGGAGAAAAGCAGCCTGTTATTGTTACAGATGGGCAGGTGATAATCAATGTTACCGATATGCCCGTTATGCGAAAGGCAGATAAAGCCTGATGAAATCATCTATGCATGGGATATTCACCGGAAATGCTCGGTAGTGATATGTTCCGATCCAGATTGTGCAGCAGAATTTAACCGTAAAATGCGAAAAATAAGCAAAGAGAAAAGAAAAAGCTGCCAGCACGGCAATGCTGACAGCAAAGAGTATAAGATAACCCAGTCTTAACTCATTTGCATTATATCACATTATGCTGAAGTTTAAAAGGAAATTAATAAAGGCAGGTGCTTTGTATGAAAAATAAAATTCAAACGCTTTACTGTATTTTATGGTATTACCTGCTGCATCCGTATTTTTTAATGTTCCTGCTGGGCATATTATTCTGCCGTATTATACAAATTGCGTGGTAAGAAAGCAGGGAAAACTGAAATGGAAATGCTAAAGTATTTTTTCTTCGGAGCTGCCGTAATTTTTACCGGCACATTGCTGGCAATGATTGTAATGTTTTTTATTATCTCAGCAGTGTATCTCCAATAAGATAAAAATAAGGAGATAAAAATGAGTGTATCTAAATGTTATTTATGTCACCGCAAGCTTAAAGGCGGTGATTGGATGTTAAAAGTTATTGATGGGCAAGTACAAAAAATCTGCAAGGATAAGCGGACTTGCAAGCAGCATCAAGAAATGAGAAGCGTAAAACGCGGCGAAGGTGAAGATGATAGTGAAACCGGTGCTACAGTTTATAGAATTGTTTTTGACTGGCAATGCTGCGCTGTAATTGTAGCAGGGTTAATTGCTGCAATAATAGTCGGCATAGCAGTTGCTGTAATGGCAATAATGATATGCAGTTAACTATAAAGGATGTATTAAATGCATGGATTATATGGGGGCGGGCAGGGATGACACCGCCTCCATGCGAGGATTCAGAAGAACTGCGTTCCCATATACAGCGAATGTATAACTACGTTTATAAAGCCGATAGGGAAATATTTTTAAGAGCGGCTGAAATGCTTACCAAATCATCTAATAAAGACTGGCCAACACGCGAGCGTTTGGAACGGGCACTTATTGTACAGCGTATATTAAGCCAAGGTGCTTAATACACAATTTAAAAATCTGAAATTAGTATGGCCAAAACAATTAGAGCGAAAAATGAATACCAGCAAAACATTATAAAAATGTTAAACAGCTTGGCGGGAAGATATTCCCGCTGGACTGTTTGGCAGGATTTTATAACAATGGCGGCGGTGGCAATTTGTAATTCGGTACAGCATCCGCACCGTGAAGTCCGCGAAAAACTTTATATGCAATGCGCAGAAAAGTACACACCGACAGAGCTTGCAACCTTTGCGAAAATGCTTGCGAGCATAACAATGGGAATTGAAGCAAACCCGCAGCAAGATTTTCTTGGCGAACTATTTATGGCGCTTGACATGGGGAATGAATGGCGCGGGCAGTTTTTTACACCTTACAGCGTATGCAGTTTAATGGCGGCAATAACACTTACTGAAAATATTTTAGATAAGGTTAAGCATTGCGGTTGGGCTGATGTAAATGACCCGGCGTGCGGTGCTGGTGCCCTGCTTATAGCTTTTGCAAATGCCTGCCTTGATAAAGGCGTTAACTACCAGCAACAGGTATTGTTTGTAGGACAGGATATTGACCAGCTGGCCGGCATGATGTGCTATATACAGCTTAGCCTTTTAGGCTGCGCTGGGTATGTTGCAGTACAAAATACCTTAACTAACCCTGTTAGAAGCTATGATGCCCGAGGCCTTCTGCCAAAGGATGATGGTAATATCTGGTATATGCCAATGTATTATTCGGATATTTGGTTTGTGCGCAGATTTGCTGCAAAAATAGAGTTGTTGGTTAAAGACAGCCTTAATGGTAAACACAAGGGCAAGGTGGGAGTAAATGAATAAAAAAGAAGCACTGGCACTTTTTAAAGAAGGCTGCCCGTTTTGCGGCAGTAAAAAATTAAATGTATATAGGGATGGTTTCAAAAGATGGCATATAGAATGTGGATATGTTTTTTGTGGTGCTGATATTGAATTCCCTAATAAATCGGATAGTTTACGACAGTCGATTCAAAAATTTAACACCAGAAATAAAAAGGGATTAGAGTTCGATAGGATATTCAACAAGGAGTGATAGGATATGACGGAATTGCAGGAACGCGCGATTGCTAAAATCGATGCTGAAATTGAAAAAGAAAAAGGGAACCGCATACTGGAAATTATCGGAGAATTTTTAATTAATTTGGTTACTGCGAATCCGGATGCGGCGGCGAAGTTACTGGATGAAAAGAAAAATCTAAAAGGCGCCTATGAGGCGATGCGGAATGAAGCGCGCAAATATCAAAAGGATGGCTGTGCAGTGCTTACCGATGACGAAGGGTTTGAAGTTATTTGTGGATACTACGGCTTAGAATATCATTCCGGCGGCGGTAAGATAGTTCCTGAAAAGGCACCAGATGTTAAAGCAGCAACGGCGCTTGATATTGAACTGGACGATTTACTTAAATAGGAGGCGATTGAATTGACGCCGGAAAAAGTAGAGGCTTTTTTTAACAGCTTAATAATGCGTGATAATGTGCTGCCACGTTATAAGCAGACATGGAAAAATTTTTTGAGGTTCTTCCCGTCTGGATACAGTACAGATTTTAAAAATTTCGCTAATGATGTTTTTTGTAGTATGTACAATTATTTGATTTGTTATGACCGTGATGATAAGCAAAAAGCATGGTGTGCGCACTGCGGTAAAAAAATAGTGCTGGCTAAAGACGGGAAACATAATGGCATGTCAGCGTGCCCAAAGTGTGGGTATACAGCAGTGATAATTCATAAATGGCGCAAATCAAAACCGATTCAAAATTGGGGACATTTGCTGCATTATGATAAAGCTGATTACAACAAAAGCAGTATTGTTGCCCGCGGCATTTATGTGGTGCGCACAATTCATATTGATACATTAAAAATAGAATGGCAGTTCCGGACACGTTGTTATTACCTTTTTCAACCGGGAAAATGCGAGTTTCGGGAACATATAGACCATAATTGGTATAGTGTTGATGTACTCCAAACACATAAAAGCATATACCCTATTTTTAATCAATACAGTGTGGATGCGGTTACAGCGGAGAATGTGGATAGCCTATACAAGGCTGCTAAACAAACCAAATGGCAGTATGTATTGCCGCAGAATTTAACGAACATCGGCATTCATACGGGTGCTACCGTAAAATTATTGGCTGAATACGATAAACACCCGCAAATAGAATATCTGATGAAAGCGGGTTTTAATTTAATTATTGCGCGAAAAATTGCAGGGGACGCGACAAGTGAAATTATTAACTGGCGTGCCAGAACGCTACAACGTGCAGTTAAAATGCCGCTATCCAAAACAGATTTTAAATATATTAAATCTAATTCAAAAAATCTTACTTATGAAGCTTTGCGGTTATTCAAATTATTAAAGGCAGATAATCCAAATAAAGCGTTGTCAGATTTTAATCCGCCATACTGGGTGATTAACAGCGAATACGAAACAAATCAGGTAGTAAATTTGTATAAGACCATTGGAAATGTTGAAAAAATATTTGAGTATATTAGGCGACAGCATGATTTGATAGACCCCATAAATAGAGACCCGCTGCGAACACCAAGCTATATATTAAGCGATTGGCGAGATTATTTGAATGAATGCCAAAAACTTGGGCTTAATTTGAAAGATACGGCGGTTATAATGCCGCATAATTTGCAGCAGGCACATACAAATACGGCTATACAAATAAAAGCAAAAGAAAATGCAGAAATGGATGCGCTGATTGCGAAAAATAAAAAGAAACGGCAAATTTTTAATTATAAGTATGGCAATCTGTTTTGCAGACCAGCGGAAGGCACGAAAGAATTGGTCGCCGAGGGAAAGATGCTTATACATTGTGTTGGAACTTATGCGGAACGGTATGCAGAAGGAACAACCAATATCGTTTTTATACGGCGTGCTGATGAACCTGCTAAACCATTTTACACCATGGAAATTAGCAGCCGAAATGAAATTGTGCAGGTTCGTGGTTTTAGAAACTGCGGCATGACAGAAGATGTACAAGACTTCGTAGAGCATTTTAAAAAGGAAATATTGAGCAAACTTAAAAGGAAAGGCAGGAATGTAGCATGAGCAGCATTGATATTGTGAGAACGCCAGAGATTGTGGCGGCGGAAATTAATAGTATAAAGTTTCAGACCCGTAATGTTTTGCTTTTTAATAGCATTGAAATAGGAAAACGGCTTACAGAAGCAAAGGAAATGATGGAGCACGGGCAGTTCGGAAAATGGTTAGCAGAAGCAGTTGATTACAGCCAGAGTACAGCAAATAATTTAATGAAAATATATGAGCAGTACGGTGCTGACCAGGGCGCGCTTTTTGGCGATAATTCAAAATCCCAAACGTTTGGTAATTTAAGCTATTCGCAGGCTGTTGCGCTTTTAGGGATACCGGCCGAAGAACGCGAACAATTTATTGAGGATAATAATGCTGCTGAATTAAGCATTCGGGAACTTAAAGCAAAAATAAAAGAGTATGAAGAAAAGAACAAACAGTTAGATGATGCTAATAAAAATTTAAACAATATATTGCAAGGAACACAGGAGAGCTTTAATAAAGAGCGTGTAAAAACCGAAAATCTGACTGCACAGTTGGAAGAACAAAAAGAAGCCGTAAAAAAAGCTGATACAAAGGTAAGCGAAGCATGGGATGAATCAGAGAAATTAAAAAATAAAGTAAAAGAGCTTGAAGATGAGCTTAATAAACCGGCAACGGTTGAAACTGCCGTGGTAGAAAAAATACCGGATGAAGTACAGCGCGAACTGGAAGCATTAAGAGCCGCTGTTAATGAAAAACCAATAAGTGATAATGATGCAGCGGCGAAAGCAGAAATTGCTTTACTGTTTACGGCAACGAAAGACAGTTTTAATAAAATGCTGGCGGCGGTGGCCAAATTAGAAAATGACGAGCTTCGTTTGAAATATTATAGTGCGGCGGTGAAACTTGCTGATGCTATAAAAACAGCAGCAATGGATAATGGCGGAAATGAGTGATTGCTTTGAAAAGAAATAAGGAATATTCCGAGTTTACGAAAGTCCTTTATTTAATTCGTGGCGTAAGTGGAAGCGGAAAGTCACACCTTGCGTGGAAAATTACGCCATGTGAAGTAAGTGCAGATAATTATTTTTATGATGCCAGCGGAAAATATAAATTTATGTCCGGAAAGTTATCCGAGGCACATAAATTTTGTCAGAACGAAACAGAAATTTATATGCGGATGGGGGCTTATGAAATTGCCGTGCATAACACTTTTACACGGCGGTGGGAATTAGAACCTTATTATAAATTGGCAGAGAAGTACGGCTACAAAGTGGTGGAGATAATAATTAAAAGCAATTTTAAAAATATTCATGGCGTACCGGCAGAAAAAGTTGAAAAACAACGGTAGCGTTTTGAATTTTGATTGCTACGATTTTTATGGGGTGTGGAAAATGTATTTGGGCGGTGATGATAATGTATAAACCCTTAGCCGATAGTACCTTAATGCGTATGACCAAAAAAGAAATCATTGAGCAATTAAGGATAGCCGAACATAATTTTAAGGCAATGGAAGAAACCGTAAACCAACAGGCAGAAAATTGCAAAAAGTTACTTGCAGAAGAACGCCAACAATACGGTGCAAAGATGGACGAGGGGGTGCAAAGATGACACCTGAAAGGCAAAAATGGTGGGATAGCCTGCCGAAAGAAGAAAAGCGGGTAAGGCAAGATATAAAACGATTGATGGATGATATTTATTATGATTATCCGCCTAAATATTGTAAAGATTGCGGGCAGAAACTGAGGTGGGCATAAATGCTTATTCTTTGCATGGAAAAAGATAAATATAAAAACAGGCGGCCGGTGTACAGCATCGTTAAACGCAGCGTTGAAAATCGGGATATTAACTTTTTGGCAATGCGTTGCCGTTTTAACCCGTAACTGGGGTATTACATTACGCGCCTGGACGAAGAAAAAACAGACGAAGAAATAATGGCACTATTCCGGCAAAGAAAGTATCGGAAAGAACCATTATTCGCAAAAATAGGAGACTGAGCCATGTTAAAAAGAGAACTTTTGAAGCTGTTAGAAGATGTACCGGATGATGCACCAATAAGCATAATAAACGAATATGATGAAATAGAAACTACCGGTTATGATATTTTAGAAGTTATTACCACGAAAGGCGTAAACTACGATATTTGCAAAAACAATTTTAATGAAAATGAAAAGCGAAAATCGGTAGAAACTTTTGTTTATCTTTTGAAAGAGGTGGATTAAGGAAATGGGCGATAAGTGGTTAACGAACAAACAAGCGCTGGCAATACTTGGCAGCAGTGAAGAATATAATATGCCTGGCATACTTGTGCAGAGAGTGGAACAGGCGCACGCATTGGCGGCGGCGAAGCGGGCATTAAAGTACCGGATTGCAAAGCCTGTACTTTACGATAAAGAAAATAATCGCCATGTGTGCCCCAGCTGCAAATCACAATTGGAGATTAGTGATTATGAATTTGAGACAGGCTATTGTAAAGTCTGCGGACAAAAAATCAAATTTCAAGCGGAACGGAGACGGTAATAATGAAGGAAAAAGCTATTGCATTAGTAGATGCTAATAAAAGTTATTGTAAATGTTGCGGAAAAACAACTTACCGCGCAATTGCTTTTTATGGCCCAAATGGCGAAATTACAGAAGTACCTGTATGTCGAAACTGTTTGACATATATGATTATGATGTTAAAAAACCTTGATTTAAAACGTATATATAATTATGAAAGAAAATTATATAGAAGTTTTCTTGAATAAGATAAATGTAAAACAAAGGTGAAAGCGGCGGCATTTTATGTAGCCGCCTTTACAGTTAAAATTTCTTCTAAAATATATGAAGAAAAAAATAACGGCGGTGGCCGTTATTGGGCTTGTATGTAAGTATTAACATTTCAACCATACCAGATAAAGGGAGAATATTAAAATGGCAATGGCTAAAAATAGTATCAGAACAAAAACATATTATTGTGGTACTAAAAGACCGGAGTACATTGAAATTGATTTATTCCCATGTCTGGAACAAGAAAGAAGATACGGCAGAAAAGGTAAAGAGAAATTAACAGCACCTAAGCAAAGAAATCTTAATGCTAAAAGAGCAAAAAGATATTTTTGTTTGTTATTAAAAACCAATTTTACCGAAGGCGATATTCATGTGACACTTACATACAACGCCAAATTTTTACCGGAAACAATCGAACAGGCAGAACGTGAAGTAAAAAATTATTTGCGGAGAATTGCAAATGCAAGAAAAAGAAAAGGATTGCCGGCTTTAAAATATATTTACATAACAGAGCAGGGGGTGCAAAGCCAGCGCATCCATCATCACCTGATTATAAATTCAGGATTGAGCCGAGATGAAATAGAAATGTTGTGGCGGCGTCCAAAACGTAAAGGTGAAAAATATGGACAAGCTTTAGGTGATTGCAACGCGGATCGCCTACGTGTTGATGATAAAGGCCTTGAAAGGCTTGCAGCATATTTAAGCAAAGACCCTAGAGGCAGAAAAAGATGGACACCATCACAGAATTTGAAAAAACCGCAAATATCTGTAAGTGATACAAAAACCACTAGGAAAAAATTTCAACAGCTTATTTTATTGCCGGTAGATTGTGCAGTAGTTAAAGATTATTTTGAAAAGCAGCATCCTGGTTATGTGCTGACCGAATGCAGAAAAGAATTCAACGATATAACTGGACAATGGGCCATATACGTAAAAATGCGCTTGCGAATATAGAAAGGGGCGTAAAATGCAAAAAGTTGAATTGGTTTTACCAATACCACCATCGGTTAATGCCTGTTATGTAAATTGCCGGACATTTGGGCGCCGCGGTAGGATGTTAACCGAAGTAGCCAAAAACTGGAAATTACAAGCAGGATATACAGCTAAAGCCGCAGCAATGTCAGCAGGTTGGAAGTTCACGCCAGCAGCTGAAAAAATAGTACTTGAAATTTATGCTTATTGGCCAGACCGGCGCAAGCATGACATGAATAACTTGCATAAGCTTTTATGTGATGCACTTGAAGGCGTTTTATACGAAAATGACAGTGCAGTCTTATGCCGCGATATGGATTATGGTGTTGATTCCAAGTTTCCCAGAATACAGGTAACAGTGCTATTAAAAACGGATGCTGACAAAAGGGGAGAGAAATAGCATGACAATTATAATTAAAAGGCTTGTGCTTTTACGGGATGCGCTGAAATCAAATCCCAATGCCAATACACCAGAGAATCAAAAAACAAATGAAGCATTGATAGAAGCTTTAAATGCTGCGATACAAATACTTATATCTGAACATAACGCCTTTAATAAAAAGATGCGGTGGGCAGAAATGACGAGTAGAGTCGGATTGATTTTATTTATATACTTTTGCCTGGCAGAAGCCATTTATGTTTGTTATTGCATGACTATTACAGACCCGGTGAAAGCTACAACGGCGCAAATGACGGCGGCAGTCATAGTGGGCGCGCTTTGGATTGTTAAGGCGAGATTATGAAAACTAAAAGGTATTTTAAATAGCTAAACATAGAGTTGTTGAAAATGCAGGAGGAATAATGACCAAGGATGAACTAAAGAAAAAACTGCGAAGCGCATTTGTCATACAAAAGCAGATAGAAGCTGAATATATAGAACTGCAAAACCTGCGTGATAATGCAAACCGTATAACACCGGCTTACAGTATGGCACCAAGTAGTAGCGGTGGAAACGGTCAGAAATTGGAAAACGCCATGGCAAAAATATTGGACGCAGAGAAAACAATTCGCTCTGAACTGGAAATATTGATGGTGGAGCGTGACGAAATCCGTAAGCTTATAGCGTTTGTAGATGACCCCATTTTAACGCTGATACTTCACAAACGTTATCTATGCTATCAAAAATGGGAAGTAATTGCGGTTGATTTAGATTATGACTTGCGCTGGATACATCGTCTACATTCAAGGGCTTTAAATTGCATTTTAAAAAATACGCCATGTTAAGCCACTATTGACAAGTGCTATAATGTATAATAGCAAAAGCGTTGATAAAGAAGTTCCCGCTTCTGCCTTTGCTTAACCATCCTATCCTGCAAAACCGTTGGTAACTTACCAGCGGTTTTTGTAGTTTTATGCAAAAAATAAAAGTTTCGGTAGGTACTTTCTGGAAAAAATGAACGCCGAGGGTCTTTCGAGCCCCAAAAAAAGTTTAGATTTTATTTTTTAAAATCCGATTTCCTTCCAGACGGACAAAGAACGATTGAGAAAACACAAAATAATAAATAAAAAATATCCAAATAATGCACAAAAATTTTGCAGCAGATTTTCACAGCGAAAATTTTGGGAAAAACGGGAAATTTTGATATTGAGAAATTTCCCGTTTTGCTTTTATAAAGTTGGTGACATAGATGGCCAAAAAAATTGAAATTAGAGGTAATACTGGAGAGCTTGCTAAACTGCTGAATATTACACAGCGGCGAGTTAATCAGTTAGCGGAAGAAAAGATTATTACAAGGCAGCCGGAAGGAGATTTTGTATTGCCGGAAGCCATAGCGGAATTTTACAGTTTTAAGTTTCAGAGCGATGAAGCTATTGATTTCATGGCAGAAAAAGCATTGCACGAAAAAGCGAAGCGAGAACTGGCCGAACTTGAACTGCAAAAGCGCAGAAATGAAGTACACGATGCTGCGGATGTTGAACTTGTTATGACGGATATGCTTACCAATCTGCGCAGCCAGCTTTTAGGGCTGCCTGCAAAAATGGCGCCGCAGCTTGCCAATCGGGACAAAGACATTATCGACCAGGCGTTAACTGACGAAATACACGCAAGGCTGACGGAATTAAGCGATTACAGCCCAGGCATGTTTACAGGAGGCAGCAATGGAACAGAAAACGATTAAGCTGTTTCAGCATATTGCCCAAATAGCACTGCGGCCGCTGCCGAATTTAACCGTTTCAGACTGGGCAGACAGGTATAGAATGCTGTCCAGTGAAGCATCGTCCGAGCCTGGGCGCTGGCGTACCGACCGCGCGCCGTATCAGCGGGAGATTATGAACGCATTTACGCAGCCAAAGGTTTGGAAAGTAGCCGTAATGAGTGCGGCGCAGATTGGCAAAAGCGATATTATGAACAATGTCATCGGTCGGTATTCGCATTTGGCTCCTGCGCCAATACTGATGATACAGCCGACCATCGACATGGCGCAGGATTACAGCAAAAGCCGTATCGCGCCGATGATACGGGATACCAAAGTTTTGCGCGAAATTTACCGCGATGTTAAAACACGCGAAAGCGGCAACACCATTTTGTCAAAGCTGTTTCCCGGCGGCCGCTTAATAATGGGCGGTGCAAACAGCCCGGCAGGGCTTGCCAGCCGTCCGATTAAAATACTGCTGGCGGATGAAGTGGACCGTTTTCCTGACAGCGCCGGTACAGAAGGCGACCCTGTTGACCTTGCCGCAAAGCGTATGACAACGTTTTGGGACCGGCGCATGGGCATATTCAGTACGCCGACCATATCCGGCGAAAGCCGCATTGAAGAAGAATACCACGAAGGAACGCAGGAAGAATGGCAGCATGAGTGTCCAAACTGCCACGAATACCACTTAATTACGCACCGGCAGATGGTGACGGAACACGAAACGGTGGAGGACAAAAAGGGCAGGAAGCACGTTAAAGTGCACAGCGTTAAATGGCGCTGCCCAGACTGCGGATTTAGTTTTACAGAAGAACAGATGCGGCGTGCGCCGCAGAAATATGTTGCGCAAAATGCTTCGGCACTTACTAAAGGTGTGCGGAGCTTTTTTGTTAACTGCTGGGCATCGCCGTGGCTTAGCTGGGCGGCGGTGATGCAGGAATGGCTGGAAGCCAAAGGCGATCCGGAACGAGAAAAAGTTATTGTCAACACGCGCTTCGGCGAAGCATACGAGCGCAAAGGCGCATTTGACAGCACAGATAAATTTTTACAGCGCCGCGAACAGTACGGCGCGGAACTGCCGGATGGCGTTTTGATTTTGACGGCGGCGGTAGACGTACAGGACAACCGACTTGAATACGAAATCTGCGGTTGGGGAGAAAATGAGGAATGCTGGGGCATAAAAAAAGGCATCATCCTCGGTGCACCGGATACGCCGGAAGTATGGGCGGCACTGGATGAGCAGCTTGACAGAGAATACCGTTTTAAAAACGGCACCGGGCTGATTGTGCCGCGCACGTTTATTGACAGCGGCGGCCATTACAGCAAAGAAGTATACGCATACAGCCTGCGGCGTATTGCACGCCAACGATTTGCAGTAAAAGGCGCGTCCACGCCTGGCGTGCCGATAATCCATAAATACGCAAAAGTAACAGCGACGGGTAGCCGTACAATACCGCTTGTGCTAATTGGCACCGACAGTGGTAAACAGTATGTTATGGACAGGCTTGCCATTGATGTGCCGGGCCCGAAATACTTTCATTTTCCGCTGGACCGGCAGGAAAATGAAGCCATTAGCGAGATTTTGTGGAACCGCGGCTATGATGATATTTATTTTCGCGGTTTAATCGCCGAACAGCGTGTAGCCCGTAAGAAAAACGGGCGTATTGTGTGGCAGTGGGAAAATATCGCCAAGGATAAGCGCAATGAACCGCTTGACCTGCGCGTGTATAACCTTGCCTGTCTTGCCAGTATGAATGTTGACTGGAATCAGCTAAAAACACTTATCGGTAATGGAAAAATAAGTGAAAATGCAGAAAAAACGGTGCAAAAATCGTCAGAAAATAACGGAAAACGCCGTTTTGGGTGCATAAAACGTGGATTAAGAGGTGATATTTGATGCGAAATGAGGCTTTAAACCTAAGATTGAAACAGTATTTAGAGGCTGAAAAAGCAATTTTAATTGCCGGACAGAGCTACAAAATCGGTAACCGCACGCTTACAAGGGCAAATTTATCCGAAATCCGCGAGGCAATCAGCAGCCTTCAGGCCGCTGGAGCGACCGTAGACGGCAGCGGAAACGGCGGTGCACGCCGCGCAATGCAGGTAATTATGCGTGATTAGGAGGCAAAACCATGAAAAAACGTAAAAAAACATACCCGGCACGGGCGCGGCATCCTACCAGACAGGCATCCGCGCCCTTTGTTATTAACAGCGGTTACAGCGAAGGCGGGGCAAGCAGGACCAGGACGGCTTTGAAAGGATATTACCCCCTAAAATCCAGTACAAAAGCAGATGTTGATGTTAACTTGCCTTTGCTTCGCAGCCGCAGTACGGATTTATTTTATAATTCCGCTGTTGGTGCAGGCGCTATTAACAGCAGCCGCAACAACGTTATCGGCGCAGGCCTTCGCGTATCGCCAAAGATTGATTATAAGCTTTTGGGATTGACGGCAGACCAGGCAAAAGAGTGGCAGCGCCACGCCGTCCGCGAGTTTAACCTGTGGGCGGAAAGTAACGCCTGCGATTTGTACCGTAAAAACAATTTTTACGACATGCAGGATATTGTTTACCTGTCTTACTTAATAGATGGCGATGCCTGGGCAGCGATTAAATACCGCAAGCCGCTTGCAGGATGCCCGTACTGTACGCGCATTCAGCTGTTTGAAGCAAGCCGTGTTTGCAATCCGGACGCCGCAACGGCTTGCGGACCGGTATCGCCGTGGGCGGTGGAAACAATTAACCCCAACACTGGCAACCGCATTATCAGCGGCGTGGAAATTGACGCTGACGGCGCCGTTGTTGCTTACTGGATTGCCAACCGTGTGCCGTTTGATTTAACAAATCCTGCCGGAAAACTCGACTGGGTACGTGTAGAAGCATTCGGCCGGCGCAGCGGGCGCAGAAACGTGCTGCAAATAAGCCATGAAGAACGCCCGGAACAATACCGCGGCGTGCCGTACATTGCACCGGCAATCGAAGTGTTAAAGCAGGTAAGCCGCTATACATCGGCAGAGCTGACGGCGGCGATTGTAAAATCCTACTTTACCCTGTTTTTTACCAGCGGTACCGGAAGCACGAACAACATCGGCGATGTACTGGCAAGCACTTACGGCCCACATGAACGTGTAGCGCCGGAGGATTTGGACGGCATTGAAGTCGGTGCTGGCACGCTTAACCTTTTGCCGGAAGGCATTGATGTTAAAGCCATTGATGGCAGCCGTAATCTGTCCACCTTTGAGCCGTTTGTAAATAACCTTATCTGCCAGATTGGTGCATCGCTGGGCATACCGTCAGAGGTTTTACTCAGCCGTTTCCAGTCGTCCTATTCGGCGGCACGCGCTGCATTGTTGCAGGCAGCGGCAGTCTTTAGAACGAGGCGCACCTGGTTTGCACGTGACTTTTGCCAGCCAATCTACGAAAGCTGGCTTGCGGAAGCCGTTGCCATTGGCCGCATAAAAGCGCCGGGCTTTGGCACGGACCCCGTTATTACAAAAGCGTGGAGTGGCGCAGACTGGTTCGGCCCGGTAATGGGCTTGCTGGACCCGGTTAAAGAAGTAAACGGTGCGGCGCTGCGCATAAAATACGGCTTATCTACCGGCGAGCGCGAGGCAGCGGAGCTTACCGGCACTGATTACGATAACAATATTGACCAGATTGCTATTGAACACAGCACCTGGCAAAGCAAAGGGCTTGAAGTACCGCGGGCAGATAATACCGGCGGTGACAGTGGGGGAGGTGAAGTAAATAATGCCGAGTAAATTTTGGCAGATAAAAAACGAAGTTAACGGCAACAGTGAGATTTTACTGTATGGACCCATTGCGGAAGAAAGTAGCTGGTGGGGTGATGAAGTAACGCCTAAAAATTTTGCCGCAGACCTTGAAAGCCTGGGCGGCAGGGACGTAACCGTACGCATTAACAGCGGCGGCGGTGATGTATTTGCTGCGCACGCTATCCATAACCAGCTTGTAGCCTATAAAGGCAGGGTGACGGTAGTAATTGACGGACTTGCCGCATCGGCGGCAACCATTATTGCCGTTGCCGGCGACAGAATTATCATGCCTGCAAATGCGCTGTTTATGATACATAACCCTGCTATCGGGTTAAGCGATTATTACGGCGCGAATGAACTGTTAAAGGCAGCTGAGGCGCTGAACACGATTAAAAGCAGCATTGTGGCGGCGTACCGTAAACGCTGTAAGGCAAGCGCCGAGGAATTGGCAGCAATGATGGACGCGGAAACGTGGATGGGCGCAGCAGAATGCCTTGAAAAAGGCTTTGTTGATGAAATTCAGGGCAGCGTCAGCCCGGTTTTAAATGGCAGTAGCCTTGTAGTTAACAGTGTTAACTTTGACATGAAAAAATTTAAAAATCAGGATGCGCTGAAAGCGTGCATCCATAATCAAACGGAGGTAAAAAGCATGAATAACAAACTTGAGGCATTTTTAAACAGCCTGCTTGATAAACTTGATGACAGCAGTCAGCAGGCAGTACCAGTGCAGAATGTTGTGCCTGCCGTGCAGAACCAGCAGTTGGCATTGGACGCAGAACAGATTGCAAAGAATGCGGTGGACGCTGAACGCCAGCGCGTAGCGGCGCTGGAAGCACTGGACGGCGGCGATAATCAGGCGGTAACGGCTATTATTGCTGAAGCAAAGAAGAACGGCAAAACTGCTGACGATGTAAAACCGTACATCAATGCGGTAAAAACTATCACGCCGGAACAGAATGCTGCACAGCAGCTTGTTGCCAATATGATTGGCGATAATAAAGCAAGTGGTGTGGAAGGTATCGGCGCCGGCGTAGTTGATGAAGCTGCCTTGGAAAAAGCGGCAGACGCCAAAGCCATGGACGCCATGGCGCAGGTAATGAATAAAAAATTCGGAGGTGCAAAATAATGGCAAACTTGGTAGAAGAATTGCAGGGCGTACATTATGACGAACTTATCGGCGGCACGGCTGTAAGCCCGATTATTAAAAACGTAACACTTTCCGGCGTTACAAAAGACACAGACCTTGCCCGTGGAACGCTGTTGGCATTGGCACCGACAACCGGCAAATATTCTGTGCTGGTAAAACCGACTGGAACAGCAAACGATACAATGATTGCCAAAGCCGTTTTGGCAAAAGATGTACACCAGGACGGAAGCGGCGACTTGGTGGTGCCGGTATACATTGCCGGTATATTTAACCGCGAAAAACTGATTGTACCGGCAGAAGATACTGCCGAAGTACACGAAGAAGAACTGCGTGATGTTGGTATTTACCTGACCAGCGTTAAAGAATAAGGAGGATTAACAGATGATTAACATTGATGATACCAGAACCCTTTTAGGCGTGGTGGAACGCAGTTTTAAACCTACTACTACGCTTATTGATACCTTCTTTCCGGAAGAAAAAACGTTTATTACAGAATATGTAGAAATGGAATATCGCAAAGGCGCACGTAGAATGGCACCTTTTGTAGTACCAGGGACTAAAGGCGTAAACCTTGCTCGTACAGGCACTAATGTCCGCACTTACAAAGCGCCTCTGATGAAACCGAAGCGCGTGACTGAAGCATCTGATATTATGCGCCGCGGTTTTGGTGAAACCGTGTATAGCCAGCGCACTCCGGCGGAACGTGCTCAGGAAATGCGCGCTAGAGATATGGCCGAGCTTATTGAAAGCTGCGTACGTAGACAGGAATGGATGGCTGCGCAGGTATTGATTAATGGCAGCTGCCAGATTAAAGGTTTTGCCGACGATGGTAAAACAGAAATCGTTGATACTATATCTTTTGATTTTGATAACAAAATTACCATCAGCGGTTCGACTAATACATGGGATGCAGTTGCTACGGCTGACCCGTTTGGCGATATTAGTGACGCCTCTAAAACTATCCGCCGCAACGCTGGGCTTAATCCTACTGTTGCCATTTGTTCTATGAACGTTGTTGATTATTTGATTAACAATCAGAAGTTGCTTAACTATATGATGGTGCCTAACCGCGATAACCTGGCTCTGCTGTCTATCCAGCCGCGCCTTGTAAGACCTGACTTGATGCGTATAGGATATATTTCGGCACTTTCGTTGGATGTATACGCTTATGACGGCGGCTATGAGGACGAGGATGGCACATTTACGCCGTATATTCCGGATGATCATATGATTATTGGTGTACCTGGGCGCGGCAAACGTCTTTTTGGCGCAGTAACCCAGCTGGAACCCGATGGAGAGTATCATACTTTTGAGGGCGCATATGTACCGAAAGTTACTTTAGACCTTGAAAGTGACACCAGTAGCCTTGCTATAAGCAGCCGCTGTGTTGTTTGTCCTGAATTTATGGACGACTGGGCAGTGCTGAAAGTTAAATAAGGGGGGCAAAATAATGAAAATCCGTATAAAAAAGTTTAAACTGCGTTATGCGGGACGTACTTTTGGAGCAGGTGCGGAAATTGACATTCCAGTAGCGGAAGCTAAAAAGCTGGTAGCAGAAAGTCCAGAACAGTTTGAATATGTACCGGACACGCCGGAAGAAGCTGCCGAAAAAGCGAAAATCATTGTTACTAATAACGAAAACGGCGAGGGAAGATTTAACCTTGACGGTATGACAGTGGCGCAGCTGAAAGAATTTGTCAAAGAAAACGGCATAGATATCGGTGAAGCGACCAAAAAACAGGACATTATCGATGCTATTGCTGCCGCCGCTGAACCGCAGGAGCCGGAAGGGCTGCCACAGGTTGACCTTAAAGGCACCGTCACCGTAAAATGACCGAGTTTGAAAAACAGATTGCCGCGGATAACGCGGCAGTCTTTATTAACGACATGGAATTTGCTGGGAAGCATGATCTGAACGGAACTACGTGCAAAGCCATTTTGCAGGACATTTCCGTAGCGGATGCGGACATTGACGCACGTAACCGCATTGCCTACGGCGGCATTTACGGCAGCAGGCTTTTGGTAAACTGCTTAAAAGCTGACCTGCCGGAAGTACCGGCGCCGGGCAGCGGCTTTAATGTTGACGGCAAGTTCTACTTTGTGGAAAGCTGTGCGGATGACATGGGTATTTTAACAATACAGTTGGCGGCGAACGAAAGATGATTAGCATAACCATTGACGAAAAAGCGCTTAAAACAGCGCGCGAGCTATTTGCAGACAGTCCTAAAGTTGTACGGATTGCGGCGGCGAAAGCTATTAACCGTGCAAATACCGCAGTGCAGAAAGAAGTTTCTAAGGCTATACGCAAAAACTACGAGATTTCTGCAAAGAACATCAAAAAAGGCTTTAAACTGAAACGCGCTACTGCCGGGCAACCGATAGGCGCGGTAATAAGCCGTGGCGCACCAACGCTGATTACACGTTTTAAATTAAAGCCTGACCCTACCAAAATGATGGCAGCACTGCGCAGCGGCGCGATAGCTGGTAAAAGCGTGGGGCCTATAAGCGTAAAGGTGAAAAAGGGCAGTAGCTTTGTACCGATAAGAGGTTTATTTATCCAAAAATCGTCGCGTTCCGGTTATGCCGGGCCGATGGAAAGGTATGCTAAATCAGCCTATCCTTTACATATTCCGTATGGGCCGAGCGTGCCGCAGATGTTTGGCAATGAAGAAACGCTTGCAGAGTTGATACCCGTTGCAGAAGAAGTTTTAAACGACCGCTTTCTGCATGAAATTACTATCCGCTATGTGAAAGGAATTAAATAATGACATCCGTTGAACTTATGAATAACCTTGCGGACTATATCCGCGAGGTTGTCAAAGATTACAGCAGCCAGCAAAAAGCTGGCGACATACCTGTTGCGGTGTACAGTGGTTGGCCGCCCATCAGAATGGCGTCGGCAGAAAAAGAAAGCTTTATCTACGCCCTGGCGTTGGAATGGGAGGATAAAGAAGACGGCGCTTTTTCGACCTGCAAAGCCGAAATCGGCTTTAGCATTTATGACGCCGATAAAGAACAGGGCTGCTTTAGCCTTTATAACATCATGGAACATGTGCGCCAGGCGCTATTGAAGCATCGCACGCTTAACGGGCGCAACAGGCTGGAATTGCCACTTAAAAGCGTGGTCAGCGATGACAAGCCGTATCCGCAGTGGCAAGGCGCAATAACGGCTACCTACACAATTGGGCAGCCGATAGAGGAGGAGATAGATTATGGCAACGAAGTCTACGGCGGCCAGGCAGTCGGCGACTGCTAAACCACAGCGATTAATTTATGTCGGCCCGACTTTAAAGGGCTATAAGCTTATTAAATATCAGGTATTTATTGGCGGTTATCCTACACATCTTGATGGAGAATTTGCAAAGTGCCCGCAGCTTAAAAGGCTGTTTGTGCCTGTAAAAGATTTAGTGCAGGCAGAAAAAGAAGTTAATACTGCCGGTACGCCGCTGAATAAATACTATAAATTAGCATTGGAGGTATAAAGATATGGCATATAAACATGGCGTCTATACGTCCGAAGTGCCGACGTCCATAATCCCTGCCGTCAATACTACGGCGGGGCTGCCGGTTGTTTTCGGCACTGCGCCGGTACATTTGGCAACCGACAGGGCGCAGGCGAACAGGCCCGTACTTTGCTACAGCTATGCCGAAGCCGTGGCGGCTATGGGCTACTGTAAAGATTGGAATAATTACACGCTTTGCGAAGCTATTTACAGCCAGTTTGCGCTGTATAATGTAGCGCCTGTGGTGCTGGTAAACGTTCTGGACCCGGAGGTGCATAAAACGGCGGTGTCTGACAGCGAAGTTACTTTTACCAATAAAGTAGCGAATGTTTCTGAACCGGTGCTTTTGGAAACCTTAAAGGTGAAAAAAGCCAGTGCAGGCCAGGCACTTACAGAAGGCACTGATTACGAAGCTGCCTATAACGATGACGGCGTGCTTGTTATTACCGCTTTGGAAGATGGGCAGTTGGCAGAAGCTTCGAGCGCCTTTTTGGACTACGATAAACTGGACCCGTCTGCCGTGGACGCGGACGACATTATCGGCGGCGTATCTGTCAGCGACGGCAGCTTGAAAGGGCTTGAAACTTTGAACCAGGTGTTCCCTCTGTTCGGGCTTGTGCCAGGCATTGTTGCAGCTCCTGGTTGGTCTGACGACCCGGAAGTGGCGGCGGTGATGCGCAGCAAAGCAGGCAACATTAACAGCCATTTTAAAGCCAGTGTACTGCTTGACGTTCCTACTGGCAGCAGCGGCGTTAAAAAATACACCGATGTATCAAACTGGAAAAACCAGAATAACTACATTGGCACGGACGATATTGTTTGCTGGCCGATGGTTAAAATGGGCGATGATATGTATCATCTTTCCACCGTTGTCATGGGTGTTATCGGGCAGACTGACGCGGCAAACGAGGATATTCCGTACGTAAGCCCGTCCAACCACACGGCGCAGATTAACGGCATGTGCCTGGCCGACGGTACGGAGGTTATCCTCGGCAACGAAGAAGCCAATTACCTGAACGGCCAGGGTGTTGTTACCTGCCTGAACTTTATCGGCGGTTGGCGCGTATGGGGCAACAGAACAGGTTGCTACCCGTCCAATACGGATGCAAAAGACGCCTTTATTTCTATACGCCGTATGTTTAACTGGCAGGCGCAGACTTTTATTCAGACCTATTGGGCGAAGGTTGACCAGCCGATTAATAAACGCCTTATTCAGACTGTAGTTGACAGCGAAAATATTCGCTTAAATGGTCTTGTTGCGCAGGGCTGCCTGCTGGGCGGCCGCATCGAGTTCCGTGAGGATGAAAATCCGACTACTAATCTTTTGGACGGCATTATTAAATTTCATACCTATTTCAGTCCGCCGCCCCCGGCCCGCGAGATTGATAATGTGATTGAATATGACCCGTCTTACTTTGAAACGTTATTCGGTTAAGAAGGGAGTGAGAGCGTAAATGAAAGTACCAGAGAAATTGATAAACTTTAGAGTTTATAAAGACAGTACGGACTATATTGGCCTTGCCGATGTGACGCTGCCCAGTCTGGAAGCCATGACGGAAACGGTCAGCGGCGCGGGCATTGCCGGCGAAGTGGACAGCCCTACTTTGGGGCATATGGGCAGCATGGAAACCGTGCTGAACTGGCGAACGCTGGAAAAAAACAACCTGGAACTTGCCGCTCCTACCGGCGTACAGCTTGATTTGCGCGGTGCGCAGCAGGTTTATGACAGCAGCACCGGTAAATATGTAGTCCGTCCGGTTAAAGTTTTCCTGACCGGTATTCCCAAAAATACCGAACTTGGCAAACTGGAAGTTGGCACTACCACGGATACTGCAAATACGCTGGAAACTACGTATATTAAGGTGGACGTTGACGGTGAAACCGTACTGGAATATGACAAGTATAATTCTATTTACAACGTCAGCGGTACGGATTATCTTGCAGACGTACGTGAAGCGCTTGGCTTAAATTAATAAAAATACCCCGCTGAAAGGCGGGGTATTTGACTATATGGAGGTATGAAAATGGCTAAAACTATTAAATTATCTAAACCTTTAAAAATTAACCAACAGGATGTAAACGAAGTAGTACTTGATTTTAACAAAATTACAGGTGCTACTTTACTGGCAGCAGAACGTGAAGCGCGCACGCGTGGCGAAGACAGCATGAGCGTATTTGTATCTATGCAATACCAGGCAATCGTAGCAGCAAAAATTATCGGCGTGCCGGTAGAAGATATTGAAGAACTGCCTGGTAATGATTTTAAAAACATTGTGCTGTCGGTGGCAAATTTTTTATTAACACCGGCTTGAAAAATGGCCGAGAAATAAAAAAGGCGGTCATCTGCCTAAGCAGAGCCACCTTTACACCTGTAAATTATTATCTTGAATTACCTTTTACCGATTTTGACGATTACTGCGGCATCGTTGCAGAAATGAATAAAAATAGCTGATTTATACCTTGCCTAATTCTTTTGCTATTTTTGAATTGCAGTTAAGCGACCAGATAAGCGCTGCGGTAATTAAAAGCAGAACGTAAACAGGTGCATTTACAGCAAATACTGCCAGCAAAAGGAAAAATAAAATGCCGATTAAACGGTTAAAACCGTTATAGGTATAATTTAGCTTTTCTTCACGTGGCAGATTTTGCGAAAAAGCTTTAAATTCTGCGGACGTGATGTATTTATACTGTTTGTATAAGGCAAACATGCCTTTTATACCGGCCGTAGCTAATACTGCAATAACAGCAAGCATTGCGATTATGGCGATGGAAAAAGTAAGCATAAGAACCACCTCTAATAAAATTATATCATAAATTTTAAGAAAGGAGGGCATTATGGCAGGGAAAGAGTTTGAATTTGGGTTTAAAATTGCAGCATTTATCCAGGGCAATTTTAAATCATCCTTCGGAAGTGCAAATAAAGAAATATCCGAACTGAACGATAAGATAAAAGAAAATCGTAACTTGCTGAAAACTTTAAAGCAGGCACAAAAAGATGGAGTAATAACGGCTACCAGTTATAAGAATGCGGTGGCCCAAATTAACCCGGAAATTGAACGGCTTACAAAAGCGCAGCAAAAGTATATTAACCAGCAAAGTAAATTAAATGGTTTGCAGGAAGGGATGCGCAGCCACGGGGCCAATGCATTACAATATGCCGGTATGGCGTACAGCGTTGCGCAGGTTGCTGATGCTGCCGTAAAATTTGAAAGCAGCATGGCTGACGTGCGTAAAGTAGTGGATTTTGATAGCCCTGAACAGTTTAAGCAAATGGGCAAGGATATACTGGACTTATCAACCCGCATACCTATGGCCGCGGAAGGGCTGGCGCAGATTGTTGCCGCCGGCGGCCAGTCTGGTATTGCCCGCGATGAACTTTTGGGCTTTGCAGAAAGCGCCGCAAAGATGGGCGTTGCTTTTGATATAACAGCGGAGCAGGCCGGCGATATGATGGCAAAATGGCGTACGGCCTTTAAAATGGGTCAGAGTGATGTGGTTAAATTAGCCGATAAAATTAACTTTTTAGGCAATACAACAGCTGCATCAGCGCCATTAATTTCTGATGTAGTGACGCGCATCGGCCCATTGGGAAGTGTTGGCGGCGTTGCGTCCGGTGAAATTGCCGCGCTTGGCGCAAGCCTTGTCGGGTCCGGCGTAACATCAGAAATTGCCGCAACTGGCATTAAGAATCTTATTTTGGCTTTGGTATCGGGCGAAAGCGCGACAAAGTCCCAAAATGAAGCTTTTGCTGCTTTGGGGATTAATGCCATAGATATGGCAAAATATATGCAGAAAGATGCACGCGGGGCGATATTAAGCGTACTTGAAGCAGTACAGCGCTTAGATAAGGAACAGCAGGCTAGTGTTATGGCCGAGTTATTCGGGAAAGAAAGCATTAGCGCCATAGCACCGTTGTTGTCTAATCTTGATGCATTGAAAACTAATTTTGATGCTGTTTCAGATGCAAGTAAATACGCAGGCAGTATGGAAAAAGAATTCCAGACGCGTGCGGAAACGACTGCAAATGCGATGGAACTAATGAATAACAGCATCTACCGTACGAAAGTAGCAATCGGGCAGGGACTTCTGCCGGCAATAGCGCCTGTTGCAAGTGTTGTCGCTGACGCGGCAACAGCCGTAGGAAATTTTGCTACGGAATACCCAAACCTGACGGGGGCGGTGCTGGGTGGAACCGGTGCTTTATTTGGTGTGGCCGCTGCTGCTTCCGCATTTATGTGGGCACTTAACGGTGCGCGGCTTGCCTTGTTCGGCACAAAAACAGCTTTTGGAATTGCCGGTGCGGCCCTTGGCAAATACAACATACTGATTAAAACTGGTACGGCATTAACCTATGGGTGGAATTTAGCTGGCAGGCTTTTTAACTCCGGGCTTGCTATAACCGGCAGCATGTTTAAAGGGCTTGGCGTTGGTGCCATGAAACTTTGGGGCATATTGCTTGCGAATCCGTGGATTGCACTTGCTACGGTAGCAGTAGGTGCTGCATGGATGATTTATAAAAACTGGGATACAGTAAAAGAATGGTTTACTACACTTTGGGATGACCCTGCCCTTGCACTACAGCAATTTTGTGATGGCGTAAAAAGTAAGCTGGGGGAAGCCTACGACTGGATACATAATAAGTGGGAAAGCATAAGCAATTTTTTATCCTCGCCGATTTTCGGCAGTGTGAACATAACTGCATCGGGCCAGAATGGCAAAAAGGTCGCACAAAACGCTTACGGCGGTATTTATGGTAAAGGTGCTTTTTTGACAACCTTTGCAGAACGTGACGGCGAAAGCGCTATCCCGCACACACCGAATAAGCGCAACATAGGGCTTTTGGCGGCCACCAACGCCATTATGGGCAATCCTTTGGGTGTTATCGAAGGTAATGGTAAAGATAACAATAATCGGGAAAAAGGACTAAATGCAGCGGTTAACGCACCATTGGCGATAAAAGCTTTTGAATTTGCGCAGCCAAAAGAAACAAAGGTTAATAAACTTAATGAGATTAATAATAAATTGTTAAGTAGAGAAAATGGAAACATTAATATAAATGCTACCTTTAACCCGCAAATCACCGTACAGGGCGGCACAAGCGACACAGCGGCGCAGATTGATAACCTAATGACACAAAAAATGCGGGAATTTGAAGAAATGCTGAAACGTGTTGCGGCGCAGCAGCGGAGGTTAAGCTATGCTTAAAACTTATACAACGGTACAGGGCGATATGTGGGACAGCGTTGCCTATAAATGTTATGGTGACGAAAGCGGCATCAATGTATTAATGGCAGCTAATGAAACTTATGTTGATACCGTTGTTTTCCCGGCTGGCGTAGTGCTTACAGTGCCGGATTATGAAAAGCCGGTAACAAATACGCTGCCGCCATGGAGGCGATAACATGAAGGCAAGGAACGTAAACGCCATAATTAAATACGATAATAAAGACATATCGGCAAGCCTGATGCCTTATGTAAAAAGCATCAGCTACCGGGACACGATGAGCGGCCAAGCAGATGATTTGCAGATAACGCTGGAAGACCGTGCGGGGCTTTGGCAATCTGCATGGATGCCGGAACTCGGCGCAACGCTGGACGTGTCTTTGGTAACAGAAAACTGGCAGGATGCCGGAATGCTGCCGCAGGCATTAAGGCTTGGCACGTTTGAACTGGATGAAATAACCAGCACCGGATATCCATCCGAAGCGCAGCTTAAAGCAGTGTCTGTGCCGTTTAATAATACTCTGCGCGGCGAAGAACACACCCGCAGCTGGGAAAAAGCAGAGCTTAAAACCATCGCCAGCGACATTGCCACGGCGGCGGAACTGGAACTGTTTTTTGATACTGATTATAATCCGACAATTGAAAGGGCAGAGCAGACGGAACAGTCTGACCTGTCTTTTTTATTGGCTTTATGCGGTGATTATGGGCTTGCACTTAAAATCAGCAGCGGCCAGCTGATAATTTTTGACGAAGCAATGTATGAATCAGCAGAAGCCGTTATTACCATTGTTAAACCAGGCACGCTTTACACGGCGATAGGGAATGTTATTTACCTGCCGGTAATGCTTGGTTACAGCTTTACACGTAAGTTGCGAGATGTATATGCTGCCTGTCATGTAAAATACCAGCAGGGGGCGAATAAAGCACTTATTGAAGCAACGTTTACCGCGCCAGGCAAAACCGGCAAGACATTGCAGGTGCAGGAACAGGTGGAAAATACTGCCGATGCGGAACGTCTGGCCAAAAAGCGCCTGCGCGAAAAGAACTGTGATGAAGTAACGGGCAGCCTGACACTACCGGGCAGTTTTTATCTTGTTGCCGGCGTGACGGTAAACATGCTGGGCTTTGGCGCTTATGACGGCAAGCACATCATAACGGAAGCACAGCATAACATTGGCGGTGGTTATACTACCAGCATCAGCGTAAGGCGGTGTTTAGATGGATATTAAAAGGCTTATCCGCGTTGGTACGGTATCAAGCGTTAATGCGGCGGCGGGAACCGTCCGCGTAGCTTTTGCCGCGCAGGACGATATGGTAACGTATGAACTCCCGGTAATAACGCGCGGCAGTAAAAATAATAAAGATTACTGGCTGCCGGATGTCGATGAACAGGTATTATGTTTGTTTTTGCCAAACACCAGCGGCCGTGGTGTGCGCGATGGCTTTGTGCTTGGCACATTTTACAGCAGTGTAGATGCGCCGATGGAAAACAGCGGCGATGTACACGCAGTAAAATATGGTGACGGCACAATCATTAAGCATGACCGCAGCACCGGTAAGCTGACAATAAACGCTACCGGCGACATTGATATTATTGCCGGCGGCAAAATTACCATTAACGGACAGACTATTTATTTGAACTGAGGTGATTAAAATGCCAAACGCTACAAGGTTAGGCGATAACGATACAGGGCATGATGCGTGCCCTCCTACAGCACTGGTAAGTGCCAGCAGCAACGTGATTATTAACGGCAAGGGCGCAGGCCGCGTTGGTGACAGCTATGCAGCACATGGCTGTATTGTACACGGCTCGCACAGCGGCGTAATTGCTAGCGGAAGCAGTACAGTGTTTATTAATGGACAAGCGGCAGGGCGCATCGGCGACAGTGTAAGCTGCGGCGGAAGCGTGGCCGAAGGCAGCGGCAATGTTATTATCGGCGGATAAAATCCCAAACGTTTGGGAAATCAAGGCAGGAGGTAACTATGTATGTAGGGTCTTTTGGCGACATACCTTTTATTGTGGCCCGCGGTTACGTCCGTACTTTTAAAGACTACGGGCGCGAAAGCAGCGGCCGGTGGGCAAAACATGACTTAATCGGCAAGAAGCCGGTGTTGGAGTTTTTGGGACCGGACGTCGAAAAAATCAGTTTTAAAATGCAGTTTAGGGCAGACCACGGAATGAACCCTGAAAACGAAGCCGCCCGCTTGCGTGAAATGCGGGATAAAGGGGAAACAGCCGTGCTAATGCTTGCAGGTCGGCCGGTGGGCGATAACCCCTGGGTGGTGGAAAGCATCGGCGAAACCGTAGCTTTTTGGGATGCTTTTGGCAATGCAATATCGCTTACGGTAGATGTATCGCTTACTGAATACCCGGAAAGGCTGGTGGTGTAAATGGATATAACGCTTTTAGCAGGTCAGACCGGCGAGATTGACTTTGCGCCGGCGTCCGAATACGCGGAAATCCTGCAAAACATCCGTACCATTTTAGCCACGCCGGTGTACAGCGTGCCACTGGACCGCAGCTTTGGTGTTAACGCAGAGTTTGTGGATATGCCGCTGCCCATAGCCCAGGCTAAAATAGGGCAGGAGATTGTGACAGCAATCCGAAAGTATGAACCGCGTGTGACGGTTACACGGATAACGTGGGAAGCCGACCAGGACGGCATTTTAAAACCGAAAGTGCAGGTGAGAATAAATGACGCCACTTAGCAGTCTGCCGGAAATTGAATTCGTTTCAAGCGATAAAGAAACAGTCTTGGCAGAACTTATAAATTTATATACGGAAACAACCGGAAGGGCATTAGCGCAGGGCGACCCTATCCGGTTGTTTTTATATACGATTGCCGAAGTTATTATCCAGCAACGCGCCTGGATTAACTATACCGGCAAGCAAAATTTGCTGCGGTACGCAACCGGCGGCAATCTTGACCATATCGGCGTGCTGGTTGGTACTGAAAGGCTGGCGGCGGCTGCCGCGACTACTACGGTAAAAATTACGTTATCGGAAGAACGAGCAGTATCAACGCTAATACCTTCCGGCACGCGCATTACGGCAGGTGATAATGTATTTTTCGCTTTAGCGGAAAACGTGAACATCATTGCCGGTGAAACAACGGCAACGGCATCGGCGCAGTGTACAGTAACCGGCAGCGCAGGCAATGGCTACCTGCCGGGCGAATTAAAAACGATTGTAGACCCGGTGCCGTTTGTGGCAAGCATTGTTAATACCACAACGTCCGAAGGCGGCGCAGAAGTGGAAGACGATGACAGCTACCGCGAAGCAATCCACGAAGCGCCGGAAAAGTTTTCGTGTGCTGGTCCTGATGGCGCGTATGAATATTTTGCAAAGCGCGCATCGGCACTTATTGCTGACGTATCCGTAACAAGCCCGCAACCAGGTAAAGTGCAGATTGTACCGCTATTGGAAGGCGGCGAGATACCGGGCGAGGAAATACTGGACGCCGTGCTGGAAGTTTGCAATGACCGTACTGTGCGGCCATTGACAGACCAGGTATCGGCGGTGGCGCCTACCAAAGTAGAATTTGACATTACGGCTACGTATTACATCGACCGCGAGGACGAAGCCCGCGCCGCTACCATCCAGCAGCAGGTAACGGAAGCGGTCAATGATTTTGTGCTTTGGCAAAAATCTAAACTCGGCCGCGATGTTAATCCGTCCGAGCTTATACGCCGCATTATGGACGCCGGGGCAAAGCGCGTTGTGGTAACGGCGCCGGAATATGCGGTTGTAACCGAAACGCAGGTTGCCATAGCTAAAACAACAAACGTGTCTTTGGGGGGGATGGAAGTTGAATAAGCTTGATGATGTACAGCTTAAAACAATAGCCCCGCCCAGCATATATAATGATAAAAACGTGCAGGCCTTGTGTGATGCGATTGATGTTAAATTACGTGAAATTGCAGCAGCATCAGGGCTTGTTTTATTACTGCCGCGGCTTGACGAACTGCCAGAAGAAATCGTTGACGAACTGGCATGGCAGTATCATGTAGATTTTTACGATTACAGTGCAGACATCGAAAAGAAACGTGCGCTGGTCCGTCAGGCGATTGCCTGGCATAAGCGTAAAGGTACGCCGGCGGCGGTGGAAGAAGTTTGCACGGCAGTATTTCAAACCGCAAGGGTTTTTGAAAACTGGGAGTACGGCGGCGAACCGTATCATTTCCAGGTAAGGCTTATTGAAGAAGCCGTGCCGGATGAAAAGGTAATAGATAACTTGCAGCGTGCAATTCAGCAAACGAAAAATACACGCAGCTGGCTGGACGGGCTTAGTTTTTATCGAGAATTATTCGGGACGCTTTATTTTGGTGCTGTTGTTTACCAGCATAAATCAGTAACAATTTATCCGGCTGCATTCCCGGCGCAGAAGGCTAAAGGCGGCGTATATGTTGGCAGCGGTATCGGCTATCACAGAAAGGTGGAGATTTACTAATGGCAAACTGGAATGGACTGCAATTAACCAATAAAGGCATAGCTTTGCAGGCAAAAGTACAGGCGGGCACGGAACTGGAAATAACAAAATTAAAACTTGGCTCCGGCGTAGTACCGTCCGGAACTGATATTAAAACATTAACGGACCTGATTACGCCTGAACAGAACCTCGGCATCGGCGGAACGGAAGCCGTTGGCGATTATTGCAAAGTAAGCGCAACAATATCTAACAGCGGGCTGGAAGCCGGTTATTATGTTTGTGAACTTGGCGTATTTGCGCAGGACCCGGACGAAGGCGAAATTCTTTATATGTATGCTACTGATGGCGCGCCTGACTATCTGCCTGCCAGTGGTGGAAGCACAGTGATAAGCCAGGAGTTTAATGTAATGATTGCGGTAAATGACACTGATAACGTAAGTGTTGAAATTGCATCTGATACATTGGCTACAATGGGCTATGTTCTGCTGCAAATCCAACAGCACGATAATAATGCAAATGCCCACGAAGCAGCTTTTAACGCACATAACGCTGATGTAGAAGCCCATACCGATAAAATTGCATCGCAGGCAGAAGCCGAAGCGCAGTCAAAACAGAATAATAAAAAATTTATGACGCCGCTGCGCGTATACCAGGCGATAGTAGCATATTTTACTAAATTTTTAGCGGCGGCAGTATTTACCGGTATTGTTAAGGCTGTTGCCCCTGCTGCGGCAAGTAACGATAACAGCGTGCCGACAACAAGCTGGGTGCGTACCTGCATAACATCAATGCTGAAACAGATTGCTGAAATCCTTGAAATTCAATGGAAAGCCGAAGCGACAGGGTATTTCTTATTCGGTCCATATTTGGGGAATATAAAGATACTTTGGGGATATGTAAACAACTTGAAAGTATCGGGTACGTATACATATCCCGTTAAATTTCAAAAATTTAGCACAGCCATTGGTATTAGTACCCCAACACCAAATCTTATAGCAGCGAAATTTTCATTAGCAAACTCAACTATAACAGGTTTTGATTATTGGACTGAAACCGAAGGAGTAGCTTTACGATACATAGCTTTCGGTTCGTAAACTTTGGGGAACTGATAGCTATACCGCATTACATGGCGTTACTACTTTAAGTATTGGCGTTAACAGTGCGATGGCTGCTATCGGTTGCGATGGACTTGCGCTTACAGCGTTTGATGCTGAAAATTTAGGCGCAGCTTGTACCGGCTGGCGTTTGATTGGTGATAATCAAGTGAAATTTAAATTTGATTTTGCGCCATTAGAATTTCAGTATCTTGTCATAGCACGCTAAACTTTGGGGAACTTCTACAGCTCCTGTTAATTATACTGCTACCGTAAATTATGCGATAAGCATTACAACTACTTGGATTGCTTTAGGTATTGGCATTGTTGCGCCGAGTGATAATACTGCTAAAGTAGTATCAAACGTGTACACCGAAACCACAGCATCGTCTACTAAATTTAGGACAGAACAGACTTCCGCACCTTCTGTCCGCTGGCTTGTAGTAGGACGGTAAACTTTGGGGATATTGTAATTTGGGCAATAACAAAGAATTGCTCGTTACATTGCCTGTAGCATTAGGTAACCTATTTACCAATCTGCAAGTTAGTGATATATCCGCCAGTGCAGATGGCGCCATGCCTTTTGGTGCACAACGCATAAATGATAATCAAATAAAAGTGTATTGTAATACACCATACGATAGCAGTGGTGATTGCTATTTTTTGATTTTCTCAGCATAAACTTTGGGGAATAAGTAATACTGCTAGTGGCATGAATACCGTTACCTATCCAGTGCCAGTATCTACCGCACCATTTATTTGTATGTGTTCGGAATATGACAGTGACGGCTGGAGCGATACAAACGTTGCTATCACTGGCGCAAGCGTTAATTCGGCAACAACCACACAAATTACGGTTAGAACACGCTGGATATATCCTAATCAAATTGTTATAGGTAACAGCAGTTATTGCTATTTGTTGATTGCAAAATAGACTTTGGGGATTTTACTTTGCGGAAGCCGGAACACAATATTGTGTTATAACTCCTGCGGCTGCTTTTACAAATTGCTTTTTAGCGTTTGGTATGGATAATCACTCAAGCGATATAAGCGAATTATATCCCAATCAGTTGCAACTTTTGAACATTATTCCAGCGTCTAAAAACAGCAGATTGAAATTTGTATTTAACCGCGCAAGCAGCGATATTGGTGATGGCGTTGGTTATTTTGCGATATGCCGTTGATACTTTGGGGAGGTGAAGTTACAAATAAACTATTAAATTTTCCTGTAGCATTAAATTGGACCGCCTATGTAACTATAGGTTATGACGGATTCGCAGAGGCACCTGGCGATGTCGAAGCGTTTGCAGTAAAAGAATTTACCTTAAATTCTATTTACTTAATTTCAAGCAGCCCTGATGAACGTAGCGCAAAATACCTGGTTATAGGAGTATAAACTTTGGGGAATGTCTGTATTAACTACAGGAACCAATACACTCCAAGTAAATCTTTCTGTCCCTTTTGAAATTGAGTATATTGTTGTAGGCGACCACGCTGCTGTTGCCGCCCATGATACCATTGGTTTTTATAGGCAGGATTTAAACACCTTTGTTATTGGTAAAACAAATACCCTTAATTCAGGAACCTATTCGGTTATGTGGCTTGCTTTAGGCGTATAAACTTTGGGGAGCATTTGGTACAAGTCAACAGTATCTTGTTTATCCTATACCGTTGGATAGCAAGCCCTATATTTGTTTGTGTTCCGAACATAATTGCGAAGGTTGGGATACTGATAGTTGCGCTGTGACAGGTGCTAATGTGAATGCAGCTACCAATACGCAAATACTTATAAAAAGCCGTTGGTTAGAGTCTGGTACAGTGCGTGATGCAGTAAGTTCTTGTTGTTATTTAATAATAGGCGTTTAAATGCCTATATCAAGCCAATAGCATTGAATAGGATAACCGTCTTGTTTAGCGTGTTCTCCTATAAAAATTACATTTGACAAAGATAATTGTTGTATGGAAAAACAAGTTAAGCCATACAAATCTATGGCAAAAGCAGCAATGTTTATTTTTGTAAAATTCGTTGGCAAGGCTATTGTTTGCTGGCGTTGCTCAGTTTCAAATCTCGTATATCCCCAAAGTTTAGTAACCAACTGCGATGTATCTTAAACTGTGAGAAATTGCATAGGTTTGGTTCTTTGGATTATATGCGCCAAAATGAAATTGTGCAGAAGTAAACGTACTAGCGCACATTATCATAGTTATTTCATCATTGCCCGGATTAATGCCAACTATTTGATATGCACTGGTCACAAATGGCACAGCAAAAATTGCTATATTATTTCTTGTTGCTTCTGTTGTAGTAGCCGTTCCCCAAAGTATCAGAAAAGAAAGGATGATTTTAATGTTTAAGTCAAAATATGCAAATTTACCTGAATGTATGTCAAAGTTTGACGAAAACGGTGTGCGCACTGAAACCCGCATCCGCATCGCGCATTATAAAACGCAGGAAGAAGTAGATGCGCTGGCGGCAGAAGGGTTCGTGGCACATACTGATGCCGATTTTGACAAGTATTTAGGAAACAATACGGACGGCAAAACATACCGTTATGACGCCGGCACGAACGCGCCCAAAGAATACGTGCATGTTCCGACGGTGGCAGAACTGTATCCGGCAAAAAAAGCTGAATTAAAAGCAGCACGCGATGCAGAAGAAGTCGCGCCATTGGAATATAATGGCAAAATGTTTGACTATGATATAAAATCCGTTATTAAACTGAATGAAGCCCATGATGATTTAATAGTAAATGGCGGTACGCAGCCATGGATTTGTGCCGACAATACAACAACGGTATTGACTGCGGAAGATATTGCCCAGATTAAGCATCTTGGAAAGGTTCGCAGTAATGATTTACACTTAAAATATTTTCAGTTGAAAACACAGGCAGAAGCGGCAGAAACCGTAGAAGAACTTAACGCTATAAACTGGTAAAAGCCGCTTGTACAGCAGCTTTACATAGTTTTTTATACTGGTTTTTAAAATAGTAACACTTAGTAACCCAGATAATACCTTTAAAAATGCTTTTATTTTTAGTGGACATTTATAAAAAGTAGTAACAAAGTAGTAACCTAAATTTTATCCATTTCACGGCGCAGGTCGCGTATTTCGGCGTGCGTATAAACTTCATTTGTAAGTTTTTCATCGACATGGCCAAGTATTTGTGTGCGATAAAAACCATCCATGCCTTTGCGTTTTGTAATTGTGGCCAAAGTATGCCGCGCTTCGTGCGGCGTATGGTATTGTACGTTACAGTCTTTCAGCGCATTATTCCAACGGGTTCTATACCGCGAATAGGATAACGGCTTACCGTCCGCATCGGCAATTAAATATTTGCCCGGCGTGTGCTGCATAAAATATTCGTAGTATATCAGTACATCTTTGTGTATGGGTATAGGCCGTATGCCTTTTTCGGTTTTGGCTTTGTGTATTTTAAAAAAACGCTGGCCAAGCTTTACATCAGATTTTTTAAGGTTAAGCAGTTCTGATATACGGCAGCCGTTGTATATTAGCATAATAACCGTCCACGCCCAGGGGTTATTAGATTTTTTAAGGCGGTTTATCTGCCGGGTATTAAAAATAACTTTCTGTTTTACTGGTTTATGTGGGTCTAATTCCAAATACGGCGTAAGGTTTTGATTTGCTGTAATAATGCCATACTTAACGGCGTACTTATACATGTGCCGCAATACGGTTTTAATCTTTTTCTGCGTTGGCCTGCCATCGCCCTTATCGCGGACGTTGCTGATAATGTTTTGTAAATCGTAAATGGTGACTTCGGCGAAAACACGGCGATGTAATTCAGCGCAGTGTTTGTATGCAGTTCGGTAACTTTCCTGCGTTTTTTCGTCAAGATGCCGGATATGTTCGCGGCAGGCTATAGCATAAACTTCGGCAAATGATAAACCGGTGGGGTTATATTTGCCGGGATTTTCACGGCTGTCTAAAAGCAATGCAACAGCATCTTCGCGGGTAGCGGCCGTACCAATACTAACCTGGCGTTTTAAGGATTTAACATATTTTTTAGCTACAAAAGGTTTGCGGCGGTACTTATCTTTTAATTCGACAACCGTGCCAAAGCCGTAGCTGTATTCTAATCGGTGGCCTTTTTTCATATTTTCACGCTCCTATGCTTATAGTATAGGGGCTTTTTATTTGTACAAAAAGGGGGTGATTAAATTGGTGGATTTTATACTTGGCTATATAACCGGGATGGTTATTACATTTTTTGCAATAGCCTTTTTCATGGGCGCCGCTGGAGGTAAAAGATGAATAGTTTAATGCAAATACTTGATGAAGTTTACGAGTTTATAAAAAACTGCGTTCCAACAGGTGCGGAACAGTATTTAATGGCCATAGGCGCGGCAATCGGGCTGGGAATATCAATTGCGGTAGGGGGCATGGATAAAATGATATATGCGCTGATAGCGTTAATGATTTTAGATTATGCCACCGGCATTATTGCTGCCTGCCGCACTGGGCAGTGGGATAGCAGCACCGGCTTTATTGGCCTTGCTAAAAAAGCAGTTATTTTGGGCGTTGTAGCGTTGTGTAATACGGTGGATATAGCAATGGGTACGCACGCACTGCGCCAGATGGCCATTTGCGCCTACGCACTTAATGAAGCAGGCAGTATTATTGAAAACATAGACCGTTCTGGATGGGGCGAACATATACCGGCTTTTATACGCAACGCGCTGGCCAGATTGCAGGAAAAAGCAAATGGAAATAACGGAAGCAATAATAGAACTACGCAAAATGATTAACATAATGCCGGAACGTCCGGACATTATAGAGCAGCGAAGAAAAGCAGCGCTTGAACTGGCGGCAGAAAAATTGGAAGGAATGATTAAAGATGTTAAAAGGAATTGACGTATCTGAAAACAACGGCATAGTGAACTGGGATTTAGTAAAGAAAGCCGGCATGGAATTTGCTGTTATACGCCTGGGATATGGCCGTAGGCATTTAGACAGCGAATTTTACAACAACGTAAATGGCGCAGTGGCGGCGGGTTTAAAAATTGGCGTGTACTATTATAGCTATGCGATGACGGCGGCGGAAGCAAAAGAAGAAGCGGAATACCTGCTGCATGTTTTAGAAGATTGCGGCCTTACGCCAGAAAAATTAAGCATTGGTGTATGGTTTGACATGGAAGATGCCGATGCTTATAAAGCAAAACATGGTATGCCGAGAAACCAAACTATTACAGATATGTGCAGCGCTTTTATTGTTGCGTGCAATAAAGTTGGGTACAGCTGCGGCGTTTACGCAAATTTAGACTGGCTGGAAAACAGAATTTACACTGACCAGTTGGCAGATTATGTTCCGTACTGGTGTGCACAATGGGGCAGCAAATGCGACTGGCCGCACGCTAAAATGTGGCAATATACCGATAAGCTGCGCATCGGCGGCAACTTTTTTGATGGCAATTATTATTTTAAAGAATAAAACTGTACTTATGCGAAAGGGGGTGAAAATATGGAAAAGGTAAAAGCGTTTTTATCTAACCCGTTGGTTACGCTTATTATCGGCTTTGCGCTGGGCGCACTGCATAATTGGTTTAACCTGTAATTAAAAGTGGGTATTACAATAATTGTAATACCCACAAACTTAT